>LKMJ01006003.1_pt1 | contig 11478 bp, 19 predicted proteins | sample 643391 | NCBI WGS metagenome assembly LKMJ01 (sample SAMN04112250, study PRJNA286221) | soda lake metagenome | biome: soda lake; feature: Kulunda Steppe; material: water; isolation source: sample PL-Br10 brine of Picturesque Lake | place: Russia: Kulunda steppe | collected 2010-07
CTGGCTTCCAGACACTACCTTTCTCCTGATTTGAGCGCTTTAGTTTTGGCTTAGGGTTGCAGGCCTTTTAGGCTTCAGCTAAGCTGCCCTTGTTCGGCGGATACAGCTATGTAACCTAACCTAACCCATGGATATTTTTTATCTGGCTGGCAGTGTCCAGCAAGCCCAGCAGTCAACCCATCTGGCTGAAGGTCTAAACCCATTGTAACTTAACTTTCCGTTTACTTTCCCCTTGCTTGCCTCTCCTGCCCATCTTTTTATGGCATGACATACTCTGCCGTTCCAGACACCATGCACCAGTAACTAACCACAAACATCAGCCTAACGACCAGTATTTAATCCTAACTTGTACATTGCCTCTTTTGTGTCTTCGAGACAGAGTTTGCAAAGCTTGTAAACTTGCGAGCGACGACCTCATTTAGCTGGTACAGCTGTACACAAGCCTGAGTAGTTGGGCCAACTTATTTAAGTGCAAGCAAACTTAAACTGGCTGTTCGAGAAAACTATGTCTTAGGTAAATTAATCTTGTACCTGTACCAATCAGCCTAACGACCAGGCAGGCAGTTAACCCTAACTTGTCTATTACAACTTATACCTACATTTTAGCATATCATCAAACTCTTTGGTCTGGTCTTACCAATTGGGATGAAGGAAAGACTGTCCACATGTCATTTTTGCAAATTCTTGTTGACGATGGTTGAACAGGACCAGAGACCAACTGCCCAGTACGGGCACTGGACAGGACGGCAGCCGCTGGGCACAGCTTTCTACATCATTTAACATGCATGCATGTTTCGTACGCAACTGACCACACAAAAGGGAGTTAAGGCAACCGCAGATGTCAGGCAAAGCAGAGTCGAGGAGCATTGTCAGGAATGAGAGGTGTGGTGAAGCATAAAGGGCAATGTAGTGATGTCGGTCATAAGCGTCAGGCGCAGCTGTTGCACAGCCACCATTCTTTCTTTCTTTCCATTGGCACAGCTCAAGGGCGTGCAGCAGGCAGCCTCTATCACGCGCTGTCTAGCTCACAAGGAAGCAGCCTCTGTGGCCCTGCAAGCTCAAGTTATGCGTGAGCACCCCCAGGGCAGAGCAAGCCGAGCCTCTTCTTGAGCAGCACCACCCCACCCACTCAAGGCCACCCACAGCTCCAGCCCTGCCTCTGTTTGGTTGGCACATAAACGCCTGCCCATCATCGCCAAGCACTGCGAGCTGGCTGCGCAAGGCCGTGCAGTCACATGCCTCCGGCTCGTTCCGCGCAAGCAGCGTGCTCCTTGCACGGCCTCGCAACACAGCGTGCTGCACCACCAAATGCAGACACAGAGGGCAGAGCATGGTCAGGGCTTCCCTGAAGCGCATGGCTCCCGATGCCCCGCTGCGCGTGCAGCCCCCACCGAATTTCTTCAGAGTGCTTGGCCGCCCCGCGGCCCCGCTCCTTTAGAGGTTGAGCCTGCAGCTGCCCACACGACTGCGGAGCACAAACCACCTGCCCTGCCCAGTCCAGCACACGCAGCCGCTCAGGGGCTGCTCCGGCACCCAGCGCAGCTGCGCGCAAGTGTCGGTGCCTGGGGCACACAGCCCCTGCTCAGGTACCCCTCCCGCTCACGCGCCGAGGAGGGGAGGACTCTTCCGCGACCTTCTTGCTGGGGACGCGCCTGCACGCGTGTGCACAAGGCGCGCGCGCTCAGTGCCATGCCATGAGCTGATCTAATCCTCTCCCTCCTTCCCTGCCGCTGCTGCACACATCGCTCTGCCTCCGCTGCTGCTGCTCCCCCGGCGCTGTGCACGCCTGACTCGCCCGGCACATGGCCTGGACTCTTTGCACCGTGGGCATGGCTTTGCACTGTGGGCATGGCTTTTGGGGGTGTGTGCCCCAAGTGCTGCGGTCCCACACATTTAAGCCATTGAGCTCTGCAGCCACTGCCGGAGCACAAGCTCAGTGAAATAAAGTGCGCTGGGCAAACATGTCCGGTGTGCTGCCAGAGATGTGGGGAAAGGTAATATGGAGCCTGACATGCTGTGGAACTGCCATGGCGCTGCCCGCAGCAAAGCACTGGTGCAGCCCGCAGCAAGACACACACACATGCACATGGGTCGCGCAGCAGCACAAGCAGGGTCAGCAATAGACAGGCACGACTGCACACAGGTCCTGCGAACAGGCCCAGAAGGTGTGGCTGCACATACTTGCGGCCCTGGAAAGCGGCCCCGCCCTCGTCCTTGTCCTCCTGCGCATCCGGCGCCTGGGCAGCCTCTTCAGGGGGTGCAGCCGCAGCCACAGCAGCCGCAGCCGCGTCTTCCCGCCTCTTGATGTGGCGGTCCATGAGGTCAGTGATGACGGGGTCCAACGTCTTGCGCAGCTCCCTGAGGGTGTGAGCAAAGGAGAGTGGCGGGGAGCACAGTGTGAGCCCTCTTGCACGTACGCATTTGCACGCGTGTGCGTGCGTGCGTGCGTGTGTGTGCGTGCGTGTGTGTGTGTGTGTGCGTGTGTGTGTGCATGCATGTGTGCGTGTGCGTGCGCATGCGTGTACACACCAAAGGCTGTAAGACACCCACATTGAGCACCTAAAGCAATACCCACATTCCCATCACGACAAACATGCGTTGCAGTCGCAGCATGCACGTGCGTGCATGGAAGCAGGGCCACAGGCACCTTCTGGGAGCCGCGCATGAGATGATGCACCTCACGACACAGGGCCGGCAGAAGCGCGTCCGCTCAAGGCTATAGGATGGCATGTGCACAGGCAGGCTCAGAGAGCGCGCGCATGCGGGGCCGCACACTCACTGGCAGCGTTTGCTGCACTGGATGAAGCACGCCTGCTTGGGGTGGTTCTGGCCCAGAGCCTGAAAGTGGTTGCACTCCCCAATGATCTCGTAGTCTGCGAGCGTGGCAGGCGCACAGCGGAATCATTTACACCCCCAATGATCTCACAAGTCTGCGGGCATGACTGGCACACAGCTGAATCATTCACACTCCCCAACGATCTCACAAGTCTGTGGGCGTAGCAGGCGCACAGTGGAATCAGTCACACCCCCTATGATCTTGCAAGTTAGCGAGCGCGGCAGGCGCACAGCAGCGCTGCGTGCGAAAAGGAACGCCGCCTGTGAGAAAAAAACAGGCTTTCTTCCGAAGGGCACCTTAGGAGCACATCCCTCTGTATGCAGGCACGCACACCTTTGCCAGTGCTCCCGGTCCCATGTGCAGGCAAACCTTTGCCCATGTGCATGCAGCTGAGAGCTGGGCCCCATCACTTTAAGTCCCATGTGCATGCAGCTGAGAGCTGGGCCCCATCACTTAAAGTCCCATGTGCATGCAGCTGAGAGCTGGGCCCCATCACTAAAAGTATGCCGTGAATGAATGTGCTGAGCATGGTACGATGAAGCTGACCTTGAGCGCGCTCAGTTCCCTGGTATACATCATGAATGCATTGAACTCCCAGCATGTGCTGGGACAGTGGGGGGTGGCTTTCCTCCCTGGACCAGCACATCTCCAAAAGAGTGGCGGCACAGCCGCGCAGCAGCGCCGCCTGATGCTGCACGCAGCTCACTTCCAGGCAGCTGTGGCCCCTCTGCTCCTCAAGCCACACCATGCTCGTCAAACACTGCAGCCCGCGCCCCGCTTGCGCTCCTCTCCGCTTTGTGCGCGGCACGCTTCGCGCCGCTCGCGCACCGCGAAGTGTGCGCCACGCGCCTTGAGCGCATTGTGCCACCCATGCACGGCTTGCCACACCACACCTCTCGCTGTCACTATGCTCCACCCAAGCAGCACGCGCATCGCACCGCTCACAACAGGCACACTGCACACCACCCACCCTCAGGCAGGTGGTCCTCGCAGAATGCGTGCTCGCACATCTCGCAGCGGAAGAGCAGCCCGCCGGCCGCCGCCGTGTTGCGCTGGCACACGGAGCAGGAGTGGTGGGGGCAGCCCCTGCAGCGGCACGGTGGCGCAGCATGCATACCATGGCCTGATGGTTTGATTGTTGGCTGGGAAGGTGTGTGCTGGCACACGGAGCAGGAGTGGTGGGGGCAGCCCCTGCACTGGGTGGGCAGCAAGCGCGGGGAGGCTTGGTGCCAACCAAGTAGGGCTGCCAAAAGCGCAAAGCCGTCCAGCGCGCGCAGTGTGCGCACGGTGCAGGCCTGGGCAGTGTGGGGGTGTGGCAGGCGGTGTGAGGGGAGGCGTCACCGTCTAACGGGCTAAGGCTGGGCAGTGCAGTGCATGCGGGGGCTTTTGCAGGTGGAGGCGGGCGCATGCTGCTGCTGCACCGTCCACTGCCAGCACGCAGGCGGCTGCGACCACTTCCCCGCGCGTGCGCAGGCGTGCTGCTCTGGCGCGTTTGCAGGCACAGAGGGTCCCTGCCGCACTGGAGACAGGCAGGCAGTGCCTTCCTGCTCGGCACCCTTCTGTCTTGCTGAGTCTGCAGGCAGCATCGCCCTCCTGCTGGGCTGAGTTTTTCCACGCGCGCGCCCTTTTGCGCCGCCTGCCCGCTCACCACTTGCGGATGGAGGCCACCTCCTCACTGGACAGGCCCAGGCAGTGCGGGTGCAGCGCGACGGGGCAAAAGTCGCAGCACAGCAAATCGCCGCCGTCCCAGCATATCTGCGCGCATTTGTGCAGCAGGCGTGGCAATGATGTCACACTTCATTTTGCAGCACACCTGTGTGTGTGTGTGTGTGTGTGTGTGTGTGTGTGTGTGTGTGTGTGCGTGTGTGCGTGCGTGCATGCGCGCGCATGTCGCACAAGAGCAGGTCATGCATGGTGCATGCGCGTGCAGGGAGTGCCACTTGCCTGGCAGTACTCGTTGTGGAGGTAGTCCTCGCCTGCAGTCTGCCTGCGCTTGCGCTTGAACTTATCCTTCACCGCCACGCTGATGCCTCCTTGCTGCGACCGGACGCAGAGTCAGGTGGCGCGAGCAGCAGGGTGAGAGGGGCAGAGCGGGAGAGAGAGTGCAGGGCAGCAGAGGGAGAGCCAGAGATTGTGTGTGAGCAAACAGTCGGAGGGAGCGCACGCAGTGGGTTGAAAGGAGAAGGCATACAACAGAGGGCATACAACAGAGGCATACAACAGAGGCATACAACAGAGGCATACAACAGAGGCATACAACAGAGGGCATACAACAGAGGCATACAACAGAGGGCGAAAGAGAGATGGGGAGGCGGAGGGCGGACATCAGTGAGACAGCCGGAGTGCGCGCAGCATAGCGGAATGTGAGGTTTGAGCATCTCAGCAAGAGCCCAGAGTGCATGCACATCAGCAAAGGCACATCAGCAGAGCCAGATTGCTTGCAGCAGGTTGGCAGCAGCATAGCACCTATGCACTTGGTCACAAGCCTCGTGCACAGCCCCCTCCTCCCCCGCTCCCTGCCCCTTACACACCCCTAGCCCTGCATGCCCCCCACAGCCCCAAAGAACACACAATGCGCGACAGGCACTGTCGCTAGACACTAAGCACAGCATCCCTCTGGTCTGCCGAACAATTGTGCACACACACAAACACACATACTTAAAAGGAAACAGCACTACGCAAATGCAGCTTACATTCAGCAGTTACAAGCAGACGGGTGCTGCAGCAATTGCGTGATCACACACCCTTTTGCCGTACCTGCATGTCGTAGTTGTTCTCGCGCAGCACGTCGTGCCCGTCCACCTTCATCAGCCGCTCCTTGCGCTGCCGCTTCTCCTCCCAGTACGTGCGCGCCATCTCGCGCAGGCTGGCATGCTGGGCCTGTGCGCATATGCAAGGATGTGAGCACCACCAGTGTGTTCAGGCTGGCATGCTGGGCCTGTGCGCATATGCAAGGTTGTGTGCACCACCAGTGTGATCAGGCTGGCATGCTGGGCCTGTGCGCATATGCAATGATGTGTGCACCACCAGTGTGTTCAGGCTGGCATGCTGGGCCTGTGCGCATATGCAAGGATGTGTGCACCACCAGTGTGTTCAGGCTGGCATGCTGGGCCTGTGCGCATATGCAAGGATGTGAGCACCACCAGTGTGTTCAGGCTGGCATGCTGGGCTGGATCACACAGCATTTGCACGCTCTCACACACACGCGCGCTCTCACACACAAATGCACACACATTGCAGCTGGCTGTACGGCACCCTGACAACAGGCCACCTCAGATGCTACCTCGCTTGCAGCACTCAAGCCATACATGCTGCCCGGCGTCCGCACACGTGGTTGCGCGCACCTGCTGCCTGATGGCCGCATAGTCCATGCCTGCAAACTCAAACGTGGAGATGGCTGGCTCCGCCGTGAAGTTGGCCACCGTGCGCTCGTTGGCGACAAGGCCTTGCGGCAGCGCGGGCTTGCCGTCTGTCAGCGCGCCCTGCAAGCGCAACACCAAGACACAGGCACACGCATGCACGTAAGCAGGCAGCGCTTCTCTTTAAGCACTGGGCCGAGGGCGCATTTACACACGTGCTCACGCTCACAGCCACGCACACACATGCACGTAAGCAGGCAGCGCTTCTCTTCAAGCACAGGGCCGCGAGCGCAGTTACACACGTGCTCACGCTCACAGGCACGCACACACATGCACACACAGGCACGCACACACACACAGGCACGCACACGCACACACTCCCCACCCACCCACACCTGCAGGGCTGCAGAGAAGCTGCCTGGGGCCAGGGGAGCGATCGGTGCGGCTGCGCTTGGCCCCGCGTCCGCGCCCTCCACCTGCGCGTTCCAGGCAAGCCACACGCGCACACGCGATCATCCACGCGCGCACACGCGGCCTGCTGAGCAATGCATGCCACTATTCGCGTGCGAATGCACGGGTCTTGGCCTGAAGGTGACAGAAATATTGCCTTTGCAATAGGTGCATGCACGCCCACTTCACAGACATACACCCATACGTGTCAGCATGCCCGCGCAGCTCACCAAGCACAGGCAGCAAAGCAACGACGTGAAGGAGCGTGGGCGCGGATCCGCGCAGGAAGACAAACAGGGTCGTTGCGCTCTTCTCCATGAGGCTTAAAAAGTCCTGAGGCTTGCATAGCTCATGCGCTGACTAGCATGGCTTTGCTGCATGGTGTGGCCGGTGCACTCCCCTAGCTGGCCAAGTGTTGCACATGGAGCTGCTAACTGGCGCAGCCGGTGCACTCCCCTTGCAGGCTGTGTGTTGCGACAACAGCTACGAGGAACCAGCCAGGGGGTAGCGCAGCTTGAAGGGGGGACAACACAGCAAAAGGCAGCCCTCATGCTCTCACCTTGATGCTGCTGGGTTGGGCGCCATCCTCCTGCAAGGGCACAGGAGAATGCACGACGAGAGCGCCGCGGCATGAGCAAGAGTGCGGTGCGTGGCCTGCTTGGTGCGCCGCGGCAAGCATGCGAGTGCGATGCATAGTCTGCATGGCCTAACATGGCGCGCCGCAGCGCGGGGGCGTGCATAGCGTGCATGCGAGTGCGATACATAGTCTGCATGGCCTAACATGGCGCGCCGCAGCGCGGGGGCGGGCATGGCGTGCAGACCGCGCAGCACACGCTGTTGCGTCAGTGAAAAAAGGCGGTGCGCGCGCCGTGTGTGCGTGGGTGCGTGCGCACACAGCGCACAGGAGGCTGCGGTGTGGGCCCACAGCGCGGCGTGCACCCGCCGACCCCTGAGCGGGCTCGGCGCACGCACCTGGCATTGCCGCGGCCGTGGGCCCATGACCATATGCCCTGTAGCCAGCCACACATAGGAGCCCCTGAGCCAGCACACCCATAACCGCCTCACGGCCCCCGCCTGCTTGATGGGCGGCTGCCTCGCACCCCTGGGGTTCGCTGGCCTGCCGCGTGCACATGGCAGCACTCTAGCCCCTGAGCCCTTTCACCTATGTCCATTCCCTGCACACCATCCCCCACCTGCTTCATGGCCGGCTGCCCAGCGGCCGCGCCCGCTCCCGCGCCTACGTCTGTTCCCGCGGCCGCAGCGCCGCCACCCCCGCCGCCGTCCTGCTCCTCCTTGGCCTTCATCTCCGCCACCATGCTGGTCCGGCTGATGATGGCATCCAGCTCCTCATCCGTGGGCATGCGGCCGGCATCGTTCTTGAAGATCCTGCGGGTGCATCAAAGCACACACAAACACACACTCAGGCTCTGCACATGCACCCACTTGGGCCCATGTCGTGTCCGGGGGTGCACATGCGGCACATGCATGATTTCAATTGAGCAGGCCGTGCGAGCTCTTGGAAGGTTGGGGGCATGTGACACGTGCTGTTGCATGTCATGTGCTGTTGCGCGCGCGGCTCACGAGCTGCCCCTGGAGCGATGCAATCGGCACAGTGATAAGCACTGCAAGTGCCAAATGCAGCACTGCAGACGGCAAATGGAGCGCTGCAATCGGCACAGTGATGAGCACTGCAAGTGCCAAGTGCAGCACTGCAGATGGCAAATGAAGCGCTGCACTTGGCACAAAGGTGAGCACTGCAAGTGCCAAGTGCAGCGTTGCAGGAGCACTGCAGATGCCAAGTGGTGGGCTCGTGCATCAACGGGATGCGGCGTGCGCAGCGCATGCCAGACAAGCGAAACCCATCAACCTAATCCCCCTTTCGCTTATGACCGCAACCCGGCACACCCCAGCGCATGCTGGGGTTTGGGAAGGCGCGTGCAGGCTTGTAAAGAACAGTGAAGGCAAGCCTGGAGAGGGCGGTGGCCTTCCATCTAGGGCATGAGCCAAATGGCAAGACACACCACGGCCCCTGACTCTCAGAATGAAAGCAAGCACAAGAACTGGCATGAGGCTGTCAGGCAAACAGAATCATAGGCATGTCTCAGCCTCTCCAGGCGCGCTTGTGCATGGAAGAGATGGGAGGCAAGCTGCCTGCTGCCGTGCGGGTCGCTGGACAAACAGCCGCAAGGCGCAATGGGCAGGCTGCCTTGCGTGTAAAACAACTACGAGCTTTTGCACACACACACACACACACACACACACACAGACACACACCTTGCAGCACAGTCAAGCGCATCTGCTCTGCACAGCAGAATTTAGGAGGCCCATGGGCTGGGGATGCTAACCCTCCCGCACCTGCACCAACGCCTGCCCCCATTCCCCTCGCCTGCGCTGCCCCACAGCCCTCCCACGCCAGCACCAGCACCAGCACCCGCGCCTGCCCCTGCCCCTACCCCCCTGGCCTGTGCTACCCTTGGGGCTTTCCCACCTGTCGGCGCCAAACTTGAGCATCGACAGCACCTCGCCCTTGGACATGCTCTTCTCCTCCTGCTCCTCCGCACTGCAGCACACAGGGGCGCGCAAGCACACACACGAGAGGCATTGCAGGCGGTTGTGAGGGCCATATGTAGGGATCAGAGAAAAGGGTTTGGCCGTTGTCGAGGCTCTGTGTAGAGCCTCTTTAGAGCCTGTTCGAGCCTCTTTAGAGCCTGTTAGGCGTGTTGATCACACCCTACTCACCCATCCCTAGTCGTATGCCAAGGAGGCCGTGCTGGATGACGCTTTCAGACGCAGCACAGGATACGTGCACCGCGCCAACGGAAGCACGCTCATATGGCACAAAGCATGCGTGCACAAGTGCACATGCACAAGGCATGCACGAGTGCTCATGCACAGAGCGCACAGGAGTGCACGCGCACAGAGCACACACAAGGACATGCGAGGCAATGCGCGAGTCGGCGCGCGCCCGTGGCGCACAGCATGCGCGCGTTGCCACCAAGAGCACGCGCGCGCCACGCACAAAAGCATGCGTCACGCACAAAAGCATGCGTCACGCACAAAAGCATGCGTCACGCGCGCGCTGCTGCGCAACCGTGTGCGCGCGACCAAGCGTGCACTCACACGCGCGTGGAGCCGCGGTTGACCATCTGGTCCAGGTACAGCTTGCTCTCCGCGCGCTTCTGGATGCGCTCCTCCACAGTGCCCTCGCTGACTAGGCGGTACACGTGCACGGGCTTGACCTGGCCGATGCGGTGCACGCGCGCCATGGCCTGCAGGTACAACGGAAGCGGCGGCGGTCAGGGTTCAGGCTGTGAGCGATGGCGTGCACTCTTTTTCCTCCGAAAGGCACATGCGCGGGCTTGACTTGGCCAGCTGTGAGGGCATGCACGCCAAGGCGTGCGAGCACAAGGGGAGCGGCGGTAGCCAGGGGGCGGCTGTGAGGGCATGAGCGCACATGGAGGTGCGCATGGAAGCGTCAGGGCACATGCGGAGGACCTGGAGTGATAGCTAGGCACGCACGAGCTCAGCTTGGCTTGGCAGTGTCGGCGGCCGGGAAACTCGAACGGGTGGGCAAGCATGCTCTGCACGAACCTGGAGTCTTGCGCAGTGCATGGTGTGGCACATGCGCTGCAGTGCAGCCAGGGCTGAGGCGCATGCAGTGAGGGGTGGTGCATGCAGTGAGGGGGGGCGCATGCAGTGAGGCGCATGCAGTGAGGGGTGGTGCATGCAGTGAGGCGCATGCAGTGAGGCGCATGCAGTGAGGGCTGAGGCGCATGCAGTGAGGGGTGGTGCAAAACACGGGCAGTGCTGACGGGCGCAGCGCGTGCAGCGCAGAGAGGGCTGCGCTGGCTGTGCAAGCTGCTGCATCCATGGTGGACGGGGCACACGATAAAGGATTGCATAAGGGCACGCACGCATTTACTCCCTTTACTACAGAAAAAAGTCCACCAAGCCAGCCACGCGCAATTTCAAAGAGTAAAAGTGCACAAAAAAAGGTAACCACACTTACACACACACATACACAAACACACACACCTGCAGGTCCTGCTGGGGATTCCAGTCGCTGTCGAACAGGATACACGTGTCCGCAGTCTGCAGGTTCACGCCCAGCCCCCCCGCGCGCGTGCACAGGATGTACATGAAGATGTCGGAGTTGGGCTGCGCATGCACACACACAAGAGTTTTTTGGGACACAAATGTGTCATTGTGGCGGTAACGAGGTCGTCTGGGAGAACGTAGGAAAAGCCGGGCGGGGGGGGAACCTGAGCACACACTCCAGCACGCAGCACATGCGAGCATGCAGCACACACAAGCATGCGGCACACGTTCAAGCCCCCAAGCCACTCCTCACTTGAGCCCCAAGCCCCTCCTCACTCAAGCCCCTAAGCCACTCCTCACTTGAACCCCCAAGCCACACCTCACTTGAGCCCCTAGCCCACTCCTCACTCAAGCCCCTAACCCATTCCTCCCTCAAGTCCCCAAGCCGCCCCTCACTCAAACCCCCAAGCCACTTTTCACTCAAGCCCCTAACCCACTCCTCACTCAAGTCCCCAAGCCACCCACGCACCCAGGCCAAGTGCTCCACACATCCCACAGGCACCGCATCCACACATCCCACAGGCACCGTCCACACATCCCACAGGCACCGTCCACACACATCCCACAGGCACCGCATCCCAGGCCTTCACACATCCCACAGGCACCGCATCCGCGCCACTGAGGGATGCCTTTTCCCTGACCAATCAGGATGCGGGCTCCTCTGCTCTCACAGATCCAGTCCACGCCACATGGGGCCCTCAAGGTGGTGCGGCCAATGAGCCCCCCCCCCCCCCC
>LKMJ01006004.1_pt1 | contig 11477 bp, 11 predicted proteins | sample 643391 | NCBI WGS metagenome assembly LKMJ01 (sample SAMN04112250, study PRJNA286221) | soda lake metagenome | biome: soda lake; feature: Kulunda Steppe; material: water; isolation source: sample PL-Br10 brine of Picturesque Lake | place: Russia: Kulunda steppe | collected 2010-07
CGGCCACGATGGCTCCGTCGCGCCGGATCTGCAGCCCCACCCCGTGAGCCCGGAGCGTTCCATCCAGCAGCAGCGGGATGCCGGTGTCCAGGTGATTGAGGGTGGAGGCCGGCAGATCGCCTTCCAGCCCCCGGATTCCGTGTGAGGTCAGCCCCGCAAAGCCACGGCCTTCCAGGTGGCCGCCCCGGGGTGGCTCCCAGCTTATGTCCACGGCGAGCTGTCCGCGCAGCAGCGACATCGGACGAAGGTCCCAGCCAACCTGCCCGAGTTCGCCGACCGGGGCGACCACTTCGCTCGCGCGGCCCTGCCACGGTCGGCCGTGGACCGCTTCCCATCGGATCCCGTCGGGGATCAGGCCGACGCGTTCGGCCCCCGCGGCCCAGGTCGTGGCCGGCGCCCGGATTACCAGGGCCAGCCCCAGGGCTACGAGGAACACGAAGGCTACGGGCCAGAAACGACGCGCATCAGCCATTGTCGGGATCCGCCGGTTCGAGCTGCAGTTCGGCATTCACGTGGCCGCTGCGCGAGCCGCGCTCCAGCGACACGCGCACCGGCACCACCCCGTCTTCGGTTTCCAGTTCGCCCAGCCAGAGCATCAGTTCGTTGAACGCCGCATCTTCCAGCAACACACTGACCCCGTCTCCGGAGGGCCGGACCCGCTGCAGCGGGCCGGCCAGGCCGGCGGCACGTGCGGCGGCATCCACGTGGGCCAGCAGGGAACCGCCGGAGCGTCCGCCTGTGCGGGGCCCGCGTGTCGTTTCGCCGGTGTCCGCGCGTTCGGCCACGGTCTCCGCACGGGCCTCCATCCAGCTCAGTTGAGCGCGTGTTTCCGCCAGTCGCTGTTCCGCCTGCTGCCGGGCCTCCAGCGTCGGCTCCACCAGGAACAGGAAGGCCAGGGCGGCGGCCAGGGCTCCGGCTCCCAGCAACAGTATGCGCTGTTCCCGCGCGCGCAGGTTGTTCCAGTATTCCCTCATGGCCGCTCTTCCAGGATCAGTCGGGCGCGGACACGGTCGTCGCCGGTTTCGGCCGAGGTGATGCGGACGCGTCGTTCGGTCGCCTGCTGCAGATTTTCGCGCAGGCGTTCGATATCGGCGAGACCGGGACCGTCGAGTTCCAGTTCGAGCCGGTTGGCGTCACCGCGCAGATGGCGCAGGGTCAGCGTGTCGTCGTCGAGCTGTTCCGCGATCAGGGCGATCGGTTCGGCCAGCGGACTGGTGATGCCTTCGGGGCCCGCGGCGGTCTCCGGTTCGCGCAGCAGGATCTCGAACTGGCCGACCGGATCGACCATGCGACGCTCGGGAAGCGCCCGGGCGAAGACCTCGGCCATGGCATCCTCGGTGGCGGCCAGTTCCCGTTCCAGATGGTGGATCTGCAGCCATTGACCTCCCAGCCACGCCAGGCCGAGCACCACCGCCAGGGACGCCGGCAGGCGCCATTCCGGTCCCGGAAGGATCGACCGCCCCCGGTCTTGTTGCCTGCGGGTCCCGAGTTCGAACGGCCGGGCTGCGCGCAACCAGCGACGCAGGCGGCCGGCGTCCAGTGTTCCGGAACGCAGGTTCGCTGCCAGCAGTTCGAGAAGACTCCCCTGCCAGCCGGACGAAGGTGTCAGGGGAGCGGCATCCGCGTGACCGGGGTGTTCCGGCTCGGGCAGCTCGCGGGTTTTCAACCACCAGGCCGCCAGATCGCGCGGGAGGGCCAGGGGTTCGGCATCCGCCGGCACCAGCAGACAGCGCGTCTCCCCGGCCAGGACGTAATGGTGGTCGCCGTCGGCCAGTCCGCGCAGCAGGGCGATGTCCGGGATCAGACGCGCATGCCCCAACCCCCGCGCCGCCAGCCAGCCTTCCCATTGCTGCAGATGGCGCAGGGCGACCACGCAGGCGGTTGTTTCGCTGCCATGGGGCGGGCCGGGCACGATGTGGACCGACTCCAGGTCCTCGCTCAGACGTTCTTCCAGGGCATAGGGCAGGGCGCGCTGCCGTACACGGGCGGATTTGCCCGGTACTGCCACCCGGTGCAGCGGGGCGCGTTCGCCCGGGACCAGCGCCAGCAGCCGCTGGTCGGGCCGAACCCGTTCCGCGAGTTCTGCCGCGGTGGCCTCGCCGGACTGTACCTCGCCGTCACGCGCGATGCGCAGCCACCGCAGGGCTCCGCCGGCGTTCTCCGGGCCAGCGAGATCCTCGGGTTCGGGCAGTTCGAACAGCAGCCAGTCGGCCGTGCCTCGGGTGGCGATCATGGTCATGGCTCGCAGGGGGTCAGTTCGCGCAGCACGGTCCGACCGTTGGGGGCGTCGATCACTGCACAATGAAAATATTCGCGTCCGCCCGTGCGCACAACCAGTTGCAGACGGAAATATCGGGGGGCGTGCGGCTCGCCGGCCGCCGTGGTGTCGGCCAGGGGGTCGGTCTCGGCGGCGCGGCGCACCGCATCCGGCGCATGTTCGCGGTCGATGTGGTTGTCGGTGCCCGGAAGGGCCGTGACCAGCGGTGCCAGGGCCTGCCAGGTTTCGGCATTCACGCCATCCACCTGGAGCAGTTCCGAGGCGAGACGCATGGGGCGGTTGCCGCTCAGGCGCGGCGGCTCCAGGCCGCGGTACACCGGGTCGTCGGTCTCGGGATTCATCCAGTCGTGCACGGCCATCGCGATCCGGCGCCCGTTGACGCCGCGCCCGTCGGTCTCTCTCAGCGCATCGTCGACGAGCGCGGCGAAGGCCTGCAGCGGGGGCTCCCCGGCGCGACCCAGGCTGTTGAGATTGAACCGGCAGTGGAGGTTGTCCAGACGTCCGGTAACGGTCGTGCCCTCGATCTCGATCGGGATGGGGGGTGACTGGCAACCCTCCCACGGCAGTTCCGTCAGGTCGCGCTGTTCTTCCAGCAGATGGATTGCGACGGCTTCCGCACCCCGATTGAGCTGGCGCGCGCGGTCCTGTTCCTGCAGCAGGGTCGCGCGATGGATCTGCTGCTGGTCGCGCAGGGCCATGGTGGCGGCGGTGACCGTGGCGATGGCGACCACCAGCAAGGCGGTGATCAGGGCGGCCCCGGCCTGGCTTTGATGCCCGGGGCGCATCATGGTCGTGCCCCGGTCAGCGGGATACGGCGTTCGATCTCGCCCAGGCCGGGGACCTCGAGACGCACCAGGACCATCGCGGGCAGGCTCGCCTCGTGGCCGGTTTCCAGCGGTGGCCAGGCATCGATTTCCTCCCCGGTGCGCGGGTGCAGGAAATCGAAACGGACCCGTGGTGGTTCGTCATGCCCGTCCTCGCCGGGTTGCGGGGGAAGAAAACGGCGCCGCCGTTCGCTTTCTTGCGGGGCCCCGTCCACGCTCGGCCAGGTGATGCGCTCCAGGCCTTCCTCGCCGATCCGCCAGGCCACGCGTCCCAGGCGTTCGTGGCCCCCCAGGCCCGCGCGCACGAATTCGAGCTGCTGCGGGTCGGTGACCGGGCTGTAGCGCAGCGGGGGTTGGCGATCCCCGAAACCATCGCGCGGGCGCAGGGGCACCGCATGGCGCAGATCGCGCTCGAGGGTGGCCAGGGTGATCTGGAGGTCGGCGAGCCGACGGGTCTGTTCGCGCGTGGCTTCGTCCGCATCCAGCACGCTGCGCAGTCCACCGATCGCCAGGAGGCCGACGATGCCGAAGATCCCCACCGCCACCAGCAGCTCCAGCAGGGTGAACCCGTCCGCGCGGCCTGGCCCGCGTGTGCGTACGCACTGGCTGCGTTCAGGGCAGTGCATAACCGGTCTCGCGCCCCAGCGGGTGATCCGGATCGCCGTCGGCCGGCCACACCCGGATCTCGATCCGGCGTACCGGTGGCAGCTCCAGCGGGGCGTCGAACTGGCGGTTTTCGATCTCCACCCGTGCCTCCCATTCGCGCCCGGCCAGGGTCTCGGAAGTTCGGCGGGTTCCCGGTTCCGCCGGCAACAGACCCGCTTCGTAGTCGGCAAGCACGTTGGCCGCGACCCACTCGGCGAGGGCGCGCTCCTGCAGATAAGCGGTGTTGCGCGCGTGTTCGCTGCCGGCCTTGATCAGCGCCCCGAGCGCCACGGCGAGCACCACCAGGGCCACGAGCAGCTCCAGCAGGGTGAAGCCGCGGCTGCCCATCACCGGTTCTCCCGATCCATGCGGACCCGGCGTGTACCATCGCTGTGCAGGCGCAGCGAGGCTTCATCGCCCGCGCGCTGCAGGATCAGTTCGAACGCCTGGATGTCGCCGGCACTGTTGATGGTGATGAGGTTTTCCTCGGGGCGCTCGCTCAGGCTGGCGCGACGGTCGTCGATCCACAGGCGGGGCTCCAGGCCCAGCGATCCCAGATCACGAGGCGCCAGCGGACCTTGCTCCACCGGGACCCAGGTGACCTGGCGGTCGTCCAGCCACTGGCGTTCGAGGACGGCAAGTCGTTCACGGGCGACCCCTATCGCCAGTGGCTGGCCGGTCAGCAGCGCCTGATCGCGGGCGAGTTCGATCTGTCCGGCCAGCTGGTGTCCGGTTTGTTCCAGGGCTCTTCCGCCCAGCTGGCCGGTGGACAGAAGCGCAGCGCCGGCCAGCACGCCGATGATGACCATCACCACCAGGACCTCCAGCAGGGTGAAACCCGTAACTTGCCGGGCCCGCGTCACAGGTCGTCGATGTTCCAGTTGCCGATCTCGCCTTCGATGCCCTCGCCACCACGCCGCCCGTTGGCGCCGAAGCTGAACACGTCGAAGTCGCCGTGGCGTCCGGGATGCAGGTACTGGTATTCGTTGCCCCAGGGGTCGTTCGGCAGTCGGTCCATGTAGCCGCCGTCACGATACTGGGCGGGTTCGGGGCCGCTCGTCGGTGGCTCCACCAGCGCCTCCAGACCCTGGTCGGTGCTGGGATAGCGGAAGTTGTCCAGGCGATAGAGATTGAGCGCGGATTCGATCGTCCGGATGTCCTGCTTGACCTTGGTCAGGCGGGCATCGTCCGGCCGGTCCATCACGCGCGGGACCACGATGGCGGCGAGGATGCCGAGGATCACGACCACCACCATGACTTCGATCAGGGTGAAACCGGTATTGCGACGGGAGTGTTTCATGGCTCTAGTTCACCAGCTGGTTGAGTTCGAATATGGGCAGCAGTATCGCCAGGACGATGGTCAGCACCACCCCGCCCATGGTCAGGATGAGCAGTGGTTCGAACAGCCCCATGCTCAGGCTGATGCGGGATTCGACCTCCTGCTCCTGGGTTTCGGCGGCGCGTTCCAGCATTTCGGTGAGATTGCCGCTGGACTCGCCGCTGCGGATCAGGTGGACGGTGATCGGGGGAAAGAAACCCGTGTCCTCCAGAGCCCGGCCGATGCTGCTGCCCTCGCGGATACGCAGCGACGCGTTCTCGATCGCGGTGCGCATGGGCCGGTTGGAGACTACCTCGGATCCGGTGCGCAGGGCCTCCAGCAGGGACACCCCGCTGGCTGACAGGATACTCAGGGTGCGCGCGAAGCGTGCCGTATTGATGCCGCGGATCAGACGCCCCACCAGGGGCAGGTGCAGCAGCAGCCGGTGGTACTGCATGCGCGGGCCGGGGTGGCGCAGCGCCCAGGCCAGCAGTCCGGTCAGGGCCGCCAGGACGATCAGTCCCGCCAGGCCCCAGTCCCGCAGGGCATCGCTGGTGGCGATCAGCCCCCGCGTGATCGCCGGAAGCTCCTGGTCGAGCCCGTCAAAGACCTGGACTACTTCGGGCACCACGTAGACCACCAGGCCGACGGTCACCAGGATGGCGACCACGGTCAGGGCGATCGGGTAGATCAGGGCCAGCAGCACCCGCTGGCGCAGCGCGTGCCGGCTCTCCAGATATTCGGCAAGGCGTTCCAGTACCCGGTCGAGGTGCCCCGAGGCCTCGCCCGAGGCGACGGTGCTGCGGTAGATCTCGGGGAACACCCGGGGAAAGCCGGCCAGCGCGCTGGCCAGGGAGTGTCCCTCCATGACGCGAGTGCGCACCGCATGCAGGATGTTGCGCACCCGCGGTTTTTCGCTCTGGCGTGCGACGGTGGCCAGCCATTCCTCCACCGGCAGCCCGGCACGCGCCAGGGTAGCCATCTGCCGGGTGGCCAGGGCCAGGTCCAGGGGGCCGATGTGCCCCCGGCCGCCGGTCGCGGAACGGCCAACGGTGGCCGGCCGCGGGCCGGCATCGTCGATCTCGCGCAGTTCCAGCGGGGTCAGGCCGTCGCTGCGCAGCTGCGCCCGCACGCTGCGCGCGGTGTCCCCCTCGGTGACACCCTTGCGGGTGCGTCCCCCGGCATCCAGGGCCTGATATTCGAATGCGGGCATGGCGTCAGTCCTCCTGGGTGACGCGCAGCATTTCCTCGAGGCTGGTGGTGCCGTCGAGGACACGGCGGCGGGCGTCCGCGCGCAGGCTGTGGCTGTGCTGCCGGGCGGCCCGGGTCATTTCCTGTTCCCCGGCGTTGTCGTGGATCAGGCCGCGCAGGGTGTCGTCGATCTCCACCAGTTCGTAGATCCCGGTCCGGCCGCGATACCCGAGCTCGTTGCAGGCGGGACAGCCGCGGGGCCGATGGAGCGTGGGTGCCGGGTCGTCGCCGGGGTCTTCCAGTCCCAGCAGGGCGCATTCGCGAGCGCTTGCGGGATACGGCTCGCGGCATTCGGGGCACAGGACCCGCACCAGGCGCTGCGCCAGGATGCCGTTGAGCGTCGAGGACAGCAGGAAGGGCTCGACGCCCATGTCGCGCAGGCGCGTGACCGCCCCGATCGCGGTGTTGGTGTGCAGGGTGGAAAAGACCAGATGCCCGGTAAGGCTGGCCTGTACCGCGATCTGCACGGTTTCCAGATCGCGGATCTCGCCGACCATGACCACGTCGGGATCCTGCCGCAGGATGGCGCGCAGCCCGCGTGCGAAGGTCATGTCGATGCGGCTGTTGATCTGGGTCTGGCCGATCCCGTCGAGGTAGTACTCGATCGGGTCTTCCACGGTGAGGATGTTGCGGCTGCGGTCGTTCAGTCGCGTGAGGGCGGCATACAGGGTGGTGGTCTTGCCGGAGCCCGTGGGGCCGGTGACCAGCACGACGCCGTGCGGCCGCGTGACAATCCGCTCCAGGACCGCGTGGGTCTGTGCCTCCATGCCCAGATGGGCCAGGTCCAGGCGTCCGGCCTGCTTGTCCAGCAGTCGCAGCACGATGCGTTCGCCATGGCCCGAGGGCAGGGTGGAGACGCGCACGTCCACCGGCCGCCCGGCGATGCGCAGGGAGATGCGGCCATCCTGCGGCAGGCGCTTTTCGGCGATGTCCAGACGGGCCATCACCTTGATGCGCGAGACGATGAGAGGTGCCAGCCCTGCCGGAGGGGTGAGGACCTCGCGCAGTATCCCGTCCACGCGCATGCGCACGGCCAGGCGGTTCTCGAACGGTTCGACATGGATGTCGGAGGCGTTCTCGCGGACCGCCTCGGTCAGCAGTGCGTTGATCAGCCGGATGATGGGGGCATCGTCCTCGGTCTCCAGCAGGTCCCGGGGCTCGCCCAGCGATTCCGCGACACTGGAGAGGTCGAGGCTGTCGTCCAGTCCTTCCATCGACTGCATCGCGTCCGAGGAACTGGACTCGTAACGTTCGCGCAGGCGCCGTTCGAAGGTGGCCTCGTCAACCGGGTGCAGACGCAGCGGCTCGGCGCTGCGTCGCCGGAGCTCGGCCAGTCCCTCGGGGTCCGCTCGTGGATGGAGAATGATTTCCCGCTCGCCGTCGCGGACCTCGCCCGGAACGGCGCCGACGCGCCGGGCGAAGCCGTAGCCGACGCTGAAGTCGTCTTCCGTGCTCGGGTCGGGGGCCTGTTCAGTCAGCATGGTCGGTGGCGTAAGCCGGATGCAGTTCTTCGAAGGCCGGGGGCAGCTCGGTCAGCCGGTCCCATTGCGGCAGGACCGGTGTGGTGTCGCCGCGGCCCCGGGTGCGGGCGCGTTCGCGCAGCTGTTCGGCGCGGATGAAGCTGTACTTCTCGCTGGTGAGTTCGGCGCCGTCGGCGCTGTCCCGGACGATGCGCGGGTGGAGGAAGACCATCAGGTTGCGTTTTTCGGTCTGGTTGCGGTCGGCGCGGAACAGCCGGCCCAGGCCCGGGATATTCCCGAGCCCCGGGACGCCGGCTTCCTGGTCGGTCTGCTGCTCCTCGATCAGCCCGCCGAGGACCAGCATGTCGCCGTCATCCACCAGGACATGGGTGGTCAGTGTGCGGGTGTTGGTGATCAGGTCGGCGGCACCCGCGGTGCCGGGCGCCAGCTGCGAGACCTCCTGTTCGATCTCCATACGCACCGCGTTGCCCTGGTTGATCTGCGGACGCACGCGCAGCTTGACCCCCACGTCCTCGCGCCGGATGGTGTCGAAGGCCTGTCCGGAGTCCTCGATTGAGCGCCCGACCACGAACGGTACGTTCTGGCCGACCACGATCTCGGCCTCCTCGTTGTCCAGCGTGAGAAGGCTGGGGGTCGAGAGGATGTTGGTGGCACTGTCGCGCTGCAGCATGTTCACCAGACCGGCAATGGCGTTGTTTCCGGACTGGCCCGCGGCGCCGACCGTCAGCCCGTCGCTGAGCCCCGGCGGGCTGGCCACTTCGCCCCCGAGGTAGGCATCGATCCCGGCAGCCAGATCGACGATGCCGGTCTGCCTCTCGGAGAAGCTCAGGACTCCGGCGGCGCTGCTGCCGATCGCGCCCCACTGGACCCCCAGTTCCTCGACCCGGTCGGAGGAAACCTCCGCGATCACGGCCTCGACCAGGACCTGGGCGCGCCGGATATCGAGTTGGTCGATAATGTCGTCGAAATCACGCAGGCGCTCCGCCGGGCCCGAGGTGACCACAGCGTTGGTGCTTTCGTGGGACTCGATGTGAACGCGCGGGCCGTCGCCGTCCTCGGTTTCCATGCCCGGATCCTGCTCCGCGATGCTGCGCAGCAGTTCCGCGACGGTTTCCGCGCGGGCATAGCGCAGGTAGTGCACCCGGGTGTTGCCCCGATGAACCTCGCGGTCCAGCTGGGCGATCAGGCCGCGCATGCGCAGGCGGTCGGTTTCGTCCCCCGACAGGATGATGGCGTTGCTGCGCGGGTCGGCCTGTGCGCGGGCATCCTGGAGCTCGCCCGGGCGTTCCGGCATCAGTTCGCGCAGGTGTTCGGTCAGGTCCCCGGCGCGTGCATGTTCGAGCTCGATGACATCGAACTCCGTGTCCATGGGGCGATCCATGCGTTCGACGATCCGCTGGAGGCGGCGGATGTTGTTACGGGTTGCGGAAAGCAGCAGCGTGTTGGATCCGCTGGAGGCGGCCATGTGGCCGCTCTGGGGGAGCAGAGGGCGCAATGCGGGCACCAGCTGGGTGACGTCGACATGGCGCGGCTGGATGACGTGGGTGACGATCGACGCACCCCGGGTGTCCGGGGCTTCGGCATCCGGCGTCAGCAGGGGCGTGGGCTCCTGCGTGGTCTGACCATCCGGGATGATCCGGGTCGCGCCGTCACCCTCCACGGCCGCGAAGCCATGGATATCCAGGATCTCGTGAAACAGGTCCTCGAGTTCGTCACGCGCGACCGGACGGCTGGAAACCACCGTGACTTCGCCCCGCACCCTGGGATCCACGATGAAGTTGGTGCCCGTTTCTTCGGCCACCAGATCGATCAGGTTGTGGATGTCGGTGTCGCGCAGGTTGAGCGTGAGTGTGTCGGCGGCCAGCGGCGCGGCCGGGGTGGCCAGCAGGGCCGCGGTCAGCCATGCGCTGGCGAGGGACGGGCGGAGTCTCATTCGGTAAACTCGATGCTGAGCGAACGGGCTTGGCCGTCGCGTTCGACGGTGATGTCGACCCGGCGCGCGTCCTGCAGGTCCGCGAGCAGGGTTTCGGGGTCCTCGATCGCGGAGATCTCTCGCCCTCCGACCGAGGTGATGATGTCGCCGGGGCGCAGGCCGGTTCGCTCGAAGTCGCGCCGATTGCGCGTGGGCCGGACTTCGAGTCCGGCCAGCGATCCCTGGCGAATGACGGGGCGGGCGCGTACGGCGTCCATGACCCGTTCGGGATCGTTGAGCCAGCGGTCGCGACTGATACGACCGTCGGCAGAACTCGTTGCAGGCGAAGGCTCCGCACTCCGGTCCGCACCGTTGCCCGCGATGCGCGGATCCTCACCGCGTGGCAGTCGCAGGATCTCGTGTCGGCCATCCCGCAGCAGCACCACATGATCGGGGTGCACCTGGTCCAGCGTGGCCATTTGCTCTCCGATGGTATCGTCGGGCCGGTAGAGCTCGATGTCCCCGCCGCCAGCCGCGATGAACGCGGTTCCGTCGCCATGGCCATCGGCCAGGACACCTTTCAGATCCAGCTGCAGCCGGGTTTCGGGCGCCTGTTCGACTGGCGCGGGCGTGGCGGTTTCGAGCGGGCCGAAAGGTTCATGACGCGCGCTGCGACTGAATCCTGAAGCTCGGTCCTCGCCTGCTTCCGTCGTCGCGCTGGCCGGTGACGAAGAATGTGTGGTGTCGGTGGGTGCTGCGGCGGGATCCGGGGGTGGCAGAACCCCCTCCGGGGCAAGCATCAGCCATACCAGCCCGGCCGTCATCCACGCCAGCATGACCGCCAGCGCCAGGTTGAGCAGGCGGGGCAGACGCGTGTGCATGAACGTTCCGGAATCCGCAATCATGTCCCCGAGTTTACCTGAGCCACAGGGACGTCACAGCCTCATTGAACAGTGTTTCCTTGACCACTGTGACGAGGAGGGAACGCTGACTGGCGGGGTGGCTGGACAGCCCCCCGGGCTTTTGCGACGGTAGCCGGCACGACGACGGACAGCGGCAGGAGCGGGCGTGGAGGCGAGCGAGGAACTGCAGCCAGGGATGGTGGTGCTGCACGGCAACCGGCTGGAGTCGCTGCGCTCGCTGGTGGTCGAGTGGGTGCGGCGGGCGCCGCCGGCGCCGCTGGAGAACGAGACCATCCTGGTGCAGAGCAACGGCATGGCGCAGTGGCTGCGGCACGCGCTGGCGGCCGATCCGGATGCCGATCCGCCCGGCTGCGGGATCGCCGCGGCGCTGGACATGCAGCTCCCCTCGCGCTTCATCTGGTCCGCCTATCGCGCGGTGCTGGGTGCCGAGGCGGTGCCGCTGGAATCCCCGTTCGCCAAGCGCCCGCTGCTGTGGCGGCTGATGCGCCTGCTGCCGGCGCTGCTGCAGCGCCCGGCCTTTGCCCCGCTGGCCGAATTCCTGCGTGACGACGGCCCGGAGGCGGGCGGCGACCTGCGCAAGCGTTACCAGCTGGCCGAGCGTCTGGCCGATCTGTTCGACCAGTATCAGGTGTACCGTGCCGACTGGTTGGCGGACTGGGCCGACGGCCGTGACGTGCTGCGCGGGGCGCGCGGCGAGGAGCCCGAACTGGCCCCGGAGCAGCGCTGGCAGGCCGAGCTCTGGCGGGCCCTGCTGGACGACGTGGGCGACGAACACGCAGGGGTCAGCCGCTCTGCGGTGCACGAGCGCTACATGCGGGCGGTGGCGGATCTCGAGCAGCGCCCCG
>LKMJ01005952.1_pt1 | contig 11476 bp, 7 predicted proteins | sample 643391 | NCBI WGS metagenome assembly LKMJ01 (sample SAMN04112250, study PRJNA286221) | soda lake metagenome | biome: soda lake; feature: Kulunda Steppe; material: water; isolation source: sample PL-Br10 brine of Picturesque Lake | place: Russia: Kulunda steppe | collected 2010-07
GAGCTTTGCCACCCACCACCTCAGCCGAAGTGCCCCTGCAGGGGGTGACCCTCGGCGCTGGACGCTGCTCCGCGTGCCGGGGAACGATCGCCACGGCAGTAGCGCCCAGGGGATCAACCCAGGGGATCAGCCCAGGGGATCAACCCAGGGGATCAGCCCAGGGGATCAGCCCAGGGGCGGAGGACATCAACCCAGGGGATCAACGGTGGGTTGCCGTGGTTGTCAGCGGCGCGCCTGGGCCCGCATCGGGACGGGACCGCGGGGCCGGTAGGTCGCGCGGGGCTGGGCCACCGGAACAGGCCGACGGGGATCGGCGGGCTCCAGTCGGAACCGGTGCGCGATGGCGAGCAGGATGATGCGTGACTCCAGCAGGGCGAAGTGCTCACCGAGGCAGCGGCGGTTGCCGCCACCGAAGGGCACGTAGGCACCCCGGGGCAGCTCGCGTTCGGGGGTACGCAGCCACCGGTCGGGATCGAAGCGCTCAGGATCGGGGAACCACCGCGGGTCGCGGTGGGTGACGTACTGGCTCACCAGCACGTGGGCACCCGCGGGTACCGCCACGCCGGCTACCTCGACGTCCTCCAGGGCACGCCGAGGTGCCACCCACACCGGTGGGGCCAGGCGCATCGTCTCCGAGAGCACGCGACCTGCCACCTCGGTGTCCATGACCTCCTCGACCGAGGGCGCACGGCCCTCGGCCAACCAGGCCTGGTCGTCGGCCTCGGCCTCCAGGGCCACGCGCGCCTCCGGGTGGGCGGCGAGCTGGCTGAGCGCCCAGGTCAGCACGTTGGCGGTGGTCTCGTGGCCGCTGAGGATGAGGGTCAGGACCTCGTCGCGGACCTCGTCGTCGGTCAGCTGGCTGCCGTCCTCGTCGCGCAGCGCCAGCAACAGGCCGAGCAGGTCCTCGGCGTGGGGGTCGACGCCACCGTCGGGTGCCGCACGACGGCCGGCGATCAGCTCCTCTGCCACCTCGGCGAGGTCGTCGGCAGCCCGGGGGAAGGCCCGGAACCAGGGCAGGGGCAGGCGGTCGAGCCGGTCGAGCCCCGGCAGCATCGTGCGCTCGATGCGGTCGATGGCCACCTCCATCGAGGTGGCGATGCGCTCGCTGTGGGCGGAGGCGTCGGTACCGAAGAGGGTGCGGGCCACGATGTCGAGGGTGAGCGCCATCATGCGCGGGCCCGAGGCCACGCGGTCGCCCGGACGCCAGCGGTCGAGCTCAGCGAAGGTCGCCTCGGCCATCGTCGTCGCGTAGCCGTCGAGACGATCACGGTGGAAGGGAGCCTGCAGCATGCGGCGGTGGCGGAGGTGGATGGGCTCCTCGTTGGTCAGCAGGCCCTCGCCGAGCACCTTGCGCATGCGTTCGAAGCCGACACCCTTGACGAAGGAGCGGGTGTGGCGCACCAGCACGCCGTCGACCATCTCCGGGGAGAACAGGCCGAGGAACAGCTGGCGTTGCAGCTCGAAGGCCACCGCATCACCGTGCCGGCGGTGCAGCTTCAGCAGGAAGCCGGGGGTGTCAGCCAGGAACCGGGCGATCGTCACGCCCGGTACACCGGGGCCCGGTCCAGGGGGGAGCGGACCATCGAAGCCGCGCCGCCGCACCGGCGGTGGCACCGGCGCGTAGGCGGCAGGACGTGGGGCAGTGAACGCACGCATGGCGTGACCTCCCGTCACCTACGTCGCAGGCACCGCTGATCGGTGCCGCGACGCGGAGCTCTCCCGGTTGCCCGGCCCGACCGCTCCCACGGCTGACCCGGGCTGTGACCCGCCTCTGACCCTACCTGCGGGCGGCCGGCCCGCGTCACCTGTGCGCATTACGCTGCCGGGAGCACCGGCCCGTCATCGCCCTGTGCCACAGCAGCCAGCGATACGTCCACCTTCGGGGGACCGTGACCACCGACTACGGCACCTTCGCCCACCTCGCCGCGGACAAGCGCCACCTCTACCGCGAGGTGCTGCGGGTCTTCGCCGCCGCCAAGGCCCGGTTCGTGCTCCACCTCGGGCCCGTGGACGTCCGGGCGGCGATGGCCGACCCACCTGCGGACGACGCGGTGGAGGCGGCACTCCGCAAGCTCGTCGACTGGGGCAACCTCTCCGCCGACCCGGATACCGCCGAGGTCACCACGGTCGAGGAGTTCTACCGCGCCAGGTTCCTCTACCGCCTCACGCCGGAAGGTGAGGCGACCGAGCGGGCGATCGCGGTGTTCGAGGAAGGACTGATCCGCCCCGGTGAACTCCAGACCGCGGCGCTCGGTGACATCCGAGACCTGTTGACCGAGCTGCGCGCACACCTGCAGGGCCCGACGACCACCGCGGCGCGGGACACCGCGCCCGACAGCCCCACCGCACCGCCGGATACCGGCAAGGCCTATCTGACCCTACGCGCCCTCTGGCACCGTTTCGAGGAGCTCACCGACCGGGCCCAGGACTTCGTCGCGAGCCTGCAGCGCACCGTGGACCTCCACGCCGTCGACCTCGATGTGCTGCTGGCCTACAAGGATGGGCTGATCGGCTACCTGGAACGCTTCATCGGCGAGCTGGTGGTCGCCCAGGCCCACATCGCCGCGCTGCTGCGCGATCTGGAGGCCGCAGGCCTGGAGCGGTTGCTGGCCGCGGCCGCCCAGCGGGAGCTGGCCGACGCCCTGGAACCCACCGACGCCGACCGCGCTGCGGCTGAGCAGGCCTGGCGCCGGCGCTGGTCGGGCCTGGTCGGCTGGTTCCTCCCCGAGGGGGACCGTCCCGCCCAGGCCGAGGTGCTGCGCAACCGTGCCCGGGGCGCCATCCCCGCCCTGCTCCAGGCCATCGCCGAGGTCAACGAGCGGCGCCTGTCCCGCTCCGACCGAGGGGCCGACCTACGCGAGCTCGCCCGCTGGTTCGCGGCGTGTGACAGCGACGCGGATGCGCACCGGCTGTGGCGTGCCGCCTTCGCGCTGTCGCCGGCGCGCCACCTCACCGTCGACCACGACACCCTGGTCGCCCGGGACCAGTCACCCGTCGCACCGGCCACCAGTTGGCTGGACGCGCCGCCGGTGGAGATCAGCCCGCGCCTGCGTCGCACGGGGCGCACCACCCGCAAGGGTCGGATCAACGACGTCATCGACCGCTCGCGGGGCAAGGCGCTGCTCGCGGAGCTTGCCCGTGCGGAACTCGCCCAGGCCGCAGCCGCACGACGCCAGCTGTGCACGGACGGGCCCGCGCGTCTGTCGACCCTCGCGACCCTCGATCCGTCGGCCTTCGCGCTGTTCCTCGATCTGCTCGGCGCGGCGCTGGCGATGGCTGTCGATCCGCGTCGGCCGGTGACGGCGACGACCGCCGACGGGTCCCTGGAGATCGAGCTCGGGCCGGTGGACGGTGACGGCATCGCCGAGGTGGTGACCTCCAGCGGCGTGCTGCGCGGCCCGGACCGCGTGGTCACGATCCGTGACACCCGCAGCGTCCGGGTGGCCTCGTGAGCGCGACCCCCGCCCCGGTCTCCGAGCTGCGTGAGCAGCTGGAGGCCACCGAGCGCCACGAACGGCGCCTGGCGGTCCGGGCGCTCATGATGCGGCCCTTCCTGCCCGCCAGGGACGACGTGTTCCCCCTCGTGCGTCGCCACGCCGGGTGGTTGCGTGACTGGTTCGCGAAGGAGACCGGCTGGCCGCTGACCGTGGACCGGTCCCACGCGCGCCTGCGCAAGACCCCGGCCCGGCTCGATGACACCACCCGTTCCGCGCGCGCCCGCCCCAGCGACCCGCCCTTCAGCCGGCGCCGCTACGTGCTGCTGTGCCTGGCGCTGGCGGCTCTGGAGTCGGAGGAGCGCCAGACCGCGCTGGGCAAGCTGGCAGACCGGATCCTCGGCAGCATCGCCGCCGATCCCACCCTGGCCGAGGCGGGGGTGCACTTCGCCCTCGACGGCCGTGACGAGCGGCGCGACCTGGTCGCCGTCGCGCGTCTGCTGCTCAACCTCGGCATCCTGCGCCGGGTCGATGGCGACGAGGCCGCCTACGTCGCCGGCACCGGCGACGCGCTCTACGCCGTGGACCGCACGGCCTTGGCGGCGCTGCTGGCCACCCGACGTCCCCCCAGCACCGTCGACGCCGATGACCTCGACGCCCGGCTCGAGGCCATCACCCACGAGCCGGTACCGGACACCCCCGACGGACAGAACCGGGCGATCCGTCACCGGCTGACGCGGCGGCTGCTCGACGACGCGGTCCTGCACTACGCGGAGCTCGATGGGGCGGAGCTCGCCTACCTCACCTCCCAACGCACCCGGCTGCTGCGCGTCGTGGAGGAGGCCACGGGGCTGACCGCGGAGGTCCGGGCGGAGGGCATCGCCCTGCTCGACGACCGGGGCGACCTCACCGACCTGCGGATGCCCGAGGAGGGCACCGACGGCCACCTCGCCCTGCTGCTGGCCGAGTACCTGGCTGCAGCGCTCAGGGCACGGCCGGGTGTGGCCGTGCCGCACGCCGAGCTCGAGCAGCACACCGCCGAGCTCGCCCAGCGCTACGCCACCTACTGGCGCAAGGACGCCACCGCACCCGAGGCGGCACCGGCCCTGACCGCCGGCGCGATCCAGCGGCTCATCGCCCTCGACCTCGCTGTCGAGCGGCCCGACGGCGTCGTGGCGCTACCACCGATCGCCCGGTACGCCGTCCAGGCGCCACCGGCCACCACCACGCCCTCCCTGTTCGACGGAGCCCGCGGATGAGCGCGACCCACCCGAGCGACGAGGTTGCGGTGACCACCGCGACGCGCCCGCGGCTCCCCGTGCCGACCACCACCCGGTGGCAGCCGCTGCGCATCGGGCTGACCAACCTCTACCGCTTCGATCAGGAGGAGTTCGCCTTCGAGGACGGGCGGCTGCTGCTACGCGGCAACAACGGCACGGGCAAGTCCCGGGTGATCGCCCTGACCGTGCCCTTCCTGCTGGACGGCCGGACCGGCGCGCACCGCGTGGAGCCCGACGGCGACGTCGCCAAGCGCATGGAGTGGAACCTGCTGCTCGGCCGGCTGGAGGACCGGCTCGGCTACAGCTGGATGGAGTTCGGCCGCCAGCCCGAGCCCGATGACGCGGACCAGCGGCCCCGGTTCGTCACGATCGGCTGCGGGATGCGTGCCAGCGCGGGCCGCGGCGAGCTGCGGACGTGGTTCCTGGTGACCGATCAGCGTGTCGGCAGCGACCTGTCCCTGGTCGCCGACACCGGGCAGGCACTGACCCGCGACCGGCTGCTCGCGGCGGTGGGCGAGCGCGGCCAGGTGGTCGACACCGCCACGGAGTACCGCCGGCTGGTGGACCGGGCGCTGTTCGGCCTCGGCGAGCACCGCTACGAGGCACTGGTCGATCTGCTCGTGCAGCTGCGCCGCCCGCAGCTGTCGCGTCAGCTCGACGAGGCCCTGCTCTCCGACGCCCTGTCAGAGGCCCTGCCGCCACTGCCGCCAGCGGTGATCGCCGACATCGCCGAGGCCTTCCGTGCCCTGGACGATGACCGCGACGCCCTCGAGGGCTACCAGGCGGCGCTGTCGGCCACCGACACCTTCCTGTCGAGCTACCGCGCCTACGCAGCCGTCGCCGCACGCCGCCGCGCCACCGCCGTGACCCAGGCGAACTCCCGCTACGAGCAGCTGCGCGCGGCGCTGCGGGCTGCGGAGGAGCACGCGCAGCAGGCTGCCGCCGAGGTCACCCGCCTCGAGGCTGCGCGTGATGAGCTCACCGGCGCGCGCGCCGCTGCGGACGTGGAGGTCCGCACCCTGGAGGCCTCCCCGGAGATGGAGGCCGTCCGTGAGCTCGACGGCGCCCGTCTGCGGGCGGCGGAGCTTTCCGCCGTGGCGGAGGAACGCGCCGGTGACCTCGCCCGTGCCGCCACGGCCATGGAAGCCGCCGAGGTGGAGCGTGAGCGCGCGGCACGCCACGCGGACCGCACCCGCGGCACGGTGCAGGCCGCCCATGACGAGGCCACCACCGCCGCCGGTGACCTCGAGCTCGACGCGGTGCTTGCCCGGGCACTGGCACCCCTCACGCTGCCCGACGCCCGCGATGCCGGGGCTGTCGCCGGAGCCCGCCGCCACCTCGATGACGAGGTGGCACGGGTCCGGCGCGCGGCGGTGCACCTGCGCGAGCTCGACGGCCGCGTGGTGGCCGCCGCCGCGGAGCAGACCACCGCCCGACACCGTCTGGATGAGCGCAGCGCGGAGCGGGACCGTGCCCATGAGCAGGCCGCTGCCGCCACGGAGGACCTGGAGGCAGCCCGGGCGGCGGCGGCCCAGCAGCTCCACGCCTGGCACGCCGAGCGCAGGGCGCTGCCCCCGGTGCCCGTTGATGCGCTGGTCGACACCCTCGCTGGATGGGACGGCACCGGCCCGGATCCCGTCGCCGTGGCGGCCGATGCGGCCCTTGCGGCGCTGCGTGGCCGCCAGGAGCCCGCCCGTTCGGCCCTCGCGCGGCAGCGGGAGGAGCTCGGCGCGCGGCGCGTCGAGCTCGAGGAGGAGCGCACCGAGCTTGAGGGTGGGAGCCACCGCCCACCTCCCGCGCCCCACACCCGCGACCCGTCGGCGCGGGACGGCCGGGCGGGGGCGCCGCTGTGGCAGCTGGTCGAGCCGGTCGACGGCGTCGACCCCTCGGCAGCCGCCGGGTACGAGGCGGCGTTGGAGGCCTCTGGACTGCTGGACGCGTGGGTCACGCCCGACGGGTCGCTGCTGGACGTGGACGACACCGTGCTGGTGAGCGGTGACCAGCCGGCACACGAGGACGGGGGGCTGCACGCGGTGCTCCAGCCAGCCGTCGGTCCAGGGGCGACCCGGGGTGGCGAGCTCGCCGGTGCTCCCCGGCCGGTCCCCGTGACACACCTCAGCGACCTGCTGCGTCGCATCGGCCGTGACGGTGGCGGGCTGGCCTGGGTCGCCGCCGACGGACGCTGGCAGCTCGGCCCCCTGCAGGGCCGCTGGCACAAGCACGAGGTGGAGCACCTCGGCCATGCGGCCCGGCAGCGGGCCCGCCAGCGCCGCCTGGTGGCGATCGCGACGGAGCTGCGGGCAGTTGCCGAGGCCGTCCAAGAGGCTGATGGGCAGGTGGCCGAGCTCGACGCCCAGCTGGCTACCGCCGCGCGCGAACGCGCCGCCGCACCGGTGGTCGATGCGATCCGGCAGGCGAGCTACGCGGTGACCCGTGCGAGCGAGGAGCTCGGACGCCAGCAGCAGCGCGTGGTCGCAGCCGAAGCGCAGGTTGGGGAGCGTCACGCCGCCCTCACCGAGGTCGAGGCAGCCCGCGCCAGGGCCGCCGACGACCTCGGTATCCCGGGCCATGCCGCTGACCCGGTGGCGCTGCTCGGCGACCTCGACGAGCTCCGGCTGGTGCTCGGACAGCTGTGGGCCCGCCTCGAGGTGCACCGGGAAGCCCTGCAGGCTGCCGACCGCGCGACCGTGGCACGCAACCACGCCAGCGTTGAGCACGATCGCCGGGGGGACCAGGCCCGCACTGCCCAGCTCGCCGCCCGTGAGGCTGCCGCCCGGCGTGACACCCTCGAGGACACCATCGGGCGAACCGCCCAGGAGGTGCTGGCACGCCTGGCCGCTGCCCGCCAGCGGCACGAGCAGCTCGGTACACGGCTGGAGGCCGTGGCGCAGCAGCGCGAGGACCAGCTCCTCTCACAGCGTGAGGCGCGCACGACCGCCACCGGGCTCCAGAGCCAGCTCGAGGAGCAGACCGACCTGCGTGGCCAGGCCGTGGAGCACCTACGGCGGCTGGCCGTCACCGGGCTGCTGGCGGTCGCGGGGCTCGCGGTGGAGCTCCCCGCTGCCGACGCGTCCTGGGCGCCGGACCCGGCTGTGCGTGCCGCACGCCGGGTCAACGAGGAGCTGACCGGGACCGCCGCCGAGGAGGCCGACTGGGAACGGGTGACCCGCGGTCTGCACGGTCACTACACCACCCTCGAGCAGGCCCTGCTGCCCCACGGGTTACAGCCCGCCGGCACCTTCGACGATGAGCTGTTCGTGGTGACCGCCACCTTCCAGGGCGCCACCGCCGCGATGACCGAGCTGCGGGCCCGGCTCGACGACGAGGTCACCCAGCGCCACAGCATCCTCGACGCCCGCGAGCGGGAGCTGTTGGAGAACCACCTCGTCGGCGAGGTCGCCACCCAGCTCCACGAGCTGCTGCGCCGCGGGGAGTCGATGGTGGCCGCGATGAACGAGGAGCTCGCGGCGCGGCCCACCAGTACGGGCATGCGCCTGCGCTTCAGCTGGCGGCCCCGCCCCGATGGCCCCGACGCCCTGGCCGACGCCCGCAAGCGCCTGCTGGCCTCCGACCGGGTGTGGTCGCCCGCGGACCGTGAGGCCTTGGGTGCCTTCCTCCAGGCCCGCATCCGCGAGGTCCGCGACGCCGATGAGGCGGGGACCTGGCAGGACCACCTCACCCGCGCCCTCGACTACCGCCGCTGGCACCTGTTCGCGATCGAGCGGCAGCAGGACGGCACCTGGGTACGCCTCACCCGGCGCACCCACGGCACCGGCTCCGGTGGGGAGAAGGCCTTGGCGCTGACGGTGCCGCAGTTCGCCGCGGCCGGTGCCCACTACCGCAGCGCAGACCCTCACGCGCCCCGCCTGATCGCCCTCGACGAGGCCTTCGTTGGCATCGACGGGGACATGCGTGCCAAGTGCCTCGACCTGCTGGTCAGCTTCGACCTCGACGTGATCATGACCAGCGAGCGGGAGTGGGCCTGCTATCCGACGGTGCCGGCCATCGCCATCCACCAGCTGTCCAGCCGCCCCGGGATCGACGCCGTGGGCGTGCACCGGTGGGTGTGGAACGGCCGTGACCGCCTCGAGGTGGTGTCCGACGGCTCTGAGGCCGCCCCGGTAGCGCCGGCTGCGCGCTCCGAGATGCCGGCTGGCGACCCCCCGACCGCCGGGGCCGCGGCCACCGATAGCGAGCGTTGAGGTGACCGTCGACCTCGCGCGCGCCCGTGCGCTGTTCGGTGATGAGCAGCTCGGCTGGCTCATCGATCGGCTGCGTCGTCGCCTGGAACGCGACCAACCGCTGACGGGGCGGCTGCGACTGGATGACCCGACCCCAGACCAGCGTGACGCCCTGGAACGCCTCACCGGCCGTCGCCCACGCCCTGGTCGTTCCATCAGCATCGAGGTGGCGGACCTCGCGGCGGTGGTGGTCCGCGCCGGTATCGCCGACGATCTGGTCGCGCTGGTGGAGGCCGTCAGCGGTCCCGTCGAGGATCTCCGTGGGCAGGCTGCGCGGGAGCAGGCCGCCTGGGATGCGGTGCACCGACAGTTGCGCGACCGGGTGGCAGGCATCGACCCAGCGCTGCTCGTGTGGGTCGATGAGGTCGTGGCGACCGGTGCACTGCGCCGCTCGGCCGCCGCTCCGGCGCCGGCAGCGCGGCTGGTGGAGGATGTGGTGTGCGTCCTCGAGGTCCTGCCGTCCTCCGGCATCGCCCGGACGCAGCTCGCCGCGGCCCGGCTCGGCGACAGCCACGCCCTCGACGACGACCGCGCGGCGACGGCGATGGTGCTCCGCGCCATCGAGGTGTGGCAGGGCCTCCCACGACGCGACCGCAGCGCTGCGGAGCGGCGTGCCCTGTGGGCCGGGGTCGGGGTGTTGACCGATGAGCTCAGCGCGCCGGTACTGGTCTGCAACCTGGCTGCCGGCGGTGACGGGCTGCTCGCCCGGGTGCTGCGCCTCCACCTCGACGTGGGGGAGCCCTGCCGTATCACCCTCGGTCAGTTGGTGCGCCACCCTCCCGACTGGGCGGTGTTACGTGGCCAGGTGGTCTCGATCTGCGAGAACCCGACGGTGGTCGCGGCGGCCGCAGCACGGTTCGGGCCCGCAGGCGCACCCTTGATCTGCACCGACGGACAGCCGAGCGGCGCGGTGCAGGCCCTGCTCGTGGAGCTGTGCGAGGTGGGGGCGCAGTTACGGTTCCACACCGACCTGGACGCCGGTGGGGTGCGGATAGGCAACCTGCTCGCGGACCGGTTCGGTGCCTTGCCGTGGCGGATGTCCGCCGACGACCATGCGGCCGCGGTGCAGCAGGTCGGTGACGGGGGGCCGGCGCTGGCCGGCGAGGTGCCGGCAGCCGTGTGGGACCCACAGCTCCAGGCGGCACTGCGGCGCCACGGGCAGGCGATCCACGAGGAACAGGTGCTCGACACCCTGCTCGCGGACCTCGACACGGCGCGTGGCGTGAGGCCACGGGAGTGATGCGCCCACCTGCAGGGTGATGCAGGACGCCCCGACGTCCACCCCGTTGTCCTGCCGGGGTCACGCAGATCGGAGTGGACGACCTCGGGCCGCCGGCTTCGGGAGTGCGTCCGGGGAGGTGTTTGGGGATGCGTCCGGGGTCGCCTCCGGGGGGAGGCCTCCGGAGATGCCTCCTGGGGAGGCCTCCTGGGGATGCCTCCGGGGGAGGCCTCCGGGGATGCCTCCTGGGGATGCCTCCGGGGATGCGCCCCCTGATCAGGCGCGCAGCCTCATGCGTCGTCGTCGGTGTTCTCCACGACGGCGACCTCGCTGGCCAGGGCGAAGAAGGTCGGTGCCCACAGCCCCACGAAGATGCCGAAGCGTTCCGCGTGTGCCGCGTCGCCGGAGGTCTTCGCCTTCCGCCATGTGGCGATGCTGGCGAAGATCGACGCGAAGCCGAGGATCTGGAGGATGTCGCTGGTGATGCCGAGTTGGTGCATGCGCTTGACGAGCATCTGTTCGCTCCCTGTCGTGGTTGGTGGCGTGCCACCAGGTTCGGAAGCAGCGAGCTCGTGGACCGTGAGACGATGGAGTACGCCCTCCGCAGCGCCCGGCGCCTTGAACCTGCACACCATGCCCGTCCGGCATGGCAGGCAGCCTCGGTGCTCAGCCCTCGGCTCTCAGGCCGTTGGCGCGTCCGGCGGCTTGCAGCCGGGCCCGAGGGTGTTGTCGTGGAAGACCCACTCACTGATGGCGTTCCCGTCACGAAGATGCTCGGTCACCAGGCGCTCGGCACGGCCGGGTTTCAGCCCGGCGTACCAGACACCATCGGGATAGACGACGGCGATCGTGCCTCTGGTGCAGATCTTCAAGCAGTTGACCTTGGCGATGGACACCGTGCTGGTCAGGCCGTGGGCGGCGATGGCCTTCCGTAGCGCCTTGGCAGTGGCCGCACCCCCGCAGTCATCGTCAGTACACACCAGCACGTGACGCTCCATGGTGTCGAGGCGCGCCTTGCGGGTGCGCTTGGTCAACTTGTCGCTCATCACGGCCCTCTGGTCACGGCCCTTAGCTGGGCAGATACACACCCCATGCGGGGCGCCCGCGAGCGTGCAGGTTGGAGGCGTGCTTGCCACGGGCGCCGCGGCACGTGGTGGTTGCTCCACGGTACTTCCCCGACATGGACGGGGAAACGCCGTGGAGCAACCGTGGCCGCACGATGCGGGGCTGGAGGGTTGCGGAGACGCCGTGGAGCAACCGTGGCTGCACGATGCGGGGCTGGAGGGTTGCGGAGACGCCGTG
>LKMJ01006006.1_pt1 | contig 11475 bp, 15 predicted proteins | sample 643391 | NCBI WGS metagenome assembly LKMJ01 (sample SAMN04112250, study PRJNA286221) | soda lake metagenome | biome: soda lake; feature: Kulunda Steppe; material: water; isolation source: sample PL-Br10 brine of Picturesque Lake | place: Russia: Kulunda steppe | collected 2010-07
AGTCGTCCGGCTCAAGGGTGGGGATTCGTTCGTCTTTGGCCGTGGCGGTGAGGAAGCCGAGTATCTCGCGAGCCACGACGTGCCATTTGAGGTCGTCCCAGCGGTCACTTCTGCGATCGCTGCCCCTGCAGTGGCGGGGATTCCGGTTACCCACCGAGATCACGCTTCCTCGGTGTCCTTTGTCACTGGCCACGAGGATCCGACCAAAGACGAGTCGACGGTCAACTGGGACGCGCTGGCTGCGACCGGCGGCACGATCGTCGTCCTGATGGGTGTCGGTCGGCTGCCCGACTACACCGCTGCGCTTCGTGAGGCCGGCATGGACTCCGAAACGCCGGTCGCACTGATCGAACGGGCGACCTGGCCCGGCCAGCGAGTCGCAACTGGCACCCTCGAGACGATCGTCGACGTTCGGGACGAGGAAGACATCTCGCCGCCGGCGGTGACCGTCATCGGCGAGGTCGCTGCCAGCCGGAAGACGGTCGCTGACTGGATTCGAAACGAGTATGACGGCGAGCCGGTCGCCGACGCGTTTGCGGGGGCAGACAACTGAGATGACCACGAGTCCTCGCGTTGCGGTCTTTCGCCCGGACGATGACCGCCTCGAACGAGCCGTCTCGCTGCTTGAGTCACTGGGTGTCGAGCCCGTCCCCGATCCGATGCTTGCAGTCGAACCCACGGGGAACACACCCGAACCCGACGCTGATTACGTCGTCTTCACCAGCAAGACGGGCGCAGAACTCGTTTCCGCAGCCGGCTGGGAGCCAACCGACGAGGCCGTCTGTGCTATCGGCCCGAAGACTGCCGACGCGCTCCGGGCGGAGGGATACGTCGTCGACCGGGTCCCCGATGAGTTCACCTCGAGTGGGCTCGTTGCCGACCTCGCAGCCGAGGTCACAGATGCCACAGTCGAGGTCGCCCGGAGTGACCACGGGAGTCCGGTCTTACTCGAGGGGCTCGCCGACGCTGGTGCGGCGGTCAACGAGACAGTCCTCTACCGGCTCACCAGGCCCGAAAAAAGCGGTGAGTCGACGGAACTGGCTGCCAGTGGCGCACTCGACGGGGCCTGTTTTACTTCCTCGCTGACCGTCGAACACGTTCTCGCGGCCGCTGACGACCGCGGAATCGGCCAGGCCGCTCGTGACGGCCTCGAACGCGCGACCGTCGGGGTCATCGGCGAGCCGACCGCCGAGACGGCCGCCGATCACGGACTCACGGTCGACCTCGTCGCGAGCGAGGCGACCTTCGACGCGCTTGCCCGTGAGACAGTCGACGCGCTCGAGCCCTAGTGCCCTGTGTCGACGTGGAAGTCGCCCGTAAAATCCTCTTTTTGGTTTACGCGGAGGTGAACAATGCTGCCAGACGCTGGCTCGTTCCAATCAGCGTATCTGACGATTGCAGCTGCCACAGAGGGTTTCTTCTTTGATGTCGACCTCGCGAACTGTCGGCGAGAAGTTCATCACACAGCGGTTGTTGTCACAGTGTTCGAGTCCGTAGGTGTGGCCGATTTCGTGGACGATTTCCTTGCGAACGCGGTTTTCGAAGATCTCACTCGCGCTCTTATTCGAGAAGCCGCCGTCACTCGAGGTCTGCAGCCGGTAGGTCGAGACGACGCTCCCGCTGCCATCGAGGTAGGCAAGCCCGAAGACGTAGTTTCGCCGACGGTAGAAGAGATCGTGTGGGGTGATAGCAATGTTTTTTGTCCCGTTGCCAACGCGCTCGGCGAGCTGGATGAACGGCTCCGCTGAGTACTGGTTCCGTCCAGCGTCGTAGGCCCCGTTCGGAACCGACTGCGCGTCGTTGACCGAGACGTCGCAGTCGTATACCGACCGCAACGCAGCGGAGGCAGCCCGTTTGACGTCCGCTGTCACGTTGCCGACCGGGACGATGTCGACGAGCATGGCAACCGTTTTGAGCGCCCGTGTGATAAACGTCCCGCCGTGGTCACCGATCTGCGACCGCCTCGCCTCCGTGACGAACTCGCTAGCTTTGACCGCGTCGTCGAGGTCGGAATCGGTCACCGAACGGAACTTGCAGCCGCCCTCACTCGAGTGGGGGTAACGGTTACGGCGACAGATATCGTGCCTCGATCGGTCCCTGACGGGGTTGCGTTCGTTCGAGACGACGTCACCGATCCCGACCCGGCGGTTTACGCCGACGCCGACGTCGTCTACGCCCGCCGATTGCCACCCGAACTCCACCGTCCGACGCTCGCGGTCGCTCGTCAGGCCGACGCCGACTGCTGGTTTACCACCCTCGGTGGCGATCCGCCGATGGTCCCCGTCGAACGCCGACCGATCGCCACGGGGACGCTGTTCGTGGCTCGCGATGGTCCCTGGTGACTGTCCGCCGAATCAGGACGCCTATATTTCGTGCCACCGACCTGACTCGCATGAACGCAGACGCGGTCGTGCTCGACGTCGACGGCGTCCTCGTGGACGTCGCCGACTCCTACCGGCGAGCGATCGTCGAGTCGATCGAACACGTCTACAATCGGACGATCCGGAACGCCGACATCCAGGCGTTCAAAGACGCCGGTGGCTTCAACAACGACTGGGAGTTGACCTACGCCGGTGCCCTCTATGTCCTTGCAACGGCTGAGGGATACGACGCCTCGATCGAGGCCTATACGAGTGCCATCGCCGAGGTCGGCGGCGGGCTTGAGGCTGCTGAAGCGGTCATCAGAGATCGGCTCAGTGCGCGAGCCAGCCAGCGGGTGACCGACCGGTGGGACACCGAGCAGTTGCGGGATGTGTTCCAGCAACTGTATCTGGGGAGTGAGCTCTACCGGGCACTCGAGGGAGACGAGCCGACCCTCGACACTGAGGGATTCATCCACGACGAACCGGTGATCCTCACGCCCGAGACGCGAGCAGCGCTGCTTTCGTCGGTCGACGTTGGTATTCTCACTGGTCGCCCGGCTGCCGAGGCCTCGATCGCCCTCGAACGCGTCGGACTCGATGCCGTTCCCGCCGACCACCGGTTCACGATGGACGACTGGGCTGAGGGAAAACCCCACCCGCGTGCGCTGACAACACTCGCTGACCGCTTCGACGCCGAGACGGTCGTCTTCGTCGGCGACACGCTCGACGACGTGCGGACTGCAGTCAACGCCGCCGCGGTCGATCCCGATCGAGCCTATCACGGCGTCGGCGTTCTCACTGGCGGGCTCACCGGTACAGACGGTCGCCAGAAATACGAGGCCGAAGGGGCAACGGCCGTCCTCGAGTCGGTCAACGATCTCCCGGGCTGGCTCGAGGACTGACACCCGAAGGCCCCGGCTTTTTCCCTGGGATTGCCGTGAGCCAGTGGCGTTGATGGCCGACTATTTGCTGCCAGGCGAGCCGACCTCGCCGTGGCTCGACGCACACGCCGACGCACAGCCAGCCCGTCTCACAACCGACGAGCGAACCGACGTTGCAATCGTCGGCGGGGGGATCGCCGGGCTCTCGACGGCATACGAACTTCGTGAACGCGGCGTCGAGGTCGTCGTCTGTGAACGCGATCGAGTCGCCACCGGCGTCACCGGGAAATCAACGGCGAAGCTGACGAGCCAGCACGGGTTCATCTACGATTACATACGCCAAGAGTTCGGAACTGACCCAGCCCGCCAGTATGCCCGCTGTCAGGAGGATGCCATCGACACGGTCGATACGCGCCGCACCGACCTCGCAATCGACTGTGCGTTCGAACGCGTCTCCTCGACGCTCTATGCCAACGACGCCGGTCGGATCGAACGCGAACTCGAAGCCGCGACTGCTGCCGGCCTTGAGGCGACGTATCTCACCTCCGCTCCGCCGTTCGAACGCGCCGAGGCCGCGATCCGTTTTCCAGACCAGGCGTGGTACGACCCACGGGCCTACCTGTTGGGACTCACGGAGTCGCTCCAGACAGATGACGGGGCGGCAGTCTATGAGAATACTCGGATTACCGATATCCAGCCTGGTGAGCCGTGTCGCATAGCGAGCCAGGGGGGCTCGGTGACCGCCGACCGTGTCGTCCTCACGACGGGATTTCCGATCCTCGACCGGGCTGGCTACTTTGCCCGGATGCACCCGAAACGATCGTACGTCCTCGGGCTCCGACTCGACGGACCCCACCCCGAGGGGATGTACTACCGGGCGAGTGCGAACTACCGTTCGGTCAGGACTCACCGAGATACAGATGGCGACCTCCTGTTGGTCGGTGGTGAGAACCACAAGACGGGTCAGGGCGGTTCGACGACCGAGCGGTACCGACGACTGCTTGAGTGGGCCCGTGATCGGTTTCCGGTCGACGAGGTCGTCTACCGCTGGTCGACCCAGGACTACAAGCCGGTTGATAAGCTCCCGTTTGTCGGCGGTCTCGGAGCCGGTGTGCCCGGCGTCTTCGTCGCGACCGGCTTTCGAGGCTGGGGAATGACAAATGGCGTCGCTGCCGGTGACCTGCTCGTTCGACTGCTGACCGGCGAGCAGCCACCCGAAGCTGACCTCTTCGATCCGCTTCGGTTCACCCCGACGCAGTCGATCGGCACGCTCCTGACCGAGAACGCCGACGCCGCGAGCCAGTTTACAACCGACTGGGCCCGAACACTCTGTTCCCCTGACCGTGGGCCGCTTGCACCCGGTGAGGGACAGGTCGTTCGTGACGGCCCGCGGCCAGTCGCCTGTGCCCGGGATCGGGATGGCACGCTTCATACTGTCTCTGCGATCTGTCCACACATGGCGTGTCTACTCGAGTGGAACGACGCTGAAACCAGCTGGGACTGCCCCTGTCATGGCTCGCGCTTTGCCCCCGACGGTAAGCTGCTCGAGGGACCCGCGACGGACGATTTGCCACCGCGTCGCTGACCTGGTTTCCACCGGTAATTATTTATTTTTTCTCGAGTGGAATTAATACGGCACACAGCGAGCAACGCGAGTCCGGACGGGTTCGATGACCAGAACTAGTCACACCCTTCGAACGGCCGCCATGTCGATGCTGGGGCAGATCGGTGCCGCGGTCGGCACGTTCACCGCTCTCATCTGGTTTGCAGTGAACGTGACGCCAGCGGCTATCGAGCTTGCCGGCACGTCGCCGGTCGACTTCGGGGTGCCCGATGTGCTCGCCTGGGTTCTCGTCATCGCGGCGACGACCGTCGCGACGATCTGGCTCGAGCGTGGTGGTTACCAGCGTCTCGGAGCGTCTCCCCGTAGCGGGCGGTCGATTGTGTGGCTCGCGCTTCTCGTTGTTCCTGTGTGTTTCTTGCCCAGTGCTGTCGTAAGCGTCCGTCTCGTTGCCACGCCAGTGGTGCCACATGTTTATTTTGCAGGCTGTGTGATCGTCGCGGCGTGGCTCGTCCGCTTCGACGGGCTCGACAGACAGCCGTTCCGCCTGGCAGCGGTGCTCGCGCTCGTCGGGGCCGCTTGCGTGTTCGCCCTCGACGTATTTGCAGCTTCCCTGCCGGTGTCGACCGACCTGCTGGTCGTGACCGTCGCCATCGGCTGGCAACTGCTGGTCTTTTCTCCCTTCTTTGTCAGTGAACCCACCCTCGAACGGCTGTACGAGGCCCGTACCGGCTGAGAGTCACGGAACCGGCAGCTCCCGGCCGACTGTTGATTCGCTCGCCGACGGTAGGAGAGCCATGACGGACCCGACGCTTGCAGTTGTCGAACGCCGCCTCGAGCGAGCCACCGAACTGGAATCCGAGCCGGCGCGTGTGGTCCTCCAAACCGCCCGCGAGGACCTCGAGACACTCGCGGACGATCCGACGATCGACGAGACGCGTCGCCAGACTCTCGAGAGACGGGTGACCCAGCGCCTCCGCGAGGTCGACGATCGCTCGAGCTACAGCGGTGAACTCGGAGCGTCGATGAATCCCGACGACGAAGATGCGCCGTAAGAAGTGCCTACACAACAGCGATCGAGACGTGCACTGTCAGCAACTGTTCACAATCAGTTCTTACCTGTGAAACTGTCACTCGATTTTAGGCTGCCTCATCCCACGTCGCGGGTATGACAATTCCAACGCGGCGTCGACTCCTCCGTGCCGGAGCTGCCATTGCAGGTGTCGTCGGCGGTGTCGGAGCGACGGGGGTCATCGGAGCCCAGCCCGAGGTCGATGAGCTGTCGGTTTCGATCACCGAGACCGAGGACCCGGTGGGAGCCGGTGATTTCCTTCGGCTCACGACCGACCTCGAGAACCCGACTGACAGCGACATCCGCACTGGGCTTGTCCTGGAAGTCGGTGAGGACCCAGAGACCATCGAGCGCCGCGAGCTGACGGTTCCGGCCGGCGAGAGACGGTCAGTCCGGCAGGGGTTTTACACCTACCCGGTACCGCGGGACGCCTCGTTCCCGGTTCGGGTCGTCACTGATGGACCACATGATGAGACGACCGTCTCGGTTCGTGGCGCGTCGCCACTGCCCGCCTCACGACCAGACGACTCACTCACCGTTGCACCCGAAACCGACGTCCTGTTCGAGGCGGACGTTCCCGATACGCCCACCCAGACCATCTGGTGGCTCGATGACAGCCAGGAAACCAGTGGCGTCGGTGGCCCCTGGCGGGCAGCCTACGCGAGTGAAACCGGGTTCGAGTACTGGCGACACACCTTCGAGACCGCCGGCTCGTTCGATGTCGCTGCCGCGGTCGTCCCCGATGACGCCGATGAAACGTTCGCTGCCCGCTGGACCGTCGAGGTCGACGCCGGCGGGAACACCTCTCCAACAGTTGACGACGCAAGCCCGGCCACTGACACCGTCTCTTTCGACCGCGAGGCAGAATGCGAGTTCGAACTGACTGTCTCCGACCCCGACGGCGACCTCGACCGGGTCGTCTGGTGGCTCACCCAGGCTGACGTCATCCTCGACGTAACCGACCTCGAGGGCGAGACTGACACCGCGACGCTCACGACCGATGCTGGCTGTCATACCTGCCAGATCCGCCCGTGGGTAATCGCAAGCGATGGGACGATCACGACGGCCGATGGCTGGATCCTTGAACAAGCGCGTGAGGACGGAACGCTCGACATCTCGATCCGGACGACGAACGACCCCGTCCCGGCAGGTGATACCCTCGAGATCGTTGTCGACCTCGAGAACGGGACTGACGAGCCAGTTGCGGACGACCTTCGGCTCGTCGTCGGGGATGATCCGGAGACCGTCGATACGCAAGCGATCTCACTCGGGCCCGGTGAGTCGGGTGTGGCGACGCTTTCGTTCGATACCGCGCCCGTCAGCACTGAGCAGACGTTCCCGATTCGCGTCGACGGACCCGACGAGACAGCCGAGACAACGGTCACTGTCGTCGCCTAACAGCCTTGCCTATCAAGACGCTGGCCGGGATGGTGACCGAGACCGACCGTCCTTCGACCCATTTATTCTCACCCCGGTCTCAGTCCCGGTATGCGACTTGCACTACTCGGTGGTACTGGTGATATCGGTGAAGGACTCGCACTGCGATTTGGGAAAGACACCGATCACGAACTTCTCATCGGCTCGCGCGACCCGGAAAAGGCCCGTGACGCCGTTGCCGACTACGAGGACGCACTCGATGCGGTCGATGCCGACGCCGATCTCAAAGGCTTTGCAAACGAGATGGCGGCCGACCGGGCCGATGTCGTGATCCTCTCGGTTCCGCCGTACTACGCCGGTGACACGACCGAGGCCGTCGCCGAGAAACTGGATGCAGACACGATCCTCGTCACGCCAGCCGTCGGGATGAACGGTGACGAAGACGGCATGCACTACCACCCGCCGGGCGTTGGTAGCGTCACCGAACTCGTCGCCAAGCGCGCCCCCGATGCGGTTCCAGTCGTTGGTGCCTACCACAATCTCGCGGCTGGCAAACTGGCCGATCTCTCGATCGAGTTCGACCTCGATACGCTCGTCGTCGGTGACGACGCCGACGCCGTCGACACCGTTGTTTCCCTCTCGAACGAGATCGACGGCCTCCGAGCGCTCGAGGCTGGCCCGCTCGCCAATGCGGCGGAAGTCGAGAGTGTGACGCCCCTAGTCATCAACATCGCGAAGTACAACGACGAGCTGCACGATGTCGGCGTAAAGTGGATCTAGCCGGCACCTGGCGACCACCGTCGGTATTCGACGAGCGTTGTCACTCACCGAGCAATGAAACGAAAATCGTCGACGGTACCTATGCGCCGGCAGATTCGAGGGCGTCTTCTAAGTCTTCACGCTGGGTGACGCCGACGAACCGCTCGACGATTCCCTCTTCGTTCTCGATGATCAGCGTCGGCAGCGAGCGGACCTGATACTCGTTTGCGACGTCCTGTTTTTCGTCGACATTGATCTTCTCGACCTCGAAGCGGCCGTCCCAGTCGGCTTCGAGTTCCTCGAGGATGGGGTCCTGTGTCTTACAGGGGCCACACCAGTCAGCGTAGAAGTCCTTGAGCGTGACAGTCATACGGTCAGCGCTAGTTTCCCCGCCCCGCGCATAAGGGTTTCCCACCGGCGGTCGACGGCTGCACAACCGTCTTGGCGTCTCGGTCATCTGGAAGTCGCCGTGCGTCGAAAGATTTAGTTCGTGGTCTGCCTAACGGTGTGGTATGGATAGAGGACAGAACACTGGCGGGTTGATGTCCAGTGCCGGACTCGTCCGGTACTTCGACGCAGAAGATTCGAACGCGATTCTCATTAACCCGAAGACGGTGATCGCGACTGGCGTCCTGCTGGGCGTCGTGATTCAGCTGCTCACCTTCGTCGCGTAGGCACGTGACGCGTCTTTTTTGCTGTTGCAGCCGAACTCGCGAGTGATGACACTGACCGCTGGGGTCGTCGCCGTCCAGGGTGACGTCGCCGAACACGCCGCCGCCATCGAACGGGCCGCCCGCGAACACGACCAGGCGGTAACCGTCCGGGAGATTCGCGAGTCAGGAATCGTCCCTGAGTGTGATCTACTCGCCCTGCCCGGCGGTGAGTCGACGACGATCTCACGGCTGCTCCACAATGAAGGGATCGCGAGCGAAATCGAGGCCCACGTCGACGCCGGCAAGCCGTTGCTTGCAACCTGTGCGGGTCTGATCGTCGCTGCACGCGAGGCGAACGACGACCGCGTCGACGAACTCGGCGTACTCGACGTGAGCGTCGAACGAAACGCCTTTGGCCGGCAGAAAGACAGCTTCGAAGCCCCACTGGCCGTTTCCGACCTCGAGACGCCGTTTCCAGCCGTCTTCATCCGCGCACCGGTGATCGCCGACGCTGGCGACTGTGCGGTACTCGCCCGGTGGGACGACCGCCCGGTCGCCGTCCGCGACGGGCCGGTCCTCGCGACGGCGTTTCATCCCGAGCTCACGCCGGATAGCCGGATTCATTCCCTCGCGTTCTTCGACATCTGACCCCACCAGCCCACTCAGCACCGCCAGACAGACCGCTAGCATGCACTCGCGACCGAACACGTTTTTCTCCCCGGCGCTCGTCGGCGTCGGTATGCAGGCAGCTATCGACGCGGTCCGTGTCGCCGGAACCCCCCAGGGACCGGTTCCGGTTGTCGTCCTGAGCGTCGACGACGAGGTCGACGTCGTTCCGATCTTCATCGGCTTCTCGGAGGCGACCAGCATCGCCCGCGGACTCGAAGCCGACGATATCGGGCGACCGCTGACTCACGACCTTCTGTTGGACGTAATGGAGGAACTCGGCGGACGCATCGACCGCGTCGTCATCAGCGAACTCGAGACGCGCCCGAACGGTGACGGCGGAACCTACATTGCCGACTTACACGTCCAGACGCCACGAGGAGAGACAGTGATCGACGCCCGGCCCAGTGACTCACTCGCCCTGGCAGCACGGACAAACGCGCCGATCGAAATCAGCGAGGCCGTCTTCGAGAGCGGCCGAGACGACAGCGACAAGTTTGAGCAGTTAGAAGACATTCGTACGCTTTCCGGTGAATTCTAATGCAAGACACCCTGGCTGAGCTGTTTGCCGTCATCGAAGACCGCAAGGAGACGCTGCCGGCTGACTCCTATACTGCCTCGCTGTTCGACCACGAGAAAGGCGAGAACGCCGTCCTCGAGAAACTCGGTGAGGAGACGACCGAACTCGTCCTCGCCGCCAAAGACGACGACCGCGAAGAAATCGCTGCCGAAGCCGCAGATATCGTCTATCACCTCCTCGTCTTGCTCTCGATGAAGGAGATGGAACTCGCCGACCTCGAGGCTGAACTCGAAGCCCGTCGCTAACTCGCCGAAATCGTTCGATACCGGCGCTGAGAAGCCAGTTTTGATACCAGTTCGCCGCTGCTCCCCCGAACATTTATGTCGCCAACGTGAGTCTGTCCACACGCAATGGCGAAAGGTACGGTCGCATTCTTCAACGACACTGGCGGCTACGGATTCATCGAGACCGAGGACGCGGACGAGGACGTGTTCTTCCACATGGAAGATGTCGGTGGCCCTGACTTAGAGGAGGGTCAGGAGGTCGAGTTCGACATCGAACAGGCCGAGAAGGGGCCACGCGCGTCGAATCTCGAGCGTCTGTAAGCTGCTCGCAGGGGTACCGTTTTCAGATCGCCGACGCCGCGAGTGTCGACAATCGTTTTCAGGAGTGTGTCCGTTCACACAGAGCGATCACTCAAAAATAAACTACGTGTGGGCGTGTAGGTCCCGATAGTGTTTAATATGGCCATTTCGTAGCTCCGAACGTAATGTCGGAAGTCTGCTCGACGTGCGGGCTGCCCGAAGAGCTCTGCGTCTGTGAGGACGTGGCCAAGGGACAACAACAGCTCAGTATCCGCATTGACGAGCGCAGATACGGAAAAGAGGTAACGATCATCGAAGGATTCGACCCCAAAGACGTCGACCTGGATAGTCTCTCATCGGATCTCAAATCCAAGTTCGCCTGTGGTGGCACCGTCGAGGACAGTCAGATCGAACTCCAGGGGAACCACCGCGGCCGCGTCGAAGATTTCCTTCGGGACCGTGGTTTCAACGTTGCTTGAGTCCGCGATGTACTGAGACGACTTCCGAACCCACGCCGACTTCTCTCGATAACGAACGTGTAGCCTCTTGTGGAGTACAGTTATGTGTGATCGCCTGATAGGACGAGAGTAATGCCCGCTCAGTCGGCTGGACCACGGTACTGCCGGGCGTGTGGGGCCGCTGTCGACTCCGCCGCAAATTTCTGTCCTAGCTGTGGGACAGCGACCTCGGGCCCGGAACGAACCTGTTCGGTGTGCGGTAAGCCGTTCGATTCCGGTGACTGTCCAAACTGTGGAACATCGCGCGTGCGATCGCAGGCGCGAGGACCTAATTCCGAGTCAATGCGTGCGTTCCGCCAACGGGTACAAAACCACCTGGCGGCTGGCTGGGAGCTCGAACACGACCACGGCGACCGGGTTGTCCTGGTCGACCGCGACATCGGCTCGATCGGTATTCACGTCGTCCTGTTGTTGGCTACCGGTGGACTCGGCAATCTACTGTACGGGTGGTATCACTACTCGAGTGAGGCCACCCGACGACAGCTCTCGATTGACGACGCAGCCAGTTACTCCGTCGAGCC
>LKMJ01006007.1_pt1 | contig 11473 bp, 8 predicted proteins | sample 643391 | NCBI WGS metagenome assembly LKMJ01 (sample SAMN04112250, study PRJNA286221) | soda lake metagenome | biome: soda lake; feature: Kulunda Steppe; material: water; isolation source: sample PL-Br10 brine of Picturesque Lake | place: Russia: Kulunda steppe | collected 2010-07
CGAGGATCTCCCGGGCGATGGTTACCACCGAGCACTGCCGGTAGACCCGCCGACCGTGGGCACCGCTCAAGGGGAACAGCGGCGAGCGCAGGGTCACGAGGGCCGCCCCGGCGCCCTCGCCGTCGCCTTGCACCCGGGCCATCTCGGCGATCACGCCATGGATCCTCTGCGCCGCGCCGCCCTGCCCCAGCGTCAGCGACGCCAACTGCCCGGGCCAAGCCTCAATCCCTGAACCAGGGAGGCCGCTGACCCGGACCTGCAGGCGGTCCATGCCCTCCAGGGCCTGATGCCCGGTCACCCGCTCAACCTGCAGCGTACCCGGCCCCACGCCGGGGAGCTCCAGCCGAAACCGGGCATGACCGCCACTACCGAGCTTCCTCGCATCCTTGCTCATCCCGCCTCTCCTTGTGCACTCGGCTCGCCGCCCGCCGCTGCTGCCAGCGATACCGGAAGCACGGTTTGCCGGGCGACCCGCGGACCCAGCCAACTGCCGACCCCGAGCCGTGCCTCCGTGCCCAGGTGCCAGGCGGGCACGGCCCCTGATGCGGCCACGACCTCCATCCGCACCCGCGTCACCGGCCCCAGGTAACGGCGCAACCAGGACCCGAGCCGCCGGACGCGGGCGGGATCGATCAACCCGCCCGCCGTGGCCGCGGGCATCGGCCCCACCCGCACATCCACCTGCCCGCCAGCGACCACCGCCACCCCGCCCAGGCCCCAGCCATCACCCAGGCGCGGCTCTCGGCCTCCCCCCAGCGGCCGCTGCTCCAGGCAATGGGCCACCGGCTGGCCGTCTGCAACCTCCACGGGGTGCGACCCCACCGCCCGCTGCACCAGCCGCTGTACCCCGAACCGGTTGGGCCGGCGGCCGAGACAGGCATCGAGGCTGTCCAGCCCACCCCCAGGGGTGCTGCTCAGGGCCACCAGGGTACGAGCCCACGCAGCAGCGGAAGCCGCCCCGTACAGATCGCGCCAGCCCGAGGCCAACGCCTCATAGACCGGGGCGTTGAGCATGGCCAGCAGGCGGCGCACGCATTGCGCGCTGGCATCCTGACGGGCCGCCGACTCCAGCCAGTAATCGGGCAATGGGGCCTCTGGCCCGAGCAACGCGAGCACATTGGCCTCGATCACCACGCTTCGATCGGCGATCGCTCGGCAGCGACGGATCTCAGCCGGTGGGAACGTCCAGTCGGCAGCCGGCTCGATGCGATACCCCGGTCCGGGCTCATCGCCCGTCAGCGCCTTCAAGCCGGCGGCCTCAAGCTGCCAGATGACCTCCTGCAAGCTCAGGCGCGGCCCACAGGCCACCACCCGGGCCACGGCACGCTGTGCATCCGTCACGGCCGTGGCCACCGCGCCACCTCCCCATCGGGCTCCAGATGCAATCCGAGCGTCACGAAGCGATCCAGCGGCGCCCAGGCGGCCAGCACCTGGTAGACCCGCTCGGCAAAGAGATAGGCCTCGCCCCGGTCGCGCCAGGGGCGCGGGTCAAGCTCCAGCGCCACATCCAGGCCAGACTCCACCACCCCCTGGCGCACCCGGATCGTCGTGGTGCAGGTCAGATCCCTCAGCGCTGCCAGACAGGCCCGTGCCGACGGACTGTCCGGTGCGTCCGCGAGGCCGGTGATCAACTCCCGCAGCCCCTCCGGGGTCGCCCAGCGCTCCGCATCACCGCGGACCAGCCGCGAGAGCGCCCGATCGCGACCCGCCTCCAGCGGCGCCGGTTGGAAGCCGGTCGGCCGGCGAAGGTTGGTCACCGCAACGCCCTCCGGCACCCCCGCTCCCGGTTGCGTGATATCCCCGCGGCCGAGACAGCGCCGCGGGAGTTCACCGTGGGAGTAACGCAGACGGGCGCCCAGAGTCCCGGACCCTGCCGGCGCATCCAGATACACGGCGACGTCCTGCCCGCCACCCTGCTCCCGGCGCTGCACCCGGTACCGGACCCCCGACCCACCCTCCGGCTCGGGCTGCCAGAAGGGGTGACCGGTGCGGGTCCGAGCGCTCTGCGCCTCGCGCAGGCGCACCTCGAGCACCTGCTGCACCGCGCGACGCCCCGGGCCATCGGCATCACTGCGCAGGCGATAAGGCCCCGGCCCACCCTCCATCCACTGCGGTTCGGCCTCGGCGTACCCGCCGTTGACCGCGGGCAGGCAGTTGGCCCGCAGCAGCTGGCGCTTGCCGGCGGCGGCGGCCGGCGCCGGCCAGTCCAGTTCGCAGCAGACCTCCACACACTCCGCCCCTGCCGGCAGCCGCACCTGATCCAGCCCGTGGAGGCGAACGAAAGCGAGCAGCGGGCGGGCGAGAAAGAGGCAGCGAAAGTGCTGCAAGGCCGGCAACACCGATTGATCCGGGGTCCCCTGAAGCGTCCCCGGCAGCCACGGGGCGAGCAGCTCGGCGCCACCGATCACCTGTCCGGCGTCCGCGTCTGCACCGAGGCCGATACGCACCCGGCGGGTGCCATGCAGCAGCGCGGCACGCAGCCGCTCCCAGAGCCCTGCCTCGGCATCGATGAACAGCGGCAGGGCGGCCGGCAAGACAGGCGCCGCGGCCTCCAACGCGGCGATTCGAAGCGTCAGGCGCAGCTCGCTGCCACCCCCGGATGCCGGGAGCCACTCCGCCCGCTCGACCTCAATCGGCTCGATGGTGCCATCAACCAGCGTTTCAAACGGGATCGCTACCCCCTCGGCCAACGCCGGAGACGACCAGGCCACAGCACCCCGGGGAAGCGCCACCGGAGCGCCCTGCCCGGCGGCAGGCGAGAAAGCCAGCACCGTGGCACTCGGCCAGGGCTCGGCGAGTTCGGGCGCGGCCAGCTGCAATAGCAGCTGATGGATGTCATCGAGCCCCGCGGCAAGCTCGGCGCGGACACCGGCGGTGAGAAAGGCCACCCCCTCGAGCAGGCGTTCCACGTAGGGATCACGGTCATGGGGATCATCCAGACCGAGCATGCGCGCCTCGGTCGGGAAGGCTCGGGCGAAGGCCGCGCCGCCCTCGCTCAGTCTGCGCATCTCCTGCTTAAACGCCCGGCGCAGGTCCATGCTCACCTCCGTTCAGCAGGTGCACCACGGCATTGCCATCCACCGCCACCTCCAGCGTCAGCCCCTGCCCATCGCGTAGACGAATCCAGAGCCCCAGCCACAGCACGTGCCCACTATCCACCGGGGCTGGCCGGGACTCGGCATGGACCTCCACCACGCGGGGCTCGTAACGGGGTATCAGCTCGCGCGCGGCGTCTGCCAGGCCGGCGGCGGCCCGCTCCAGATCGTGGTAGTCCGCCGATAGATCCGGCAGGCCGTACCCGTTCAGATGGAACGGGCGCCCGCGCCGCGCTGCGAGCAGCCGGAGGATGTGGCGCACCACACTCGCGCGGGCGGCACGGCAACGGGCCTCGGCGGCCTGCACCGGAAACCGCCCTGCGGCACCATCGAGCATGTCGAGCAACCCGGGTGTCATGCCTAAACCCCACGGACGCGGCCGGGGCCCACGGCCCCGGCGCGCTCTCGGGTCCATCACCGGGCCTCGGTCCAGGAGTCGGAGAACTCGATGTTCCCGTCGACGTAGGCCCAGGTGATGCGCCCGTAGCGGATCGCCACCTGCTCCATGTGCGGGAACCGTTCCTTGTCGGCCTCCTTGACGTTGTGCATCACCGGACGCACCGAGGTGATCTTCACGTCGTTGAGGGTGTGCCGGAAGTACTCCTGCTCGTTGCCCGATTCATCGATCTGGTACCAGCTCAGCACCAGCTCCTCGAGGGTCTGCCCCTTGCTGCACGCCTTGTACAGATAGGGCGAGGCCGCATCGAAGGCCTTGGTGAAGACAAACGGCTCGTGCTTGCGGGTACCAGTCAGCGATCCGGTATCGCTGTCGGTAGGGATGCGCAGCTCGTGCTCGAAACCGAGCACCTCGATGCTGCCCTCGCGGTCGGTAACGGTCACCGACCCCTCGATCTCGTTGCCCTGATCGTCCTTGAGCCACATGTAGGCGGGGATCGCCATGGTTTCGCCTCCTCTTCCTTGAGCGTGGGCGGGTTCAGGTCGGCAGCTGCGAGACCAGCGAGAGCTTCAGGTCGATGCCCTCGATCTGGAAATGCGGCATCACCGACATATTGACCCGGTAGAAACCGGGGTTCTCGGGGACCTCCTCGACCTCGACCACCCCCTCGCGCAGCGGGCGGGTGGCCACCAGTTCGGGGTCGGGGTTCTGCATCTTCGTGACCAGCCCCTGCAGCCAGTCGTTGAGTTCGTTCTCCAGATCCTGCCGGCTCTTGGCCGAACCGATGTTCTCCCGCTGCAGCACCTTCAAATAGTGGGCCAGACGCGAGACCAGGAAGATGTACGGGAGCCGGGCGTTGATCCGGGCGTTGGCGGTGGCCGCCGTGCTGCTGTAGCGGGCCGGGCGCTGGGCCGAGTTGGCGGAGAAGAAGCAGGCGTAATCGCTGTTCTTGTAGAAGCTCAGCGGGATGAATCCGGCCTCGGCCAATTCGAGTTCCCGGTTCTCCGAGATCAGCACCTCGGTCGGGGTCTTCGTCTGCGCCCCGCGGCCCAGGTCGAAGACATGGATGGGCAGCTGCTCCAGCTTGCCGCCCGACTCCGGTCCGCGGATGTTCACCGTCCAGCCGTGGGCCTTGAACGAGCGGGCCATGTTGGCGGCAAAGGCAAACGCTGCATTGCCCCACAGGTAGCGATCGTGGTCGGGACCGGTGACGTCCTCGTGATAGTCGAAGGCGCGGGTCGGGTTGTCCGCCCCGTAGGGCAGGCGCAGCAGGAAACGGGGCAGGGTCAGACCGACATACCGGGCATCCTCGGTGTCACGAAAGCCGCGCCAGCGGGCGTACTCGGCCTTGTCCAGGTAGCTGGCGATATCCGGGATGCGGACCACCTCATCGAGGGAGGCCTTGCCGAAGAAATCACGCCCGACGGCCCCGAGAAAGGGACAGTGGGCGGCAGCGGCGATCCGCGAGACCTCGCTGAGCAGATTGATATCCGCCGCCGAGCAGTCGAACTCGTAGTTGGAGACCATGGCGGCCAGCGGCTCGCCGCCCGGAGTGTCGTACTCCTGGACATAGACGTGCTGGTAGAGCCCTGACTGGGTGATGTCGGTCACATCTTCCAGTTCCCCGGCCAGTTCCTCCTTGGAGACATCGAGCAGCTCCAGCTTGATGTTCGCCTTGGGGTCGCTACGCTCGACCAGGAAGCGCAGGCTACGCCAGGCCGCCTCGATCCGCTGGAAGTCCGGGTGATGCAGGACGGCGTCGAGCTGCTGGCTCACCGCCGCATCGATACGGGCGATGTACTCGTCCAGCAACGTCTTGTCGATGCGCTCGACCAACTCGGCATCCTGGCTGGCCAGGTCGAGGAAGACCTGAAGGGCGGCGGTCAGCCGACTCTCGCAGGGGATGTCCGCCATGACGGCGGAGTCCTGGAAGGTCTCGATCTCCAGGGCCCCGGAGACCGGCTCGACCTCGGCAAGCTCGCATAGACGCGCGTAGCTGGCCTCAGGGGGTGCGGCTTCTGCACGCTCTGCGCTCTGCTCGGACATGGCTCACTCCTGGGACTTCCCGTCGGCATCCGGGTGCTCATCGCCGGATGTTCCTTGTTCACCATCCTCGCCGGTGTGCAGTGGCGCGATCTGCTTGAGTTCGCCCATGACACCCTCGAGCTCCTGCTGGCTCTGCACGATGCGCTCCAGCTCCCGCCGGAAACGGGCGTTGTCGAGTACGTTCGACTTCAGATCCTTGAGCAGATTGCGCATCGCCAGCAGGTTGTTCACCTGGGGGATCTGTCGGGCAACGGCCTCGGGCGTGAAGGCGTGGAAGCCGTCGAAGCGCAGTGCCACCCGGGTCTGCGATCCGTCGCCACGGAAGGTGTTGGGCACGGTCACCTGCAGCACCGGACTGAGATCACCGAGCACGGCGTCGAGGTTCTCCCGGTCGATGGGTACGCGCTCGCGTTCGGCCAGCCGACCGCTGGCCTGGCCGTTGCTGAAGTCCCCGAGAACCAGCATCTTCAGGGGTAGCTCCAGGGTCTTGCGGGCGTCCCCGGTATCCACGTCGAGGGTGATATTCACCCGGGACTTGGGCACTTCCTGTTGAAAGCTCTCCATGGCCAGCTCCTTGGCATCAATCAACTCCGTCGGACACCGCCCCCGGTCAGGGAAATGCGGTAGCCGCCTCCAGATCGACCCGCGCCACTCGGCGACGCAGGTCGGACAATCGTCGTCGCACCCCCTCATGCTCGAGCTGCCCGTCGCGTTCACAGGCGCGCACTGCAAGCGCCAGCTCACGCCAGACAGCCAACGCGGAGTCGGGGTCCCATGCATCCAGACCGCGTCGGTCGATGTCGGTCTCCAGCCCCTCGAGCCGTGCCAGCGCGAGCCCAGGGTGGCCGGCCTCGAGGCAGAGCCGGGCCCGGGCCAACTCCAGGGCGCAGTGTTCGCGCCCAGAGCGCGCCGGACTGGCATCGATCCGCCGCAACCCGGCCACCAGCCCCTCGCTGCGCATCAGCGCCCGGGCCTCCTCAAGCGGCAGCGGGGCTTCTTGGGTCTCCGCCGGGCACGGGCGCTCTGCCTTCTCGAGACGATCCGTCACCCAGGCCATCTGCTCGGCAGGCACCAACGGGGTGCCGTCGCTGAAGCGCAGACCGGGCAACTCTGGCTGGCGCCGCAGCAGTTCCGCGGTGGCCGAGCGGATGTAGCCGGCGACGTCGTCTCGCCCGAGCTCCGTTGCCGATCGCTCGGCAACGGCCTGGATCTCCATGTGCAGGTGGCCGGCCGGCTCCAGAAACGCGGTCTCGGCAGCCAGGTAGGCGGCCTCCCAGTCCCCTTCGTCAAGATGCCCGCGCATTAGTGTGAGCGGTGCCTGGCGCGGCGGTTCGATGCGCAGTCGCCCATCGCGGGCCTGCAAGGTGGCCAACCGCCCCCAGCGCCAGGCGCGGGCCAACGCCGTCATGGCCAGCCACTCGCCCTCTGCGCGCAGGTATTCCAGCGTCTCGCGCAGCCGCCTGGCCATTTCCTGGCCACTGCGCGGACCCTGCGCCACGGGCTGCTCTTCTGACGCACTCTGGGGGGTCGGGGTCGCCTGCTCGGCGGCCACGGCCACAGCGGTGCGCCGGGCATGCACCCAACCGCGCAGGGCCCGGAGCGCCGGCGGGTCCGTCCACCAACGCGCAAGCTCCTCCCCCAGCCCGGTGAGTTCGTCGTCCAGGGCCTCGAGCCGGTCCGGATCATCGCGCCCTTCGGCCCGGTCGAGCAGCGCCAGCATGCGCCGCTCACCGAGCCACTCAATCGCCGCGCGACGGCCGCTGTCGCGCTGCGGGTGGATGTGTTCGCCGAACTTGGCGAGGCTGCCGCGCAGCGCCGCCAGCGCCAGCCGATAGCCGTCCAGCCCGCGCACCTGGAGCTCGGCCAGACAGAGGTAGCCGAGCACGCGCAGATCCTTGGCCTCTTCTTCCAGTAGGCCCACTGCCTCCTCGGCAACCTGGGAGAAATCCACCCCGCCCAGGCGCTCAACCGCCTCACGCAGACGCCCGAACCGCTCGCCATGGCGCGGATCACTCCCCACGCCCTGGCCGTCTGACAGGGCCTCGAGCACCCGTTCCGGCAACCCCATCGGATGCACCCGGCCTTGATCCCACGGTGTGCCGCTCACGACCCCGCCTCCCCGATGACCCGCTCGGGCAAGTGAAACCGGGTCAGATCCCCCCAGTGGAGCAACGGGGTGCTGCGCTCGGTCTGCAGCAGGAACGTCACCGGCTGATACCGCGCCTCACCCCCATCGCGCAGCGACCACTGCGCCCGGACTGCGTTGGATCGGACCTGCTCGCGCTCATCGGCGCGACGAAGCAGCCGGAACAGGGCCCAGGGGCCATCGGCTTCGATGCTGCGAACCGTGCTCTCGTGGGTAGAGACAGCGGTGATGCGCGCCGGGCGCGGCGTAGAGCGCGGCCAGCGCAGATCCGCAGAGACCGGCGGACCATTGTGGTAGCGCAGCGACTTGCCCTCGGATTCCCAGCGCATATCGGTCAGATCGGCGTTGGCCTCCGGGGAGACGCGATAGCGCAGACGCGCCTGTCCGGCATCGTCGAACAGACCGTCCCGGATCTGCGCCGCCGTGTGATAGGCCTCGCGCGCCTCGGTGGCGATGCCGAGACCGGCACCCCGCCACTGCCGCTCGCCGCCCTGGGCATCCCTGCCGCGCAGAAACGGGGCCAGATGCTCAGCCTTGAATTGCCACAATGCCCCTTGATCCGGCGCAAAGAACGCTTCGAAGTCGGCCAGGGCGGCGTCGGCACCCTCAGCATCAAGGGGGAAGCGGCCAGCCAGGCGATCCCGATAGCCCTCGACGACCTGCGCGCGCCAACGTTCGTTGAGCTCCGCCGCCACCACCTCCCGCAGCCGGTCCCAGGCGGCATCGACTCCCCCAAGCAATAACGGCTCAAGGGCCTGCTCGACTGCCCCCGAGGCTGGCCGTAGGGCCTGCGCCACCGCCATCTCTGCCGCCCGCAACGAACAGCCGTCCTCCTCGCCCTGGAGGACTTCGACGGCGCACTCGAGCGCCCCAGCACCCGGGTCCGCCGCGCTCGACACGCCCTCGAGCCGGTCGGCCACCTTGGCGAGGGCCCTCGCCACCTCGGCCAGCGGCGCCACTTCGTCGTCCTCATCCGGCGCCATCAGCGCCACCAGCTGCAGCCCCCTGGGATCGTGACGATAGCCGCCCAACGCCTGCGCCGGTGGCCGGTCCAGCACCGCCGCCGGGTCCTGGCCAACATGGGCGCCGAGGTGGGCGTGGATACCCTCAAGCAGCGCGGCCAGCGCCCCGCCTTCCGCCGCCTTATCCAGCTGCCTGGCCCGCTCGCGCAGGTCCTCCGCCGAACGCCAGCGCAGCGAACCAAGCCACTCCAGCCAGTGGTCGACAAAGGCACGCAGGTACCGGGCCTCCACTGCCTCGGCCAGGGCCCGGGCCTGTTCGGCCTGCAGAACCTGCTTCTCGTCCCGCCCCAGAACCAGATCCGGATGACTCAGCTCGTCAACGACCTCCTCCAGGGCCGGCTGTAACCGGCTCTCCCAGGCCTCGCCGCGGAACACGCCGGCCACCGGCCTCTCGGTCGCCCAGACCGCGGAGGCAGTGCCGGGGGCGATCGCCTCCAGTTCCAGCGGCGGCAGATCCGCGGCGGCGCCGGCGAGCATCCGCTCCTTCACGGCCTCCGTGCGGGCCGGCGTGCGCAGATGCTTCCGGGCCTGCTCCAACCGCTCTCGTCCGGCTGCTGTATCAAGTCGCTCGCGTGCGGCCTCCCACTGGCTCGGCTCCGCCAGCGCCCGGGATAACCCGCGGACCAGCGAGGTCTGGCCCTCCTGCGCACCGGCACCGCGCTCGTCGGCGACCAGCCCGGCCAGCAGATCGGCAACGGACCCCTCGCCATCGACCCCATCAACCAGCCGCACCCAGGCCTCCACGACCTCCCGGTAAGCCGCGCGATGCGCCGCCCGTTCCTGCGCGTCCCACTCCGGCCACTCCTCCACCAACGCCTCCAGCCGCTGTCGCAGGACATCCACCGCATCGGGCAGCAGGCCCTCGCCGGCGACCGTGACCGACAGCTCATGCAGACCCCTGCTCAACCCCTGGATAGGTCCTCGCCCTGGATCCAGTGCTAACGCCGATCCCAGCCCCGTTTCAGCGCTACCGCCCAGGTCAGCCTCCAGCCCCTGCAACCGCTGCAACGCGCGGAGCGCCGCGCCCGGCTCACCCGAGCCGGCAGCCATAGACTCGGTAGCCTCCGCGACGCCCTCGGCCACCGCTGCGCTCTGGGCGAGACGTTGCTGGTAAAGCTCCGCCGTCCGGTAACCGATCAGCGCCACGATCCCCACAGCGCCCACCAGCAGCGCCGCCGCAGCGATACGGCGACGGAGACGACGTCCTGGCGCCAGACGTACCCCCCGTGCCAGTGGGACCACCGCCTCGGCGAAGAGCCCCGGTGAAAGGGTCGGCTGAGCGGGGGCATTACCGGTGAGGTGGACGGCCTGCACCAGCGGCGGCCCTAGGTAAGGATCCGGGCGCAGCAGCAGGCGCAGGAACTCGGAGAGCCCCCTGGTGAGCGGGCGCATCTCGGCGATGAAGGCGAGCACGCCGGCCGCGTCCGTATCCTCGGTGTCAGTGGCGAGCATGGCCCTGCGCCGGATCTGCTCAGCCTGCACCTGAAGCCGCTGTGCCGTCTCGCCCGGATCGGTCCGCGACGCTGTCGCAACCCCCCAGTGACCGGACTGCCCCGGGTTGCCGGAGACGCTCATGAAGGCCGGGTACCCTGCGAGCCGGTCGAGGCCGGTGACGATCAGCAGCACCGGGGGACGCACCCCGAGGGTGGCCTCCAGCTCCCCGAGACGCTCGCGGATCACGCGGACCCGGGCGCGCAGCTGCGAACCGGCGGCATCCGCCAGCTCCCGGGCCGAAAGGGTGAGCAGCACGCCATCCACCGGACGGCGCCGGCGCGCGGAACGCAACAGGCGCAGGAGCGCACGCCAGCCGGTGCGCTCGGCCGGCTCGGTGGTGTAACGCCCGGCGGTATCGATGAAAAAGGCCTGATCCGTGAGCCACCCATCGCAGTGCTCGGTGCCACCCTCGCCCCGCGCCTCCAGCCAGGCATCGTCATCGTGGGGAAAGTGCAGGCCGCTGCTGCGAAGCAAGGTGCTCTTGCCCGACCCGCTCGGCCCCATGACCAGGTACCAGGGCACCTGGTATCGCGCCCCAGCGCCGAGCCGGACGCCGGCGGCGCTCCGATCCATCAGACCCAGCGGACGTTCCAGGGCAGCGGCCAGAGCCTGCTCCTCATCGGTCGGGAATCGTCGCCGGTCGCCCGCCCGAGTGCGCAGGCGCGCAGCCAGCCCAAGGGCCACACCCACCAGCCCTACAAGGGCCAGCATTCCCCCCGCACGGGCGATCCTGCCGTCCACGCCGACCAACGGCAGCCCGAACCAGGCGGCAATCGCGGCCAGCAGGGTCACCCCCACGGAAAAAACCAGAAAGCGCCGGGAAAGCCCCACCCACCGCCGGGGCGCTGCGCTCTGAACCCCGTCCACCGGCGCGGTCATGGCCGCTCCCCCTCCCGCAGGAGCATCCGGGCGGCCTCGATCTCCTCGGCGGCGAGACCGGCCGCGCGCTCGATCTGCACGCCGGCGTGGAGATAAGCCAGCACGGCCAGGGCCACCACGGCCACCGCCGACCAGAACCAGCCGACACGCTGACCGCCGCCGGCCGGGCCATGCACTGCCGGTTCCGACCATGGGGCGGGCGACGCCCCGTCATCCAGCCAGCTTCCCAGCCGATGCCGATATGCATCCAATTGCGCCTGTTGCTCGAGCGCATGGATCCCCTGGAAGCCAAGCCACAGGCAGGCCAGATAGAGTTCCAGCACGGCTTGCGGCGGCGCCTGCTCCCGCGGCCCCTGGAGTCTCTCGAAAAAACGGGTGCCCGCCGAGCGCTCGC
>LKMJ01006008.1_pt1 | contig 11471 bp, 15 predicted proteins | sample 643391 | NCBI WGS metagenome assembly LKMJ01 (sample SAMN04112250, study PRJNA286221) | soda lake metagenome | biome: soda lake; feature: Kulunda Steppe; material: water; isolation source: sample PL-Br10 brine of Picturesque Lake | place: Russia: Kulunda steppe | collected 2010-07
CCCACTTTATGAGTGCCCCGCATGTGCAACATAGAAGACAGCTGTCCTGCAGGTGCCTCAAACGAGCAAATTGGCTCTGACAGACGGCTCAAATAAGCCATAGTACAAAACCGCTGCTCCAGGAGCCAGGCCTCAAGGCCCCTCATGGCTGTTCTGTGCTCCTTTACCACTGCTTGGGTTTCCCTCAGCTGCTGGAGGCGGAGTTGCTGCTTCTGGTGCTCTTGGGCTGCGCAAAGCTGCTGCTGCTGACGCTGCTCACGCTGCCTCCGCCGCCGCTTTTGCTGCTGAGACTGCGGCGGCGAGGGAGACAACTGACACAGCTGCACTCCCTGCCACGGATCATACTGCGGCTGGGCTCGGGGTTGCAGCTGCTCCTCCAGGTTGGCAGAGAAGGTAATGCCCGGGGTGGTGGCGGAGGTGCACACCGGGATAGAACCCAGGGTGGAGGGCAAGGATTGGAGTTGGGAGGGCTGGCTCCCCAAGGGCAGGATGCGGCACTTCTTGAGGTTGAGCAGCTGCCCTGTGGCAAGAGCAAAGGCCTCCATGGCAGCAAGAAGGGCCTGGACGTGCCCCTCGTCGCAGGAACAGAGCAGGGCTATACAATCATCTGCATATTGCGCTGCCACCAGTCTGGCCCCCGCTATCAGCACCCCTGCTGACGGCAGAGCGTAGAGCCAGGTGGTGAGGGCCCAGGCCACGAACAGGTACATGGTCGGGTCTAGCGGGCTGCCCTGCCTCACCCCTGCCTCCCATGGCTGCTGCCCTGAGACATGCCCATTCACCATGGCCGCTGCTTAGTGGAGCGAAGCAGGGTGCGCGCCCACCCCACCATGCCTGCTTGCTGGGCACTCGTGCCACCTCCTCCCCTTTCCGCCCTGCTGACTCTACCCCCCCCAAGAGGGTCCTCCTGGATGGCATTCCCCCCTGCCGCCTCCATGGTCTGGAGCAGGAACGGGCTCTAAGAGCCTCCGGGAACAGCTGCAGCAGCAATATGGATTCACCCATGAGGCGTTTGGGCAGGAAAGCTGTTTGCTCAGGCCCCATGCTCCTCCCAAGCACTGGCCCCTACCGGTTAGCTAGGCATTTGGCCAGTAGCCGGTAGTCCGTGTAAAGGAGGGAGATGGGACGGTAGTTAGCAATGGTGGCCCTGTCTCCCTCTTTGTGGATGGGGCAGACAATCCCATCTGTGAAGCTAGCTGGGGTGCGGCCTGTACGGCCAATGGCAGAGAGGAGGGCGGCTAGCGAGGGGACGAGGATGTGAGGGCACAGGCCCCACAGCTCCACCGGGATCCCATCTGGACCCGGTGCTGTCCCTTTGGCGGAGGCACAGATGGCTTTGCACACCTCCCCTTCAGACACCCTCATCGAGCAGGCGGCGGGGCACCTGCGATGGAAAGTCGATTATCCACCCTCGCAACCTGTGGGTTCGAGGTTCGAACCTCACTGGAGGCCACTACCAGCTAAGCTGCCTTCGTTCGGCGGATACAGCCTTGAAACCTTACCTTACCTTACCTCCCCCTCAGACACAGTTGGGGCGCCTGCTGCTGCTGCGTGGGCCAGGTGCAGGGGGTTGACCCGGGCCTCAAAGGCCGCTAGGGTCTGGCCCTTGGCAGCTGGGGTGGTGTAAGGGGTGGCAGAGGTGTCAGCATAGTGTTTTGCTGCAATAGCAGCCATTTGGCGGCTGTCTGTCGTCAGCCCCGCCCCCGGGGGTTTTGAGAGGAAGGGGCATCTCCTGAAGGGAGGAGGCCCCGATCAACTTGATCTCTAAGCTTGAGGCTTACTAGAGCTTGAAGCTTACTAAAGCAGTAGTACTGAGGGGAGGCCAGAGCTAGAGAGAAATTGCTGTTACGCCAAATCACCGTCATTGATTGAAGCAGAAGGCAGCGATTTTCTATGGGCCCTCAGGAACCTCACACCATGAGAGGAACTCACTCAGCATGCCCTCCTGCAGGATAATATTATCCTGTGTCCTCGGTTGTCTCTGTTCAAGGTCGTCTTTTCTCTTCTCATCGTTGCTTAGCATTTAAAGGGAAAAGATCCTCGACCCAACATGACATGTCATCACAACTTTGGTTGACCACCCCTCTAAGGTTCGTTCGTTCGTTACAAATGTAACCACCATGATTAGCGATGAAATTAAGGTAATATCAACTTTTCTAACACGTTATTTTGCACTTAGCTTTTGAGGTACACTCTTAACACACCGTTAATTGAAGGATCATGGGTTGCGCAGCATCCAGGGCTACCGACATCGTGGCCATGGCGCCGGGTACGTGCACCGCACTGTGGCTTGCTTTCCTGTCATGTATGGCTGGCCGCGGGGACTGCTTTTTTGTCAGCTGGTTTGCGGAAGGATGCCTCTCGCATGCGCTTCGAGGGCAGTGAAGGTTGTAATGCCGCAGCCCTTCTGACATGCAAGGGTCCTTACAACACCCTTAATTGCCTACTATGTGTGGGGCTCATCAAGAGGCTGGGCGGATACCACGGAGGCCGCGGTCTGATTTGTCCTGTCGATTGTCCATAGCCTGCGCGCACCTCACCCGCGGCCCACCGAATGGGGCTACACTCATAGATTCTGCATAGGTCTGATGCTATATTCCTGCGCTGATAGTCTGTGCTCACCCTTGTGCGCAGCGTGTGCAGCAGGGCCTTAGAAATATGAGCAAGCTATTAGGTGCATGTTGATGCTAACTGCCACCTATTGTTTGCACTGCAGAGGCCAACAAGGCTGCCAACCAAGTCAGTCAGCTTGCTGGGGGTGCTCCTGGAGACAGCCCACTTGGAGATGAGACTTCCAAAGGTTTGGTCTGACCAGTGCACAACGCTGTCCTTGTGCATCCTGGACCGTGCGCAGCTCACTATTCTTGTTGCTTGTTTGTCTTTGAATCTGTTGATGGTCTTGCTGGCTGGTAGTCTATGCTGCCCCTCCGAACGATTGTCTGAAGTAGGATGGAGGCACCAGGAAAAGAGGCGCTGTTCTGTCAAAAGCCTTTCTGCTGACCACTCAAGTGAGCATGTGAGCTGACGCACCCCCCATTGCATCACTTTTCTTGCTTGACAGTTGGTGAGGTCAACAGGGCAGTGAACCAGGCCAACAGGGCTAAGGACCAGCTGACCAACTTGGCCAACATTGATGCCCCTGGAGCTCCAGGGGCTCCATCGACAGGACTTGGTGGCCTGACAGGCAAACGTGGGTGCTGTGAGGCATAAGAGTGCATGCTAACTGTCCAGCTTCATTGATTCAGCACGCGGTTTTTGGTCAAAGGGGAAGCCTTGCTGCATCTTTTCTGTGTAAGCGATTCACCCCCTGACCGATCAGCTTGAGCATCCGAAAGAACAACTCATGTTTGTGGCATGTTTCTATTTCTGCACAGGCTTTTCAGTTGAAAGTTCCTGACATCTTACACATGCCCATCCATGAGTTCATGGAAATTGGCTCTGGCACAGAAGCCACCTCCTGAACGCTGGCAGAAGCATTCTTCTGCTGTTTATTCTCTATTGCAGTTGCTGAGGCAGAGAACGCCAAGAACACGCTGACCTCCTTGGCTGACATCAATGCCCCAGGAGCACCTGGCGCTCCCTCCAGCGGGCTGGGTGGTCTGGGCGGGCTGGGCAATAAACGTAAGTGGGACGTTTGGGCAGTGCGTGTGCGTGCACGCTTGTGGACGTGTGTCTGGATATAAAATGTGCGTTTGCAGGTGCACATGTAAACGCATGCGCACGATAAGGAGAGTCCATGGCTGGCTCTGACTGCTATGCCCACCTGACACAACTGAGCTGGATACAGGGACAATGAATTACAGGGAGTGGACAAACAGTTCTCACCCTCTTTTTTGCCAAACTGCATTATGCCGAGGCTTTGTTAACGTGCGATGCCTGTTGATGCTCTGATGTATCTTGCATGCAGGTGTTGTGCCCCTCAGTGCTGCATGTGGAAATCAGTTGATGATAAAAATACGGTCCAATGGACGGATGTATACATACGTTTGTGCAAGAAAGCAACAACCTTTTGTATGCGTGTGCTCCTGCCCTACAGTTGCTGAAGCAGACAGGGCCAAGGACCAGCTGACCTCCCTGGCTGACATCAGTGCTCCTGGGGCTCCAGGTGCTCCATCTAGTGGGCTGGGCGGCCTCGGCGACTTGGGCGGCAAACGTGAGCTGGCCAGGCGGCAAGCATGTGCACATTGCCCAAGGGGTTTGCATGTGCACCCTTAAAGCAGCTGCCCACTCCTGCCTGGGGCACTTGTTAGTTCGCATTCATTGCAGTCAAAGCTACCCACAGGCACATGCAGATAGAGCTGCTCACAGGCGCATGTCAGGCAAAGCTTAGCACAGGTGTATGCCAGATGGCTGTGCTAAGGAGCGTGCAACCTTCTGTGTTGGAAGCTGTCTTTTTGCACGGTGCCGCCTCTCCATGATAGGTTGGTGTGGCTCATGTTCAGTCCATGTGATAGTCCTGCTACAACCCTCCGTCCAACAGACTGTGTTTGTGCCTCCTGCTTGCAGTTGCTGAGGCGGAGAGGGCCAAGGATGCGCTCACTTCTCTGGCTGACATCAATGCACCTGGTGCTCCTGGGGCGCCATCTGGTGGTCTGGGCGGCTTGGGCGGCAAACGTGAGTGGCATGCCTGGGCATCCAGAATACTGAAGTGTCTGCAGGCATGGCTACTCTGGTCATTACTCGTTGCTTTGCTCAGGATGGAGGTGGATCGAAGGATGTTTGAGGGCCCGAGTGCTAGAAGCTGCAAGCAGGCTGGGACGGCATTGTTCACACTGCATGCCTGGTGGCTATGACAATGTGCGCTCGAGTCTGTGCAGTGTATGCACGCGAATCCTTATATATCATTGTTGGTTTGGTCATGCCTCACCTGGCACATCGCACACTATGGCAAGCACATTGAAAGCCTTGCATGCACCTTTCATGATGATTATGAAATCTTGTCACTAACAACAGTTGCTGAGGCGGAGAGGGCCAAGGATCAGCTGACCTCGCTAGCTGACATTAGCGCACCCGGGGCTCCGGGCGCTCCATCCAGCGGGCTGGGTGGCCTAGGCGGGCTGGGTGACAAACGTGAGTGGAGTTCCTGGCCAGCGTGTGTGTCTTGAGGTGGATCAAGAATCAGGCTTGGGAGTGCATTTCCCTGGTTGAGCTTCGCAACCTACGTAGTAGTCGCCAAGATGTACAGTTAACCTTTGAGGTGCTGGCATCTGTAATGCCGACAAAGCCAAGTGCCTCTCTTGCTTCCAAACTTTTGCAGTTGCTGAGGCAGACAGGGCCAAGGACACGTTGACCTCCCTGGCTGACATCAATGCCCCAGGGGCACCGGGCGCCCCCTCCAGCGGGCTGGGTGGCCTGGGCGGGCTGGGCGACAAATGTGAGGAGCAGGCCCGCTGATGCTTGCACTGTTTCTTGCAGTATTATCAGAGGGTGGGGCTCCATCAAGCATATTTTGCGGCTGAGGCTGCGTGCAAGAATCGGTCTCGCTGGCGGTTGGGCCACACGTGAAATAAGCAGCTGCTGCATCTTGGGAGCCAAGTTCTTTTGTTTGTTCTTTTGTGCTGTGACTTGAGCTGGTTTCTTTGTTGCTTGAATAGAGGCTCAGTGCTAGTTTGTATAAGCAGTGTCTAGTGCATAATGACTTGCATGAACCAGCTGTGTTGTGGCCACAGCTGTATATGCACACCATGCAACATGCTGTACACGGGCATTGACTGCCTGCCCTTCTGCAAAATGGTGCAAAGCGTGGAGAACCATGTTGACCATGCGGTTGTATGCTGCTAACTTGATCCACTTTTGCTGCTCATGTGCAGTGGCTGAGGCAGAGAGGGCCAAGGACCAACTGACCTCGCTGGCAGATATCAATGCGCCCGGCGGAGGAGACCCAACGAGCGAGCTGGGTGGTCTAACTGGCAAACGTAAGTGGCTGGCTGCCCTTGCTTCTCAGGTCCGCCAATAATTCTTGCCCACACTACTGTTGTGACCTGGAAGGAATGCTGGGCAAGTCTCCTGTTTAGGTTGTTTGACTGGGAAGTCTGTTTGAATCTGACTGCCATCAGCATGTTGTTGTGGTGCTCAGTCGGCCAGTGTCTGATGTGGGTTTGCGCCCCCCCACCTCGTTGCCGCAGCAATTCTGTCTCTTTAGACTTCAATGTGTAGATGAGGAACGTGTTCCGTCCATGCCCCTGGTAAACTTCTTCGGTCCTACACTTCCTCACAGTTCTCATTTTGCTGCTCGAATATCAAGTTCTCCGAACGCTCCTCCCCGTAACAGATGTCTGTGTGTGCATGTAACTGTAGTGGATGAGGCTAACGAGGCTAAGGACCAGCTTTCCTCCCTGGCTGGTGGAGGTGGAGGCCTTTGGTAGGCAAACTCCAATGGGTTGCTTCTTGAGGGTCTCTGAAGGTGGGTGGTGCCTTGCAGGCTGGTTGCTTGAGAGAAGATGCCATGAGGTGAGGTCTACAGCTTGATTTCCTGGCTGATCGATATGCCTCTTATTGAAAGGGTCACACAAGGATGGCAATGAAAAGGTTTTCAGGGGGTAAGGAGAGGGCCATCTCATGCCTGAAAACGCTGCTCTCCCAGTCCGTCATCTCCAGCCTGCTGAGTGCGCTTCGTCTAGTAGATCATGCCTGGCTCAGTGTGATGTGGGTAGTAGGGCACGCATGGGCACGTGCATGCATACGCAGCCGCAATCGCATTGATTGGGGGTGCAAATATGTAAACACAAGTCCATCTACATCTGCTCCATGTTAAAGGGAGTCGGCTCACAACTTGATTTGCACGACTCACCGGTGTGGTCCACACGTATTGATAGCTTCAAGTCATCACTCCCTCGAACATGCCACCTCTTTCTTGATTGTGCGAGCTTCTGAGCAATGCCTTTTGTATTCACACGGCCATTCCTCAATTTATATTTGCCTCTATTTGCAGCCACCAAGAGATTGGGGTATCGAAGGTTGGAGCCAGACTACCTGAGGTGCTTAAGCTCTGCACCAATCATGGTATCCAATTGTGCTCCAGCACTGATGTATTCAACTGGTTGCCACATTGGTGCATACAAGGCAGCCTACCCCAGCCTGCCCCAGCCTACAAAAAGAGGCCTATTCTTGCATCCTTTCTCTTGTAACTTAAGTGCTTGGAGCATTGCAAAAGCAGAGTCAAACTTGGGATGATGTTGTAAAGAGCGTGTCTGGGGGTAGGCTCTCTTCTGGAATATTCCATTTACGCAAGCTTGATACGGAAGGTTGCTGCATGTTTGCTTGAGGAGTCTTGTCGTGATGTGCTTGTCTCTACAAATGATTGCATAGTCAGAGGATTGCTTTGCCTGCATGTCTATCCCAGCCCTCAGTTTCATCAGTGAGCTGCTGTTGCCTTGACGTCCTTTAATGACATTGCTGTCCTCTGGATTGTGCACGAATTGCTTACAAGAGCCAAGCTAGTACAAAGAGAGCGTCTTAGTGTGGGCTGCATCAGTTATGTATGCCCTGTTTTTCCTGAGTTCAAGCTCATCTCTAGAAGTTTACCGTAAATACTGCAAAGCCATGGCTGCATGCTAGTACCTCATTTTTGGGGGTTTTCTAGGCTATCGTGTTCAGACTCTTGACTCATGAGCAGCTGACATCTGACCTTCAAGCATCTTGAGGAATTTCTTAAGAAGGCTTCTATTATCCAACATCACTTTTGTTATGAAATAAATTCCACTCTACTGCTCGAATGTAAAGGTACATTTGAATTCAGTGCATGGGATTTGATTTTTTAGGGTTGCCCTGTATGACAGCCCCCCTCACCACTTCTCGTATCCTGCATAATTCAGTATGTACGGTGTACTACAGTCAAGATACGCATTTTGCTGCAAATTCTTCTCATTTTGTGCGGCTACAGTAAAGTTCAAGTTTAAATTTGACCTTCAGACAGGTAGTTTGACTGTTCAGGTTGCTGGTGAACACCAGCCATACAGGAAATATCCATAAGCTCTGAGATTAAACAAATGGAATCATTAGTTTGTCTCTGGAAAAAATTGAAGGCATCCTCAGAACAAGCTTGGGAGAAATAAAAAGCTCCAATCTGATTGACCGGAATTTTGTGTGCCAGTGGTAAATCGTGAAACAAGTCTGCAACTTGATGCCTCAAAGGACACATTTGCATGCAAGGGCACAGGAAAAGAGATGTTTTTTGTCTTGAATTGCCTGCAATCCACACTTATCACAGGTACCATCATGATGTTCCCAGCTTCTTGTCTTGACACGCAGCGTATGGGAATTTAACTTGAAACGTGCCACGTTGCGCTGTGTTTGCCTGCCCAAATCCAGATGCAAATACCTAGATACAGAAAAAGGCGGTCCATCAACAGTCACCAACCTATGAGTCAAAGCGACCCAATTATGATATTTTGCAGCCTTGTCTCAGACAGGCTGTCTGATCTTCATTGCCTAGCTGGTTTGCCTGGCTCCAGATACTTCTCAACCTCTTCCTCACGTCAAGAACAAATTCTGACTGTGGGATCGTTTGTAATGTCCTCTCGCAATGTTGGAAATCACCGCTCCTTTTCAGACCATGTAAAGCATCCAAGAACTCAGCACTCCAGCATATCTTGTTGAAAGTGCTCATCGCAATATCAGCCTTGAGGACTTTGGCAAGAGTGTCACTGTTACTACATACTAGCAGCAGAGCATTATAAAATCTCACAGTTGCTCGGAACCAATAGAATTGCAAGGGCTCTTGGCCACACTCACGCAACAGACCAGTTGGGAGTGGTGCGCTTCACACCTAAGATACCTTTAAGCTAGCACATGTGGACTGTTTGCAGAGGGCAGTCCATCACAGCTCCTTGCTTCATGTACCTAGTGCCCCATATTTGACTTACATATATGCTTGCTCGAAGAGCATATCCTTTAGCCAACCATAGCATGCTGTGTGGCCTATCTGTTAACCAGTGCTCCGATGCAAACTGCCTGATTTTATGGCAACCAGCCATGAAAGGCGTAAGCATATGCTCGGCTGCAGCAGCCATGTTGTGTGTCTTGGTGAAGATCATGCCAAGGTATTAAAAATAATCTTTGTTGGGAAGCTGCGACCCTCCTAGCTTGAACACAGGTACCCTTGTGCGTCGAGAAGTTAAAGTGCACTACCTCTGATTTAGATGTGTTCACAATCAGTCCCTTCCTTAGAGCATAGGCGCTCAGCCTATCCAACATCATCTGCAGTTGACCTGGCTCATTTGCAGTTAAGCTCAGATCATCTGCATACAACATGTGTCACGCGAACATCAGCAACTCCTGTCACCGCCCCACGCACGGCTACAGCCAGCCTGGTCGTTAGGCTGATTGGTATGTTGCTGGTCTTCACCTGCCCAAAAATAGTCCATAATGTCCGAAATGAAATGGCAGAATTCAGATTTTTTGTGCCTCTGAGAAAGTAAAGACAGTCTGACTAGGCAAGGCATGCAAAATATAAGGGGCCTCCACAGAAAAGGGCTGCCAGAAAGGCAAGAAAAGGAGCGAGTACCTTTTTCTGAGAGAGCACACAAACAAGTTTTGACAGTGAATAAAGAACTTACGAAAGAACGTGCACCTCATTCTGAATAGCAGCACAAGAACACTTGTCACTGTGGGCATTTCCACTGCAACAGATGGAGGATTCCACTGCAAGAGTATGTGCTCCCAAACAAGACCTGCTCACATTCCTCATCACATGATTAGGGAGTTCAAGGTGCAGATAGCGAGCCTTGCTCCTGACGTGGCATCAGGGGGGCACCCCCATTCCGCACCCGGGTGCGTGAATCAGCTTGAAGATCTAGGAGGGGACAGGCAAACCAAGAATGATAAGTCACTAGTTTATTGTCAATTTCCAAAGGGTTCAGGTCAGCACACATTCCTCATCCAAAATCTCAGGCCAGCAGTGAATCTGAGCAATGAATAAGGAGCCCCTGCAAGAAAGCTTTTATTGTATGTGCCCCAGACTCGCAATCCCTCAAATGCCTCTAGTGTAAGAAAGATGGGCACTGCCAGCTATAAAGAAGGTCAAAGATATTCAGATAAGAAGCATAACAAACCTACCTAGATGCTGCTTTGAGGACGCCAGCTGTGAAATATGCTGTGATCCCGGGCTGAAAAAGAGCAGCTTGACCCAACCACGGACATGTATCAGTGTAATACTTGTCACAGGACATACCATTGGCAATGCCTCTTGAACCTAGAATGCTATGCTGATGTCCAACGTGATGGTATCATAGCAAATCATAATTGGGCATGTCCTGCTTGTAGCCACCTAACTCCTAACCAAAAAAATAAGAGAAATAACTTTTCAGAGCGAGAGGTAATAGAAAATAATCTAAACAACCTAAATAATTTGGGCTCAGACTTGGGAGCCGGAAGAGCCATTAAATGAAAGGAAGAGCCTCAATAGAAGGGTTTCTGAGTATAAATCTCAGGTACGAGCACCCAAAGATACAAGCAATGACAACCTGGAATGCAAAGGCTTTGACCTTCATCCAGATCCTTTAAACATTGGAAAACAACACACGGAGATACGATCAGACAAAAAGCTGTCTTTGATATGCAGCCTTCTAACCCAGAACTGGATACTCAACCAACTGGGAAACGCGAAGTATGGATCAGAGAGATCAACCAAATTACTCAAGTCAAGCTGGCAAGGACAGAAGCTCACCGCATTAATACAGAAATTCCTATAAGCCCTACAAACTATGCCACTCTTCCACAAGTCTCAGATGCTACAAGGTCTTGTATATACACCCCTGATGGAAAATGTGTCGGTATTCTGAGTACTAAGCCATACATAAATCTAGCGAATGCCTTCCACCATACACAGGATTCACAATCAAGTCATACCTCCACCCAAAGGCATTAACTCTGAATTAGTTGGTCTACTCTCTTACAAAAAGTAATGCACCTCGAAGGATCATAAGCAAACAAGTCATAAAGTTAGAGACTCACACATGCGAGCATTACCTGACCACATACTTAAAACACTTCAAGCATGGGCTATGGTGACCAAGGACAGAACAGCATCTGATTCAAGCTTTGGCTCTTTCCACAAAGAGGTGTGAAGCAAAAGGAAAAGAGATATGGTCTTTCAAATCTAAGTTGGATCCAATTTTTATCCTTTCAAATCCAAGTTGGATCCAATTTGGATCCAAGTTGGATCCAATATGGTCTTTCAAATCCAAGTTGGATCCACTTTTTATCCTTTCGCCACTCATTCCACAGGCTTCTTTGTACGCCACCCTCTCTACGACCACACTGTGTCATGCTTAACATGGTGCGCCATGCAATCTACTCATCTCTTTCCACTGAAAGTGCCACTGCAACTTTCCTGCTCCTCCCGAATTGGAAGGGCCTTAATGCAAATGCTTACATGCAGATGCTTAGAAAATATCCAGAGCATTGTACTATCTTGGGCACTATTCCCCAGGCATCAGTGACCTATCGCAGACAAGATTTCTGGATTGGAA
>LKMJ01006009.1_pt1 | contig 11470 bp, 17 predicted proteins | sample 643391 | NCBI WGS metagenome assembly LKMJ01 (sample SAMN04112250, study PRJNA286221) | soda lake metagenome | biome: soda lake; feature: Kulunda Steppe; material: water; isolation source: sample PL-Br10 brine of Picturesque Lake | place: Russia: Kulunda steppe | collected 2010-07
TGGGGGGGGGGGGTACAGCAACAGGGGGGTGTGGTTGATGAGTGCGTGCACATGTGTGTGAACTGCTGTGTCTACATGTGCTTGTGCCCTTGTGTGAAAGTAGCACTGGCGTGACAGCAAGGAGAGAGTTGACGGCCACAGCTATCTCCCAACAAGGGCCCCCGCACTGTGCCGCACTGCATTGTGTGCTCATGTCTGCCAGCACGCACTGCACAGTGCACGCCCATGCACTGCGGCGCGACGCCTGAGCCTGCCCAGGATGACTGCGTGCTCGCCTGCCCCTCCCCACAGACCCAAGGATTGCGGGCGTGGCCATCGAGTTTGGACCCTTGTCAGCCGGCTACGGCAAGCTGATGGAGATCCGCAGGTGTGTGGTGTGGGCAGGGCTGCTTGTGCTGGCTCCCAGGTTCATGGGGACACAGGGAAGTAATCCAAGGGGGGGGGGGGCTGTTTGTCGGCTCCCTATACCTGGCCCCGTGTGTGGGTCTGTTCGCAAGGCTCGACTGTGTGGTGGCCTTGTTCTCTGGACACTGTAGTGGGGCCGAGGAGTTAGCGCAGAATAGGTTGGTCGGCCCCATTATGTTGTACGCTGCCCATTCCCTGGTTTGCAACAACTTGCAAGATCTGCCTTACAAGGCTCCCCTCATGAAGCATCGTGTCTTAGGAGGAGCCCGTGTGCCAGCAAGCGCCTCTCAACTTGCCAATCTGGAAACAGATGTAGGCCGAGGCGTCGTGGTCATGCAGCAGCCTGTGCATCTTCTGACGTAAGTACACCAGGCTGCACCTTGTGCTCTCGACCCCAGCACACGCCTCTAACATGCAAATGCTTGAAGCGTTGGCCGCTTGGTGTATGGCCACTTGGTGCATGGCCACTTGGTGCATGGCCGCTTGGTGCATGGCCACTGGGTGCATGGCCACTTGGAATGCAAATGCTTGAAGCGTTGGCCACTTAGTGCATGGCCACTTGGTGCATGGCCACTTGGAATGCAAATGCTTGAAGCGTTGGCCGCTTGGTGCATGCCCCCGTGTGCAGGTATCTAGACCACTTCCGCCTGTCAGGCAAATTCAGCATCGCCTTCATGAAGCAGGGTGGCGAGAAGGTGCGCTGGAAGACACCTGCTTGACGCTGTGGGCATGAGCTGGAGTTGATGGGCGCGCTCTCGAGCACTGCCCACGCACTGCCCTCATCATGGGTTGAGCCTCCCATGGTTGAGTGCGCAAACATTCACATGGCTTCAACGCTTGCGTGAGCGCTTCTTCATGGTCAGCTACAGATACAATCACTTCTACCTGGTGATACCTCCTCTATTGTAGGAGTACTACCTGGCAAGCGCATGCGAGAAGGTGTATGCACCACCGACAGCGTCCATCTCGTTGAGGGGATTTGCTGTTGGAGGTGCGTGCGTGTGTGTGTGTGTGTGCGCGCGCGTGCTCACTCGCGTGTGTGTATGTGTGTGTTCACTTGATACATGTGTACGTGTGGGTGCACTTCTTGATAGGTGTTGAACCTGGGAGTTGGGCAGTGAAGTGCTGCTGTGCAAGGACTGAAGCATGTGTGCCCTGCATGACTACTGCTAGCGCACATGCAGCTGGAGAGAGGCAAAGAAGGAGGGTGGGAGGGGGCTGGGTATGTGCCTGCCTTGTGTGATCCCATGTGCTTAGTGCCCTAAGGAGCGGTCCTGGCGCAGGTGCTGCCCCTTGGCAGGTACCTCTGGACTGCCCTCTTGGATGAGGAAGGATGAGGAGGCTGACTGCTTTGCCAGGTGTTGCTAAGGAACCTGCACCCCACCCTGCCACTGCTGCTGCTGCTGCTGCTGCCTCTCCTGTGCTACGCCGTGCTAAGAGGCTGCGCCCCCGCCTGCCACTGCCTGCTGCGTGCAGGCACGTTCTTGAGAGGGGTGCTGGACAAGGTCGGAGTGGAGCCGCAGGTACAGCGGTATGGCAAGTACAAGAGCGCTGGGGACCAGCTCCTGAGGCGGGACATGAGGTGCGCGCTGGCTGCGCACTTGCCTCTAGAGCCTTAGCGTATGCTTGACCACGCAGCCCCTGCACACAGGCGCCCACGCAGCCCACGCTTGTTCCTCTGCTCATCTTGCAAAATAAGCGCTGTGTTCACAACACGCGCGCTGACATTCCCTCCTGAGAGTTGCGCTTGCGTCTGCCCTCGTCTGCTCTGCAGTGAAGCCCAGAGGGAGCAGCTGCAGGTGGGTCCCATGGTGCTGAAGTGTGTCTCATGGTGCTGAAGTGGGTCTCATGGTGCTGAAGTGGGTCCCATGGTGCTGAAGTGGGTCCCATGGTGCTGAAGTGGGTCTCATGGTGCTGAAGTGGGTCTCATGGTGCTGAAGTGGGTCTCATGGTGCTGAATTGGGTCTCATGGTGCTGAAGCGGGTCTCATGGTGCTGAAGTGGGTCTCATGGTGCTGAAGTGCAGGAATTGTTGGTTGCACGCCTGCACCCAGCATGCCCACGTGTGCTTGAGGCCCTTGCGAGCTGTGTTTGGGCTGCTTGCAAGGGGGCCAAGCCCACTAGCACAGCTGCATACCTGGCGTGTGGGCAGCCAAGGAATCTTCATGGGCAGGCAGCATGCCAGCCTGCCTTGTGCTGCAATCAAATTGTGATTGCTGCCCAGTTGTAATCGAACTGCATTTGCTGCCTGGTGTGACCAAATCGAACTGCATTGTAATCGAACTGCACTGTAATCGAACTGCATTGTAATCGAACTGCCTGGTGTGACCAAATCGAACTGCATTTGCTGCCTGGTGTGACCATAGGCGCACCTCTAGCTTGCGGCTTCCCAGCTGCCTTCTTGTGACGGGGCTTGCTGCCCAGCTGCCTTCTTGTGACGGGGCTTGCTGCCCAGCTGCCTTCTTGTGACGGGGCTTGCTTCCCAGCTGCCTTCTTGTGACGGGGCTTGCTGCCCAGCTGCCTTTTTGTGACGGGGCTTGCTGCCCAGCTGCCTTCTTGTGACGGGGCTTGCTGCCCAGCTGCCTTCTTGTGACGGGGCTTGCTGCCCAGCTGCCTTCTTGTGACGGGGCTTGCTGCCCAACTGCCTTCTTGTGACGGGGCTTGCTGCCCAGTCGTGTGAGGGCCAACTTCCGGTACCCTGGCAAGCTGCCTCTGGTCCTCAGCGGCTACCTTTCCCTGATCTCTGCCCAGTCTTGGCACACCTGCCTTGTCATGAACCTCTGTGGCTGCCTGGCTGCGATAGGACTGTAGCTCCCGTCTTCATTATTAATTATTTATTATTTTGTTATTGTGTGGGCCGGCACAACAAACTGCAAGCCGCCACCCGCCCCATCACATATGCAATCACTCGCCCCATTACATGCTGCAGTCCGCCCTGCCCCATCACATGCTGCCACCTGCCCCATCACAAGCCACCACCACGTACCTGACCGCATGCTGCCCTTTCCGGCCGCCTGGTGCTGTGCATACACGCGCAGGCCCTGCTGGATGATGTGTACCAGAACTTTGTCACAACTGTGGCGGCGGCACGCAACAAGACAGAGCAGGAGGTGAAGGACCTATTGGATGCTGGCATCTATGATGCCAAGCAGCTGGAGCAGGGGGGCTGGCTGGATGGTGAGTAGGCTAGGCTAGGCAAAGTTGGGGGAAGGGGAAAGAGAGGGTTCAGCAGGCCAGGGAAGGGAGGGGGTTCAGAGAGAGGAGAGGGTGCAGCAGGCCAGGGAGAGTGGAGGAGAGTGTTTGTCTCTCTGCTGCTGCACCCGGGTGGTGTGAAATGCAGCAGTATTGCCCTGGGCCACAACAACGAGGGCAATCACGGGACTGTGATGAGGGAGGAGGGTGAGCAGGCTGTCAAAAGGCTGTGGCTGCCGTAATGAAAGGTGCCAGTCTCAAACAAGGCCTTTGCTGAACTTTAGATCTCAGGCTATGCTACAGGCCTCAAGCAAGGCCTTTGCTATACTATGAAGAGAGTTGGTGCGTGCTGGCATCAAGGCCAGCAAGGGCCAAAAGAGGTCCAGAGTGTGGGACTGATGCGAGATGCAAGGATGCACCAGGAACTTAGGGGGTGCTACTACCAAAGCCTTCGGGGATGATGGCCAGCAAAATTACCCCACACAGCAGCTAACAGCGCCCGGTTGCTGCTCCTGCTGCTGCTGCTGCTGCCGCTGCTGCCGCCGCCGCGGCCGCCGCCGCTGCTACCCTTCCCAGCCCTCGAGAGGTAGGATCAAGCAGCAGGCTACGGCTGCGGTGTTCAAGCAAGCAGGCATGCTGCACTTTGTGCGCGCCTGCAGGCCTCAAGTATGAGGATGAGGTCATTGATGAGCTGAAGCAGCTGACGGCCCCTGATGCAAAGCCGGAGAAGCCGCTGAAGAAGGTGTGAGGGCGCATGTGTGTGTGTTTGTGTGTCTTCTCACACGGCAGTCGTACGTGCTTGAAGCTAAGTCACCGATACCGCTGAAGGTGTGGGCGCATTTGTGTGTGCGTACGTGTGTGTCGTGTATGTTTGTGTATGCGGGTCTTCTTGTGCGCGTATATGGCTCTATTAAGGTCAGGATCCTCTCCTGTATGCAAGTCTTCTAGTGCGCGTATATGGCTCTATTTAGGTCAGGATCCTCTCCTGCAAGTGAATCTGGGCAGTGCAACACTGTGCTCTTGGCGCGCAGCGTGGTGGCTGTGCTGAAAACGCTGAGTCAGGATATAGCCTTGGCATAGCTGTCCATGCATCCTCCTGAATGTTTCTTGCCCGGCTCCGTCCATCTTGTCTGGCGGCCGCTTGCCCCTCGTCCCTCTTGTCTGGTGCTTGCCTGCCCCTTATTCTTCTTGTCTTGCCCTTGCTCCTGTCCCTCATCCTTCTGTTCTGGCGCTTGCCTGCCCCTTGTCCAGTGAATTCTAGACGCACACAAGAGCAGGCATATGCAATCTAACACAGCCACCCAGATGCACATTCATGTAGGCACATTACCTCAACCATGCACGCTTTTTGACGCTTTTAGACGCACACAAGAGCAGGCATATGCAATCTAACTCAGCCACCCAGATGCACATGCATGTAGGCACATTCGCATTACCTCAACCATGCACTCTTCTTGTAGGTGGGCCTGAAGAAGTACGGCAAGGTCAACCCCAAGGCGTTTGGGCTGAACAGGGGCAAGAAGCGCATTGTCGTGCTGCGTACCTCTGGTGCTATTGTCGGTGGGTGTGGGGTGTCGATGCAATGAGAGCTGTGCTGTGTGAGCTGTGCTGTGTGCGCTGCGCTGTGTGAGCTGTGCTGTGTGAGCTGTGCTGTGTGAGCTGAATTGTCGTTCATGGATAGCATGGAGACAGCATAGCGCATGCAAGGACTCAGGGGGTATTCAGCTGTGCAGGGCAAGGTATGTGATCTAGTATGTGCCCAACAAACACACTCAGGCATGCACGCGTGCATGCCATCATGCCTGCGCTCGCCCACGCACCTCCTTACACACGCGCACATGCAGGCCGCTCATCTGGTACCGGCAGCGCTATCACCCCTGACGCCCTCATTCCGCAGCTGCGGGCGCTGGCGCAGCGGAAGGATGTGGTGGGCGTGGTGCTGAGAGTGGACTCGCCCGGCGGTGATGCGCTGGCCTCAGACCTCATGTGGCGTGAGATTAAGAAACTGGGTGGGTGTGGATGAGTGCAGAGAAGGGGGTGTGAGAGTAGGGGTGTGTGCACGGGTTGGGGGGCAAGGGGAATGTGCATGCGTGAGAGCATGGGTGGGCACGGGAGTGCAGCGCGTGGTGGACAGGTGCTGCTGCAGGGCAGCGGGTGAGGGCTTGTGTGGGTGGGAGCAATGAGGCACAGGCAGGTCCTGTAAGGGGATTAGAAAAGAGCAGAGGGTGTCCAGCAGAGATTTTAGGGTGAAGTGTCAAATGGTGTGTGTGTGTGCGCGAGCATGTTCTGTGTGTTTGATGTGCATTTGTGATTGGGTGCGTGCTCCTTGGGCTGTTTGCCTGTGTTGCTTGTGCGCGCTCCTGGGTGCGTGCTCCTTGGCTGTTTGCCTGTGTTGCTTGTGCGCATTTTTTGCTTGTCCGTTTACAAACGCATGCTGTGCCTGGCGTCTGCACTGTTCATTGAATTCCCTCGGCTGGTGTCACAGACCCCGCGCGCCATAACATATGTTTGCAGCACCATGTTTGCAGCACCATGTTTGCAGCACCATGTTTGCAACCATGTTTGCAGCACCATGTTTGCAACCATGTTTGCAGCACCATGTTTGCAGCACCATGTTTGCAGCACCATGTTTGCAGCACCATGTTTGCAACCATGTTTGCAGCACCATGTTTGCAACCATGTTTGCAGCACCATGTTTGCAACCATGTTTGCAGCACCATGTTTGCAACCATGTTTGCAGCACCATGTTTGCAACCATGTTTGCAGCACCATCGGTGACTGACCCTGCATCGCTGCTGCCTGCCCTTTGCAGGCGAGAAGAAGCCCGTCATTGCATCCATGGCAGACGTGGCAGCATCAGGCGGCTACTACATGGCCATGGTGGGGCACAGCTCCATGCGTGTGCTGTGTTGTGTCATATGTCGCGCAACTCGTGTGCCTAAGTGTGGGCACCTGTGTTTTGCAGAGGGCAGCGGGCTTGTGGGTCGCTTGGATTTGGAAAGACTGTTTTCCCTCAGGGAGGCCTCTGCTCCTGCCCCAGTGCTCATCATCTGCGCTATGCTGCTACGCTGCGATCACATGTGCGCCTTATGCGTGGCGGCAGGGCTCGTGACCCATCCCTCTGAACACAAAGGGAAAGTGTGCGTGCACCTTGCTTGGGTGCGGGCACTCGCTGTGCCTGCCAGCCCCTGAGATGACATGCGCGCGTGCTCCTCCTGCAGGGCTGCCAGAAGATCGTGGCCGAGCCCATGACAATCACAGGGTCCATTGGCGTGGTGACAGGTGGGTGGGTGGGCATGCCCATGGCTGCGTGCGTGCGTGCGTATGTGTGTCCGTGCGCGCGCGTGTGTGACTGTGCAGGCCCGCTTGAGTGTGTGAGCGCGCTTGTGCGCAAGTGTAACTGCATGCATGCTTGTGCGCGCGTGTGTCTGTGTGTGTGATGGTATGCGTGTGCATGTTTGCGCATGTGTGTGGATGCGTGGGTGCGCGTGTGGGTGCAAGTGTGTGATGTATTCTGGTCCACAGGCTTCTGGTGTTGGACCCTCTATGGAAGAGCTGCCGGGCATATGTGACATACGCAGCGCTGCATGCCCGAGTGCCGCATCCTTCCTCCCTGCTGCAGGCAAGTTCAACCTGGCGGAGCTGTACGAGAAGATTGGGTACGGCAAGACGCTCATCAGCAAGGGCAAGTACGCGGAGCTGCTCGCTGACAACCGGCCCTTCACCGAGGTGTGTGCGTGCTTGTCATGCATCATGCACCAGCCCTTCAACAAAGCATGTGTGCACACCTCTCATGCACTGCAAGAGCTCCTTCAAAGAGGTTCAGGTTTAGGGCCAGCAGAGGTCGTACGCCACGTTGCCATCCTTGCAGAATAAGTATCCCAGATGCACAAGCCTGTTTTTGTGGTACCTAGACGGTTCGGGTCTAGGGCCAGCCTGTTTCATGCCACAATGGTACAAGCAATCCGGATTGGTGTGTATGTGTCATCAAGGCTTGCCCTAGGGCTGGATGGGGTTTCAGTTCAGAGGGGACAGATAAGGCCTGGCAGGGCACGCAGGCACAGCATGGTGTGGCTGCGGGATTGATAAGCTGCCCACATGATGTTGAGGGATTTGAGAACCCTCTTTGGTCGGGGGTGTGCGGCTCTGCTCTCCCAGGACGAGAGCACGCTGTTCACCGAGTCTGCGGAGCATGCATACGCGTCTTTCCGTGACAAGGCGGCGGCCTGCCGGAACATGGCCATCGAGGCCATGCAGGAGGTGGCGCAGGTGAGCACAGTGAGCATATGCGCAGGGGGGCACAGTGAGCTAAACGACGGGTGGATGAGAGTGTGTGCCGACGGCCTTGTTGGGAGTGTGACGGCGTTTGGGGGGGAATGATTGTGTTTGCTGGGTGGGGGTCCTCAGGGCTCTGTTGTGGCGCTGCGCATCAGCACACTTGCTCCTTTGGCAAGTTTGGGCATGCTCAAGTGCTTGGGCTTTTGGGCGTGCGTGTGCACATATGTCAGGGCTGGGCACGCGCTCGACATCACACACATGCAGAGCTGAGGACTGCGTGAGCAAAGCAAGGCTGCAAAGGAGAATCTGTGTGCTCTACGGGTGTGTATGCGCATGCATCAGTGTGGCCGTAACGTAGGGCAGGGCATATGGTCAGGACATTGTTTGATCGCAAGATGGGCGCAGTGCATACGTAGCTTGGCAGGGGGCTGAATAAGCCATCAGGCGCATTTGCAGTGCTCTCGTGCACACACACACACACACACACGCACACACACACACAGAGTTGCATGACAGTGCTGCATGGCAGGGTGGCAAGGGGGGGTGGGGGGGTGGGAATGGCTGGGTGGACGCGCATACCATGCGCCTGGGATGTGCCTGGTGGACGCGCTGCAGCAGAGCAGTGTGGGTCACCATATGGATGTGGCCCTTAGCACACACTCATGCTTGCTTGCGCTCGTGCGCGCCTGTGCTGCGGCAGAGCAGTGTGGGTCACCATATGGATGTGGCCCTTAGCACACACATGCTTACGCTTATGCGTGCCTGTGCTGCAGGGCCGGGTTTGGTCTGGGCGGCGCGCGCGTGAGATGGGGCTGGTGGACGCGCTGGGAGGCGTGAGCCAAGCGGTCGCGCTGGTGCGCCAGGCCGCGGGTGTCGAGGAGGGCGAGAAGACGGCGGTGCTGGAGATGGGGCGCTCGCAGGGCTCGCCGCTGCAGCTGCTGCGGGGTGAGTGGGGAGGAGGTGTGGGTGCAGGGCTCTCGCCGCTGCAGCTGCTGCGGGGTGAGCAGACAGAGGGGGCTTGGGGAGGGAGGCCAGGGGTTGAGGCCGGTTGCGTGTGCATGCGGGCAGTGGCTCATCGTTGTGCTGGTGCCCCAACACAGGCGCTCCCTCACAGGGTTGAGGGTGCGAACACAGGGCCGCTGTTGCTATGGCGTTGGACAGGGGGCACCGCCGTGGGCGCCGGCGCTATTGGGTGTGCAGCACCGCTTGCGGCGTTTGTGCCAACATGCACATGCGCCAAGTGGCTATGCGTGTTGGCCATTGGCCGAGTGGCAAAGCAGGGCTGATGTCCAGTCCCATATGTGGTCTCAAGTGTCTGTGATGCTCATTTGGGTCTGTCGCTCCTTTGGGTTTGCGGTTGGTGAGTGCCTGGTGCTCATTTGGGTTTGCCCTTCATGTGTGTGGATCGTTGTGCGCCAGCGCCTGAGTGGGCAAGGGAGCCGGGGGGCTGTGTCAGCATGTGGCCATGCAATGCAGCCTGACACGGACCTGTTAGCATACCTGTTAAGCTGTGCCCCTTTGCACCTGACGCACATGTGCACATGTACATGCACACGGGCGTGCATTAACACGCACCCAACACACTGCAGCACAGTGGCTCATAGCCATGCACACCCTGCCGCAACTTGCCCCCCCTTGCAGGCGCAACTGCTGCCGCCCTAGCCGCTGCCACGGGCGCCACACCCTCCACGGCTGCCGCCAGCCCTGCCGCCCTGCTGGGCCTGATGCTGGCCCCCTTGCTGGCAGCCCAGCCCGCCCCAACCACCTCCTCCTCCCTCTCCCTTAACAGCAGCAGCGGCAGCGGCAGCTTTGGCAGCCCCGCCTCCCCCATGGCCTCCGCATCCGCCGCACCCCCCGCCTCTGTCAGCCTGGACCTGGCCATGGGCTCCAGCACGGCCGCCGCCGCTGCAGCAGCAGCCACCATGCTGCCCTCGCTGCAGGTGCGCATATGGGCGCAGATGTGCAGGGAGCGTGGGGATTTGGCCTTATATGGCTCTCACCTGTCCTGCGTTGAGTAGACACATGTGGGTGCGTGGGTACTTGAAATAAGTGTGTGTGTGTGTCAGTTGGTTCTGCTGTGTGCGTGTGTGTGTGTGTGTGCAGGTACAGGTGTGCGTATGTGTGTGTGCAGGTACAGGTGTGCGTATGTGTGTGTGTGTGTGCAGGTACAGGTGTGCGTGTGTGTGTGTTTGCGTCTGTGAGTGTTCTGCTTTCTGTGTGTGTGCGTGCTTGCATGTGTGCCAGTGGGTGTTGCTGTGTGTGTGTGTGTGTGTGCGCGCAAAACACCACTGGTGAGTGACAGCAGGGCCTTCTGTGCGTATTGCTTCCATGTAGCTGCACATGTGAGGGCTCAAGCAGGCCAGGTGTGTCCGTGTGTATGCTTACGTGCAGGGGGGCATCCGGTATGCAGCTGAGCCGGACTCCCTGGCTGTCATTGCGTGCGGCAGCGCAGAGGCACTAGCGTCCGCACAGGCCGCAGGCAGCCTGGGGGGCACACATGGGGTGGCGAGCGTGTGGTGGAGTGATGAGGACACCTTCCTGTGTGAGTAGAGTGTGCCTCCGCTGCTCTCAGCCGCTCTCTGCAGCTCTCAGTGGGAGCAGAGTGCGCCTTCACAGGTCTCAGCAGCTCTCAGTGCCTGTGCGAGGGGTGCAGGCTCTTGCAGCTCTCAGCAGCACCAGTGACTCAATGGCACTGCGAGCCTGGCAGTGTGCTTCCCCTCTGCGTCTGTGGGCTGTGGTGGAGCGTGCACAGCACCCCCACCGTACGAGCAACCTTGTATCAGAGCTGGCACCTGTTGTTCATGATGCCCAAGAGGGGAGTGGTGAGGAGGTGTGTCTCACTGAAATGTGTGTGGAGGGTTCCTGAGAGGAGTGAGGCTTTCCTTGTTAAAGTGTTGGATTCAAGTGTTGACCTGCACCAAGTTTGAACGACTCCTTGGGCCTCGAAGCCTGTGGCTGCTCCAGTCACTTGTTGAGTAACAAACGTTATGGAGAGGGAATAAAGTGTGAGGTCGAAGACAATGCTGCTGTGTACAAATCAGAGAACAGAGGACAAAGAGAGGGTGGATGAAAGATCAGCAGGCGTGTCCTGCTTTACTTCCTGTGCATTCGCACATCGTGCAGGGCTGTTTCCTCAAAGGGGGCCAGCATTCCCTGCATTCTGAGGATGCCTTGTGTCTTTAGCTGAACACGTGCAATTGCATGTTGAATTATTTTGTCGGACATACCTTCGTCGGAAATGTGTTCCTGGCCTGTAAATTACATGATGCATACCATGCAGTGTTTACAGGGGGTACAGCATGAACTCGTAGCGTGGCACCTTCCAGGTGGCGCTAACAAGTTGTTCAGCAGTCAGCCTCGCCTCCAAGTTAGGAATGACATGTGTCGTACATGTACACGCCAGAGTTCAATCATGTTTACCTTCCCATGCACACCAGCTTGCTTTGTTTTAACAGCTCCGGATAGTCGGGCAGGCGGCGGGGCACCTGAGATGGGAAGCCGATTATCCACCCTCGCAACCTGTGGGTTCGGGGTTCGAACCTCACTGGAGGCCACAACCGGCTAAGCTGCCCTCGTTCGGCGGATACAGCCTTGAA
>LKMJ01006010.1_pt1 | contig 11470 bp, 6 predicted proteins | sample 643391 | NCBI WGS metagenome assembly LKMJ01 (sample SAMN04112250, study PRJNA286221) | soda lake metagenome | biome: soda lake; feature: Kulunda Steppe; material: water; isolation source: sample PL-Br10 brine of Picturesque Lake | place: Russia: Kulunda steppe | collected 2010-07
ACCTCGGTATCGGCCTGGTCCTGAGGGGCAGGCACCGGAATCTCTTCGGTGACCTGGTCCGGAGTGAATCCGCCGGCGGTACTCACAGCGACCTCATGGGTCTCGCCGGACAGGTCCACGCTGACCGAGAGCCTGTCCTTGGGGACCAGGCAGGAGAAAAGCCGGATCTTGGGCCAGACCGTGGGGCGACCGCCGACAATGCCGGTCAGCCCCGGCGCCATGCCGGTGCCGGCCTGGGCGATTTCCCGGGAGAAAATCACCAGCGCTTTCTTGTCCGGGTGGGTCGCACTGATCTTGATCACCACTTCCCGGGTGTCGCCGCGCCGCCCCTGGGGCCCATAGGTGGTCTCGGTGCCGAGCAGCTCCACGCTGGTGTCGCTGTAGGGGGCATAGCCGTATGCCTGGATCAGCCGTTCGGATTTGCGCAGTATGGCGCTGGCCACTGCATCCGCCTTGCAGGCGGCGTTCATGCCGGCGAGGAGGAAGGTCACCGTGCATTTGTGACCATCCGGCCAGGTACCGGCCACCTTGTAATACTCAGTTGGAGGCAGACCCAGCGCGCCTTTGACCAACACCTCGTTGGTGCCGGTCTCCTCCAGGGTGACGCCGCTGAAGTCACAGACCACATCCGGCAGCTGATAGGCTCTCGGGTCATCGATTTCATAGACGAGCTGCTCGGATACCGTGCCGACATTGACGGCCCCGCCAGTCCCCTCCGGCTTGGTGATGATGAAATCCCCGTTGGCCTGGACCTCGACAATAGGAAAGCCCATGTTGTCGAAGCCGTCCATGACGCTTTCCCAGTCCGTGAAGTTGCCGCCGGTGGCATGGGCGCCGCACTCAATCAGATGGCCGGCCAGGCTGCCCTGGGCCAGCAGGTTGTAGTCGGTTTCCGACCAGCCGAATTCGTACATGAGCGGGGCCAGCACCACGGCGCTGTCCGCAACCCGACCCGTGATGATGATGTCAGCGCCTTCCTCAAGGGCCTTCACAATGCCCGGGGCGCCCAGATAGGCGTTCAGGCTGACCATCATGCCGGGCAGGGGGTCGCCGGTGTTCATCTCGGTGATGCCATCTTTCGCCAGAGCGCTTTTCTGCGGCATCAGGTCGTCGCCGCTGACCATGGCGATCTTCAGGTTGATGCCTTTTTCATCGGCAATCGCCTGGAGCGCGTCACGACAGGCCACCGGATTCACGCCGCCGGCGTTACTGACAACGGTCAGCCCCTGCGACTTGATGTCCTCAAGCAGCGGCGCTATGACGGTGTCCACGAAATCGCGGGCGTAGCCGTCGTTCGGGTCCTTCATCTTCTGGCCGGCCATGATGGACATGGTGATCTCGGCCAGGTAATCGAATACCAGATAATCCAGATTGCCTCTGTCCACCAGCTGTCGCGCGGCGGTCTGGGTATCGCCCCAGAAAGCGGCAGCGCAGCCGATTCGAACGCGCCTGTGATTGTTTTCCGGTGAGCCCTGTGCCGTCATGGGTTGCCTCTGGATTCTGTGATGGAGAATTGAACAAAATGTACCTAGCAAGCGCTTGGTTTGTAAAGTGGTGCACAAAATCTTTTTGCAGGACCACTCAAATGCCTTTTTCTGTCTAGAATAGTAGGGATATTTTCCAGGCACACTCAGGAGGCATCCTTGTCCCCGGAATCCGGATCCGCAGCCCATACCATCACTGACCCCAACAGCGCGCGTGGCCGCCTGCTCATGCAGGCGGCCCACCTGTTCCGGGACAAGGGGTATGAGCGCACCACTGTCCGTGATCTGGCTGCCGCCGTGGGAATCCAGTCCGGCAGCATCTTCCACCACTTCCGCACCAAGGAAGAAATCCTCAAGGCCGTCATGACCGAGGCCATTCTCGTGAACACGGAGCGCATGCGGACCCGGCGTGACTGTGCGCCTGATACGGTGTCCGCTCTGCGCGCTCTGATTGAGTGTGAGCTTGAGTCCATCAATGGCGACACGGGTGAGGCCATGGCGGTACTGGTCTACGAGTGGCGCAGTCTTTCCCCGGAGAGCCAGAAATCCATTCTCAGACTGCGTGATGTCTACGAGGGGCTTTGGATGGAGACGCTGGAGCGCGCCCGTGAGCAGGGACTGATCCAGGCGGATCCCTTTGCTCTGAGGCGTTTTCTTACCGGAGCGCTGAGCTGGACCATCACCTGGTATCGCCGGGATGGTGACATGACATTGGCTGACCTGGCGGATCAGGCCATGGCCATGCTGCAGCTCAATGACTCTTGTGACGGCTGAGCGCCGGCGTTGGAGCCATCTTTAGACCCCGGCATCTGCACTACACTCCTTTCTCTGTCACAGAAATTGATACATCTCAAGTTGTGAGGTGTTTCAATGTTTTTGGTGTTTGTATCCCAAACAATGCCCCCCTGGTCTTCCAGGGTCGGAACAGAACAACAAGGAGTGAGACTGATGCCGATAAGAACAATAACGGCAGCGTTGCGTGCACCTCGAATGGCACTGCTGATGATGGTCAGTGTTGCGCTGACTGGCTGTGCCACCAACCCTCTGCACAGCGTGACCGGGATGGTCATGACCGATTACGCGGAGAAAGAGAACACCCCCTACGTGCTTGAAATGCACGATATCGAGATGGCCTGTTCCCTTGGCGAGTCCGTTGACCCTCTTCTTTATTCCTTCTCCCGTGTGACTGCTGCACCGGAGACCACCGGCACTCTGCTATCCATTCTTTCCGGCATCTGCATGGAGCAGGTGGCGGTTGAGGAAGAGCTCCGTTATCTCCGGGCGGACTACCGTGGAGACAGTACTGAGACCCGCGATGCACGCGCTGGGATGCAGCGCAAATTCGGGATTACCGCCGAGCGTCGGGTCGAGGCTTTTGAACGGGTCAAAAGGGCCTATGACTATGATCCCTCGCCTGATGATCACGAGTGCCCGACGCTGAGTACGGATCAGGACGAAATCACCTTCCTTCTGGGGCTGGCCGCAGGTGCCCAGGCGGTGCTGGACGATGCCAAAGCCCGTGGCTGGGCGGGTGTCTCGCGCAGTCTTGCGCCCCAGGTCGAGCGCAGTGCGGCCTGCCTCGATAACGAAAAGTGGGCCGGACTGCCGGATGCGATCCGTGCCTCAGTCTGGGTGCTGCTGCCGGATACCAAACCCTCGGATGATATTGATCCATGGGGCGTCATGGAGGCGAACCGGGAGCTGGCGCATGAAGGAGGCATCCGCACCGCAGTGGCCATTGAGCTGATGATGGCGGAAAACGTCGACCGGCAGGACGTGATTGCTGACGCACTCCACTTCCTGGCCGAAAACCAGCGGGATTTCACGCCATCAGAGCCCTACCGGCTGGTTGACCGCGTGGGGATGCGCATGGCGTGGGCTACCTCGGATCGCTTCTGGACCCGGGAGCACGGTCATCGTACGCCGAATAACCGCTTCGGGCGCACTGGTACTGAGCTCGACGAGCGCGAGGAGCGTGAAGAAATCGATACTGAAGGGCTTCTCTGAGCCCTTCACACCGAACCTTGCCTGACCAAAAACAAGTAGCAGGAGATGACAATGCGTGTCCGTAGTATTTCCGCGGCAGTAATGATGGGTCTGGCGCCGCTGGCGCAGGCCGACGAACCGATTGATGTCTGCGTTTTCGATCTTATCGGCTCCAGTGGCGATCAGTTCGCCCTGGCAGAGGATTTTGCGCTCGACATGCGGGATGAGGGGGTTGAATTCAATCTCAAGCCCTATACCGATGAGGACGTGGCCATGGCTGATTTTGCGGCGGGTGACTGCAACGGTCTGATGGCCACGGACATCCGCATCCGGCGTTACAACCAGTTTACCGGCACGCTCAGTGCGGTCGGCGCCATTCCCACCTACGACCATCTTGAGACCGTGCTTACCGTTCTGGCCGATCCCAACAACGCGGATCGCATGAAATCCGACGGCTATGAAATCGCGGGCATCTTCCCGCTGGGGGCCGCCTTTCTCTTCGTGATCAATGACGAGTGGGACACGGCCTCGGATCTGGCCGGCCGGCGAATCGCCACGCTTGACCACCACGAAGACGCCATCCACATGGTCAATTACGTGAACGCCTCGGTTGAGCCCTCTGAGCTGACCGACTTCGGCGGCAAGTTCAACAATCACTCTGTGGATGCGGCCTATGCACCGGGCTGGGCCTATGACGCGCTGGAACTCTATCGTGGTGTGGGTGACGAAGGCGGCGTGGTCGACTACCCGCTGGGTCAGCTCACTATGCAACTGGTGGTTCGTGATGATGTTCTCACGGATGAACAGGCCCAGCGCTCCAGGGAAGTGGCATTTGATATGTTCGATGACACCATTGACCTGGCGGAACGCTATGAGGAAGACATTCCGGAAGACAGGTGGATCCACATTCCGGATGAGGATATTGAGGACTACCAGGAAATGTTCCGGCAGAACCGGATTGAGTTGCGCGACGGCGAGGACAGCGATGGCGACGAGGTCCGCCAGGCCTATGATGGCGACATGCTGACGCTGCTGCGCCGGGTGCGCTGCCGTTTCGATCCGGATGCGTCCGAGTGCACAGCGGACGATCGCGAGTAACCCGGACCGGAACCCCTTTCCAGAGGTAGTTGATCATGGCGGATAACCCGATAGCCGGGCAGTCGTCGGGCGGTGGGCATATCGCCCGCCGGCTGCACGGTGTGGCCGTACTTCTTTTGCTGGTGGCCCTGCTGCTGCTGGGGCTGGGCAGCAATATGCATTCGCGCATGCTGTCCATGGGCGAGCAGATCTGGCCCGGCTACTACACCCTCAATCCTGCGGCCAGCGAGCCTTCCTGTGACCCGGATCTGGATATCGATCGGCGCGTGGAAGAGCAAATGGCCGAGGAGGAGGAAGACGAATTCGGTCTTGGCGGCGAGGGTCCGGATGAGGAATCCATCCGCCGGTCGGTCGAACGCAATGTCGAGCGCTGCGAGCGACGCCATGCGGAATTTGAGGCCATGCAGGAGCGCATCACGCCCGCCCTGGTGGCCTACAAGTTTGTGGAACGCAGCATGGGGCAGTGGCTCACGGACAACATGCGGCTGTCCACCTACCTGTTCATCATGCTTCTTGGTGTGGGTTCCGTCACGGCGGCCTTCAGCAACCACCACATCAGTATCCGTCCGCCCATGAACCGGCGCGACTGGCGACTCGCGCAGGGCGGTCAGCTGGTGGCGAACGTGCTCATGGTCTGGTCGCTGCAGATCTATCTGGGCAACCTTCGGGGAACACCCGACACTCAATCCATGCAGAACTTCCAGCACGCCTGGACCACGGTCTTTTCGGTGCTGGCGCTGGTCAACCTGTGGCGTTTCATCCATATACCAAGGGAGCTGCCCGAAGGGCGCCTCGGTCTCTGGTCGCCGCTGGTCATTCCGCTTTACTGCTGGATGGCGGTTCTGGGGTATCTGTACTTCATAAGTGGTCCGGGATGGACGACGGCTGGACTGGGCGTCTACGTCAACCAGCTCACAGCCCATGCTTCATTGTTCGTGAACATCGGTCTCTATGTGTTCGTGGGCATGATGCTCAAGCAGACCAGCATTCCCGAGAAGCTCCTTGCGGCCGTTCACCCCTGGCAGCTGCCGCCGGCGGCGCTGGCCTCGCTGGTGATTTTCGCCACCGCCTTCCCGACGGCGTTCACCGGCGCTTCGGGCATCTTCATCCTGGCGGTTGGCGGTACCATCTATGACGAGCTGCGCAGAGCGGGGGCGGGCCGGCAGCTGTCGCTTGCCACAACCGCCATGTCCGGCAGCCTGGGTGTGGTGCTCAACCCCTGCCTGCTGATCGTGGTGGTAGCCGCGCTGAACCGTGAGGTGACCACGTCTGAACTCTTCGGCTGGGGCTTCTGGGTGTTTATCCTCTCGGCGAGCCTGTTCTCGTTCATGGTCTGCCGCAACGAGGGCGAGTGGAAACCGCGCGTGGTGAACAGGCGCGAGGCGCTGATGCAGTCGCTCAGGGCCCTGAAGCCGCTGACGCCCTATGTGGTGGTGATTGCTGTGGTGCTGGTGGCGTTCTGGCTGCTGCTTGGGATGCGCTTCAACGAGTTCTCGGCCCCGGTGATGCTGCCCATCATCATGATGGCCCTGGTCTGGCTGGACAGCAGGGAGCGACAGAGCCGGGGGCGTACTTCCGAATGGGCCAACCGGATTGCTACAGGTGCCAGTGAGTCAGCTGTGCACGTGGGCGCACTCCTGACACTTATTGGCCTGTCCATGACCGTGGGCGGTGTGCTGGAGCGCTCGGATTTGATCGCAGGGTTGTTCCCCGCAGAGGCTGAGGCGGTGTGGCTTGTCATCCTGGCTCTGATGTTCCTGCTGACGCTGATCGGCATGTTCATGGATCCCTTTGCTGCCGTGGTGCTGGTATCGGCCACCATTGCCCAGCCGGCCATCGGCCTTGGCGTGGATCCACTGCACTTCTGGGTCATGACGATTGTGGCGTTTGAGCTGGGCTATCTGACACCGCCAGTGGCTCTGAACCACCTCCTGACTCGACAGGTGGTCGGGGCCCATGAGGCGCTGATCCCTGAGCCGCCCCTGTCGAGCTTCTATCAGCGCTGGCAGCGCCTGATTCTGCCGCTGATGGTGATGAGCACAACGCTCACTCTGGTGGCCTTTATACCGCTGATGTTCTATAGCTGAGCATCGGCGGGTGTAAAACAGTGTCGAATCCGGGAGGATTGTGACCGACGCCCTTCTGGCGCGTGACATTTACTGCCACACTTGGGTGACCGGGTGTGGCCGTTTTTTTGGTCCATGCGTTTCATCCGGCGAGGGCAGTACGGTCGTAAATCGGACAGATGCGACAGGCCAGAACGGAGTGAACTGTGGCCTTTTTCAGGAGTTGGGGAAAACGCAGCGTCAACACGCGTGCATCAGTCCCGCTGGGCTTGTGCGGAGTGGGCGTGCTTGCCGCCGCGCTTGCGGTGACGGGCTGCGACGATGGCAGCGGTAGTGGCGGTATCCTGGATGGCATGCGGGAAGGACCCGGTGTGCTGCGCGGCACCATCAGCATTGAGCCCGGAACGCGGATTGATCGGGATACGGCGCTGGCCATCATCGAGGAAGGCAGTGATCTGTCCCGGGATGACGAAGACAACCCGCAGTATGAAGATTCACCGCTGAGCGGGACCATCACACTGGCTGGCTATGTCAGTGGTTCCAGCGGCGAGTACGGCACCGGTTTCCCCTATCCCGTGGATGAAGAGGATGTTTTCCGCCTGAACCTGGAAGAAGGGGAGACTGTCAGTCTTCAGGTCTTTTCGGCCAGAGGGGCGGAAGCTCCTGAGCTGACGTTTGAGCTGCGCAGCCAGGAGGGGGAAGAAGACGCCCAGAGGGTTGAAGGGGCCAGTGCCTCACTGGTGGCGTCTCAGTCGGGCACTCATGATCTGATCATCCGGGCGGATCAAGGCGATTACCCGGCCCGTTATACACTGCGGATTGAACAGACTGAGACAACAGCTGATTCCCATACGCCGCAGGACTTTGTACCCGGTGAGGCCGTGATAACCACGGAATCCCTCGACCGGGCCGGACAGATCCGGGCCCAGTCGCGGGCACCAGTAGCCGCCCGTTCGCAGGCGTCGCTTGGGGGTAACCGGTTCCGTGTCCAGATGCCGGACGCCGGGCAGGCGCGGCTTCAGGCCCAGTCCAGAGAACAGGCCCGCAACGAGACCTGGCAGTGGATCCGCGAGCTTGAGCAGACCGAAGGGGTTGCCTCTGCAACTCCGAATTACATCATGCGGCGTCAGTTCTCCGAGCAGAGCGCTCGAAACGAAAGCTGGCACAAGGACCTGATCCAGGTCGACGAGGTCTGGGAGCACGCTACCGGTGAAGGTGTCGATCTTGCCGTGCTGGATACCGGCGTACTCAAGGACACCTCCGGTGACTGGCACTCCGGTCTTGTCTCCAACATCGACTGCAGTACTGGCAGCTGTTTTGACGCCATAGACGGCGATCGACCGGTCGATGACAGCGGTGATTTTCATGGGACCCACGTCTCCGGGATTGTTGCCGCTGCGGAAGAGGCTGCTGAAAGTGGTGATTCGGAGAATCATCGTAAGGGCATCGCCTATGACGCGAATCTGATCCCGGTCCGAGTGCTTGATGGCAGCGAGGGGACGCTGGCGGACGTGATTGCGGGCATTGACTGGGTGGTCAATGGAGGCAATCCCAGAGCCGATATCATGAACCTCAGTCTGGGTGGGCTGAACCGCAGCCCGGCACTCCAGAGTGCTCTTGATGAGGCGGAACAGGCGGGGGTCGTGGTCACGGCAGCGGCGGGCAACCGCGGCGATCGGCTCGAGTTCTATCCGGCCGCCTACCCGAGTGTCGTGGCTGTGGGATCCGTGTCCTGTGACAGCGAGCGTTCCAGCTTTTCCAGCTTTGGCGATTGGCTCACGCTGTCCGCCCCGGGCGGTGGTAACCCCGGGGGCTGCGATGAAAGCCGAGTTTACAGTACTTTCGGTGAGCTCAGTGACGGCGAGGTTCTGCCCACCTACGACTGGCTTGCGGGTACCTCCATGGCCGCGCCTCAGGTAGCCGGGGTTTTTGCTCTGATGACTGAGCGTTACGACGCCGGGAATCTTCAGCCCGGGGTTTTCCGTGCCATGGTGCGGGAGGGGCTGCTGACGGACCCGGGTGGTGGCGGCGAAGGTGCGTTTGATCTGCAGACCGGCCGGGGCGTGCTCAATGCAGAAAAGGCCGTTGCGGATGGTCTGGAGCCTGATGAGTATGCAGCGCTGGCGCCGGATCAGGACTGGCTTCGTCTCAGTGATAGCCAGTTGCAGCAGTCAATCCGTTTTGAGCGTGTAGGCAGCACTGGCACGAGCCTGAATGATCTGGATGTTTCGGTTGTGGATGAGCCGGATTGGCTCGCTGAACCACAACGGACCGGGACGAGGGAGTTTGAGGTCGCGTTGAGCGAGGACATCGCACCTGGAAGGTTCTATCAGGGGTTGTTAAGGGTTGGCTACACCAGGAATGGAAGCAGTGTCAGCTACCAGATTCCGGTTTCCGCCATCACCGAGGATGCCGTGGAGAACCGTGAGGCGGGAACGCATTTTGTTCAGTTGATCCGTGAGGAAGAGTTTGGACAGGTAGGGGCTGAACCGGCCCGTGAGGTGCGCGCAGAGTTCCATGAGGGGCGATATGATTTTGAGATGGACACATCGGATCTTGAGCCCGGTGATTATGTGTTGATTGCCGGATCCGACATTGACAACAATGGCGTGATCGGAGAAGTCGGGGAAGCCTATGCGGTCTGGACCGAGAGTGGCGACGACCGCGGCTTAACAGCGCCGGATCCGATTCGAATCACGCGGGATATGAATCGTTCAGTGGAAATGACTGCGTCATTCCTCACAGCGGATGATACAGGGGTACCGGCTGGGCGCGTGCTCAGAGGCGACAGGGAGTGAGTGATGACTGGCTGGCTGACTGAAAAACTGTGGCAAAGCCTGGCAGCGGGGGCTGTTTTGTCTGTCGTGGCAGGCTGCCAGCTCCAGAATGCGGACGGTGAGGCGTCTTCCAGTATGGTCAGTAAGCTGGCCAGCGAAACCCACTGTCGCGCAGAAAGGCCGGGCCTGGATCTGATGGCTACGGAATCCGCTCTGCCCGCGGCAGGGGGTGAGGCCAGTGAACAGATGAAACAGGCCCTTGAACGTGACGCTTTTGTGCTGCGCGTGAATCTGGGCCAGAAACCCACGCCGGGATACAGCGCTGAACTGGGGGATGTTCAGCGCGATGGCGGGAGCCTTTTGCTGGATATGAAGGCCACTGAACCCGCACCGGATGCGATGGTGTCCCAGGTGATCACCACCCCCTGTGTTGTGCTTGAGGTGCCCTCGTCCGGGTGGTCCCGTCTTGAAGTGCGCATGGACGCCGAGGGCTTTCCCCTGACGCTGGAGCATCCCAACCCGGGCTGAACTCTGTTACATTGTCGGTTTCGCTCACCGTCAATAAGCGGGATCAGCCGATTCATGACACAGCGCAGTGACTATAACGCCGATTCAATAGAAGTCCTCAAGGGCCTGGACCCGGTGCGCAAACGCCCGGGCATGTACACCGACACCAGCCGCCCCAATCACCTGGCTCAGGAGGTGATCGATAACAGTGTCGACGAAGCGCTCGCCGGTCATTCCAGTCGCATTGATGTAGTGCTGCATAAAGACGGACGCTTGTCGGTCACGGACGATGGCCGGGGCATGCCTGTGGACGCCCACCAGGAGGAGGGCATTCCCGGCGTTGAGCTGATCATGACCCGCCTGCATGCCGGTGGTAAGTTCTCCAAGGATCATTATCAGTACTCCGGTGGCCTGCATGGCGTGGGCGTGTCCGTGGTCAACGCCCTGTCGCTGGAGCTGGAGGTGCTCATCCGGCGCAACGGCCAGCTCCACCAGATCCTGTTCGAAAACGGCCACAAGGTGCAGGATCTGCAGGTGATCGACACTGTCGGCAAGCGCAACACCGGCACCCGGCTCACCTTCCTGCCGGATCCGTCCTACTTTGAGAGCCCGCGCTTTTCCATCTCCCGCATGAAACACATTCTGCGGGCCAAGGCCGTACTCTGTCCGGGACTGACCGTCACCTTTCTTCAGGAGGAGAGCGGCGAAAAGGATGAGTGGTATTACGAGGACGGACTGACCGATTACCTGAAAACGGCGCTGGCCGATCGCGAATGCCTGCCTGTCGAGCCCTTTACCGGCACCATGCAGGGCAACACGGAAGAGGTGAGCTGGGCGCTCCAGTGGCTGCCGGATGACCCGGAAGTCGTGGCGGAAAGCTACGTCAACCTGATTCCCACCGCCCAGGGCGGCACCCACGTGAACGGGCTGCGCACCGGCCTGCTTGAGGCGCTGCGTGAGTTCTGTGAGATGCGCAGCCTGCTGCCCCGGGGCGTGAAGCTGACCCCGGATGACGTCTGGGAGCGCTGCAGCTATGTGCTCTCCTTCAAGATGCAGGAGCCGCAGTTCTCCGGTCAGACCAAGGAACGGCTGTCCTCGCGCGAGGCGGCCAGTTTCATCTCCGGGGTGGTGAAGGATGCCTTCAGCCTCTGGCTCAACCAGCATACGGATGTGGCCGAGGCGCTGGCGGAATTCGTCATCGGTAACGCCCAGCGCCGGCTCAAGGCCTCCAAGAAGGTCCAGCGCAAGAAGGTCGCCTCGGGACCGGCCCTTCCGGGCAAGCTGGCCGACTGTACCGGTACCGACGCCAGCCGCGCGGAGCTCTTTCTGGTGGAGGGCGATTCCGCCGGCGGTTCCGCCAAGCAGGCCCGGGATCGTGAATACCAGGCGGTCATGCCACTGCGCGGCAAGATCCTCAACACCTGGGAGGTGGACCCCAGTGACATCCTCGCCTCCCAGGAAGTCCATGACATCGCCGTGGCCATCGGGGTGGACCCGGGGTCCGGGGATCTGGCCGGGCTGCGCTACGACAAGGTCTGTGTCCTGGCGGATG
>LKMJ01006011.1_pt1 | contig 11469 bp, 9 predicted proteins | sample 643391 | NCBI WGS metagenome assembly LKMJ01 (sample SAMN04112250, study PRJNA286221) | soda lake metagenome | biome: soda lake; feature: Kulunda Steppe; material: water; isolation source: sample PL-Br10 brine of Picturesque Lake | place: Russia: Kulunda steppe | collected 2010-07
TAACCTTACGATTTCACACCGTCAGTATGAATTCACCGTAATTGACGGTAAAGTGACGTCAGCGTCAATTACGCACCGTTATTTACGGTGCCATTTCTGATTGACGCCGTATTTGCACAACTCTGATAGCAAATAGCGTGAGCCAGCTGTGGGATTGGGGAGCTGGTGGTGCTTGCCAGCTGGCAGGGGGTCAGCCATCCAAGTCAAACTCGGGGTAGGGGAGCTTATCCCTTATCCCTTCCACATCCACCTCCCAACAGGGTGCCTTCTAAACCCTGGGGAGCCCTTCTCATCAGCTGCAGAAGTGGCGCGGCAACTGTGCCAAGTGCCGGACAAGCCTGCACCCCTTCATGGGCAGCAGCAGCAGCAGAAGAGGCGGCAGTAGCAAGAGCAGCAGCAGCAACCAAGGGAACAGCAGCAGCAGCAGCAGCAGCAGCAGCAACCGATGGAGCAGCAGCAGCTTCAACAACTACCAAGGGAGCAGCAGCAGCAGCAGCAACAGCAACCACAACAAGAGCAGAAGCAGCAAGAGCAACAACGCCGCAGGCTGACAGCACTGACACCAACAAAGAGGAAGGCAACCGGGACTTCCCCGGCACAGGGCCATGGAGATCCATCAAGACCAGACAACCTCCAAGATCGAGCTTGTGGACTGGCTCGCATTCGTGCGAGCGCTCTGGCGGCTGCAGCCAGCTGGTCGGTTGATGTAAGTAATCAGCAAGCCTCACTCTTTTTGATCTATACAGAGGTCATCCTTTGCCTTGATCTTGCCCTTGTGTGCTCGTGAACTGCCTTTAAACTTCTTCCGGTTTTCAGTCTTGCTATTCACCAAAACATCTGGCTTCCAGACACTACCTTTCACCTGATTTGAGCGCTTTAGTTTTGGTTTGGGGTTGCAGGCCTTTCAGGCTTCAGCTAAGCTGCCCTCGTTCGGCGGATACAGCTTTGTAACCTAACCTAACCTAACCTTTGAGCATCTTCTATTCCTCAAAAACACCTGGTTTTCAGGCACTAAGCTGCCCTCATTCTGCAGGTACAGCTTTGTAACCTAACCTAACCTTTCAGACACTACCTTTCTTCTGCTATGAGCGTTATTAAAATTTTGGTTCCCAATTTAGTGACAGATCTTGTAGGCTTCAGCTAGGCTGCCCTCGTTCGGCGGATACAGCTATGTAACCTAACCTAACCTAAGGCTCCGAACATCGTCTTGCTTCTTTTATCTGAGCTTTTTCATGTCGAAGGCTGAAGGTCAAACTTAAACTTTGTGCCCCTTTTCATGTCGAATTTGGTTGCAGACCTTTTTGGCCTCAGCTAAGCTGCCCTCATTTTGTTGGTACCGTAACAGCTGTGACAGCTATGTAATTGGCACCCTTATTTTACCTACTGATCTTCTGTATATGTCAGTGGTGCATCGCTATGACAGCAAACCTGAAACTCATTAACTTGCATAGACATGTCACAAGCAACGTCAGTGCAGAGAGTTCTGGGAAGAGATCGGTATGAATTAATAAATAAGGAGTGCAAGCCAACCGAATCACTGCTCCAGGAATGTCTTCAGCTTAGGCATGGTCAGCTCCTCTGAAACCTCCCAGAGCTTCTTGGCAATTTCTGGGTCATAGGTCGCAGCGTCGCTCTGGATGGCCTTGCAGTTATCCCAGTACTTGCTTGTCATGTTGGCCACGTTGGGTGAAGATGCCAAGTAGATGCTGGTCTCTACAAGAACATAAGACACATGAACAACTGTACAACACCATTGTTGTGAATGCATCAAGCATGTGGCATGATCTGTGCCACATGCTTGTGGCTTCCATGGAACTGCTGGTGCATAGTATTGTGAGGAGTACAGGTCCACAGACCCACTCTTTCAATCGGCCTGCATTAGGAGGCCAAGCTTTAAGGTGTGTCTAGTAGAAGGGCACCACTGAAGCTGGAGCATGCAGAAAAAATCATGCACACGTTTTGGGCGCTCCTCTTGTTACTTGCGAGCTTGACCATTGTAAGCAAGCAAAAACAGGGCTGCACAAAGAGGGTATGGACCTGCCAGGTTTCAACATGTGGCCATACCCCAGCAGCAGCTCATCATTTGAACCAAAGCCCGCACCTGCACCCTGTTCTGGGGTCTTGAAAAAGAGAGCGGCGATCGGGATCAACAAGCTCTGCAAACATGTGTTAATGCAGACAGGGAGTTCAGTCTATGCACCCATTTGCAACCTGTAAATCAGTGCTTGTATCCACTGTGGCTCATCTCCTGGATAATCAACAGTACGTTCAGCAAACTACATGCAACCAAATTTCCCTCTCTTTAAAAGCTGATGCTGACATCACTACATAATTGTGGGAGACACCCTTGTCAAAGTCCTTACGCACCATGTACCAGGAGTTGGATGGTGTGATCATGTACCGACCCAGCTCTGTCTTCACCACACCGGGATGGAGGCAGTTTGCTGTGATCTGCGTATAGTATAACACAGGCATGGCTGACCAAAGGGATCTGGTGACACCAAGCATTAAAACTTCACTGAGAGCCGACCTTCAAGATTGCTTCATCCATCATAAATCCTTTTTTGGTAAGCGGGGAAGAGACCTGAGATCAGCAGATCTTACCTATGCGGCTGGAAGGTCGAGTTTTATGAAGCGAGATTTAACGCAGATATCATGTGACAGAACCGCCTAGGGGACCTGTCAAGACGCAGGTCTGCAACCTACAGTTCTGCATTACCACACGCATCAAGCTGGTAGCGCTTAGCTTTTGCCTCAGCACAGCTAGCCCATGTGCGTGGCAAATCCAAGCAATTTTTTGACTGCAAGATTGGTTCTCCACCTGTGGGTGTTGTTGGAGCCTGCGTGCCAGCTCATAGGTAAACAGGATGTTGGCCCTCTTGGACTGTCCATACGCCTCCCAAGGTCCATACGCCCCAGGTTTGTCGCGGAACAGATCATCAAAGTCCATTTTGCCCAGCGTATGGCCCTGCACAATAGTATGCAGCTGCATGCGCTGCTTGCCAGCATTCGTAGCATGCGACAGTGTGCCCGGTATGAGCAGGTGCTGGGCAGCGAGGTAAGAGAATGCACTACTGGGTCCTGAAGGTGCATGCCCCACATATACATGGCGATCAAGAGGCAAAGACTGTCTTCATCTTCAGTTTGGGGAAGGAGCAGGTGGCACCAGTGGCAAACTCAGACCATAGCAATACCCTCGGGAGTAGCTCCCAAACCACGCTTTTCCAGAACAAATCAGTCCTGTACTGACCATCGAAGAGACGTTGATGATGCGGACCGGCCTGCAGAATGCACATGCACACACTCAAGTTAGTTATGCATCCCAAGTCAAGGCTCTATGGATCGCTAACTGAATACTTGGCCCTATAGAGGCGTTTCTGTCACAAGCGACAGTTATAATTGTACTGGAAGGATTTATGTTGAAGCAACATGAAACAGGGTGAAGCCAGCGAGGTGCGCATGCAAAGGAGAGCTTACTTGTTGGCTTCCTTCAGGTGAGGCAGCAGCAGGCTTGTCAGGGCGAAATGGCCCAAGTGGTTGACACCCAGCTGCACAGCATCAAGCAATGCAGAGCATGAGAAAAGATCAAGGGCTAGCATAACCATGCAAGCCAAAACAAATTCCTCACCCTATCAGGTCGTCCTGATAAGTCTTGATAGGTCCTGATAGGTCCTGATCTGAAGACTAGGACCTATCAGGAAACGCGAAATCCACCTTGTAGCTGCAACCAACCCCCCACCGACTCAGCAGTCAAGGTAACCAACACCAATTGTACATGATCAACACGCTCTTACCTGATACTCAAAGCCATCCTTGGTTTGCATCTTGGGCGTCGCCATCACACCCGCATTGTTCAACAGCACATCGAAGAAGGTGCGGTTCTGGCTGCAGAGGGTCTTGTAGCACTTGGCCACAGAGCTCAGGTCCTGCAGGTCTAGGTTGATGGAGTCTAACTTGGCGTCGGGCTGCCCAGACCTACAGGGGCCAAAAGAGATGGCTTGGCATTTCTCTTTTCAGCCTCTGGAACAGCCCCGCAGCAAAGGAAAAAGCAGAAAGCAACTTGTTACTTGAAGTGTTGAGCATAATGCACGCACTTGATCCGCTGGACTGCATTCGCAGCGCGGCTGTCGTCACGGCAGGCGATTGTGACTTCATACCCCTGCATAATGGGGTGCAAGAGCAGGGTGGTGTGTGTGAACATGCATCAGTTTGCCCCACAGAAGGAAACCATGGAGACGGTTTGCAGGAGTGTGTCAGAGCGAGTTTTCTTATAATAATCTTTTTTCATGATAGGAGGCCACACCAGCTGCACCGTGGATCATTTTATAAAGCCCAATAATTTTACAGGAGATGTTGTGTCACGTGAAGTCCCCCCATGTGTGCAGTTGTGCAATTTGAGCATCCAAAGCGATATGCAAGCACCAGGCTCTTAGAGAACACACACCTGCTTACAGAGTGATTTGGCGGTCTCAAACCCAATGCCTGCAATTAAAAGGCATTAGAGGGTGGACATCTTGTGTTTGTGTGGTGGACATCTCATGTCCGTGAGTGCCAGGTCGGCCCCGTACTCAAATCCCTGTGCTCAAATCCCTGTCCAGCGCAGTGCCAAACACATACTACTAAAACGTACCTGTGTTTCCTCCGGTGATCAACACCCTGCCGGCGTTGCACTGGACGGACATCCCCCTCTTTGAGCTGGTCGTGGCTAAGGACTTTGCCACTCCTCTACCAGCAGATATCATTTTTCAAATGAAAACGATATGGATAAGCTGGGGTTAAGACCGGTCGGTTGAGGATGGAGGATGAATGATTAAATAGTTTAAATCTCATGGTAGAAGTCAATATTTTTGGTAGGTGCTATATAAGGTAAAGTAGTCCTTGCAGTGTGACAATGGCCTACAGCTTGACCAACAACTACGCACCCAGTGACAGTGAAGAAGAAGATGGGACTCAAGAGAAGCAGGCCCCTAAAGCTGCCACACCCGGTGATCTTCCTCTAGGCAAGGGGGCTGCGCAGGCTGTCATGTTTGCATGAATGCTTTGGCAGTCCCACATCTAATTCAAAGCATGCAATGGTGCAGGGGCCAGCATTAAAGATGCAGAGGATATCCCGCAAGGTGGTTTTCTGAAGCCGTACAGCTTCGCTTGGCTGCTTCGTCTTGCCAAACACACCATCATTAACACACGCGGCAATCACCGTAACATCTTGCTGTAGGAACTGACAACCAAGATGTTGAAGACAGAGAGACTGTGCTTGATTTTGAGAGGGAGGATGGGAGCACCGAGCAGGAGCGGGAGCTGCACATTTATGCTTTACCACTTTATTGGGTGAGCAATGGAGCTGTAGCCCTCTTTCAGAACCACTTGCTAGCTCCATAGTATGCGGCTGATATGCCGTGGTTTGAACTAGGGGATTCCTGCTGCCCCCAGTTGCTTAATTGCTTCACAGTGTGCACTGAGCCCCTGATATATTTGCCTGTCCCAGAACCCTGATGTGCCCCCAGAGGAGAACCTTGTGTTCCTTCCTGTCTCACGCTTCAACGAAGATGGGCGCATACGAGAGGGTTGGCAAGGGAAACTAAAGGTGAGCTGCGTGGCTGAATGTTTGTTGGACAGCTTAGGACGGGCAAAGCAGGGCCAGCTGAGAGGCTCTCCTTCTTGAGAGATTTGATGAGGCTTGTAAATCAGTAAGCCAATGCTTGGCTTTGGATATTTTGAGAAGATTAATCACGCTGTGCACAAGGCCTGTTTGTGCCTGGCATGCATACCTGCATGTGCTATCTCATGCACACCATGGCGAGCATTGCCACGATTCGGCACATCATCATCACGTCACATTCATGAATGCCATTGTTGTACTTGAGGGATCAACAATGCATGCTAGCTCTGACACGCCCTAGCAAAATGACATTAGGTAGTGGACCCTGACAATATACCATACCCCTGTTTTTAGGTGGGTTTGCACACCCACACCACACCCACACCCACATGCCCCCACAGGACCGCATAGATGACTTGCAAGGAGCTGGTGAGTGCAGGCAGATTCCCATTCTGGGGCAGAGCACCTTGCCTGTGGGTAAATGATCTACGGTGCATCCTGGTCTGGCGCGCGCTCGTGTGGTGTTTGGCAGGATGGTCACCTTGTATTTCGCTACTGATATAATCGCCACTGAAACCAGGTACAGAAAGGCGGGATCATGCTGGCTGCTCCTGCTGCGCATGTTAATATGCTGTGCATGATTGGATTGATTATCCACGGTGCATGGTTGTCTGGCACGCGCTCGTGTGGTGTTTGGCCGGATGGTAACCTTGTAATTCCGCCACTGATACCAGGTACAGATAGGTGGGATCATGCTGGCTGCTCCTGCTGCGCATGGTGATGCACCGCACATGATGGCAAGTTATCGACAGGCCCTTCCTCTGCCACTCGTGTGTCCGCTCAATGCCACTCGTGTGTCCGCTCACTGTTCTCTGCACAAATGCAGTGCGGAGGCACAGAACAGGGAAACGCTGCAACCACTTGTTATGGAGCACCATTGCATGCGCTTAAATGAACTTTGCTGACACAACTGGAGAATATGTGCATGCGCGCAGCGGCAGAGAGATGGGCAAAGTTGAAAGAGAAAGAGGAGGGGACTTTTGGCGCCAAGGTTTACAAGGTGAGCAGCAACCTTGAGAATGCTGCTGAACTTGCTGTGTACGTGAGGGAAATTGCAGTGGCAGACATTCTCACCACTCTAGATGCCAATTGCCTCGTGAAGAAGGGCTCTGGGCTGCTCTGCTCTTTGTGGAATCAAGCGAGCTCTTGCGCAAAGAAGCAGCTGCCCGAAAAGGGCAGCTTCTGCTGCTGGCTGTTTGTAAAGTCAGACAAGCTGTGTCTGTGCTGCTTTGACTCTGTATCGATGTTCTGTTGATTAGCTGCGCTTCTTCTCTTGCCTGGCCATTTCCTGGGGTAAAAGAATGTTGACGGCGAATACGCAGGTTGGGCAACGTGCACTTAATGATATGAGCATAGAAGAGCGTTTAACAAAGAACATTCCCAAGAACGTGTCGAAGGTAAGCTTTTCCCCTTGAATCCTGTAGCTTCTGGCACCAGCTCTTCCACAGCAACACACAGATGCAGTGCATGTTCGGGCACTGTGCTTGAAGTAGCTTACAAGAGGCTGCGCTCCTGCCTACCACCCACCACGTGTTCAGCAGTGCACCCACCACGTGTTCAGCAGTGCACCTCAACGAATGCAAGCACATCAGTGCCCCAGTGCTGTGATCCCTGCAGGTCATCATTTACCACCCAAGCCTTGTGGGCCCTGATTGCATCATGGAGCGCATGACCACCATGACAGACACGGTGAGTGCTCGTACCCTAAAAGTGCCCGCACTGTAGAACGCATGTCTGAACCACACCATGGCATGCACGGTCTGCTTGACAAGCACGTCATTCCTGTGCGCTGGAAGTGAGATGCATCATGGAGCGCATAAAAAGCATGGTGTGCTTGCATGCTTGAAGCGTGTACTTTGTGTGCCAGCGCACGGCGTATGGGGATGCGTGGTCCCCTCAGTTGCTGAGTTGCGCTCCAGATCAGTAGCTTTGTTGCGCTCCACATCAGTAGCTTTCCTGTGCTCCACATCAATAGCTTTGTTGCGCTCCACAATAATAGTATGGTTCTGCTCTACATCAGTAGCTTAGTTGCGCTCCACATTTGATAGCTCTGTTGTGCCTTACATTGAAGGTTGGGCTTGGTATGGTGATGTGCGGGGCTGTTGCTGGCAAGGGCTAGCTGCTTGCATGCGGCTCTGTCTCAAAGAGGATGAATGGTATGAAAGCAACTCTTGCATGCAGCTCAGGCAGCTGCTTCACTGTGTGAGAGGCAAGCAGAAGCACTGCCCATATGGGGAGACAGGATGGATGTCTGTTGGGCATTGGAGGGGGGAACAAGCTGAAATGTGTGCTCTGCTGATGCTGGCGCGCTTGGCAGTGCAGCGTTAGGCGGCCACCCCATTCAAGCACTGAGCCTGCAGCATTGCAAACTATATAGCTACAAAAAGCACATCTGCAAGACATAAGTGGCCGGTTGTGCTGATGCTGGCGCGCTTGGCATTGCAGCGTCAGGCGCTCACCTCATTGAAGCACTGAGCCTGCAGCATCGCGCACTGTATAGCTACAAAAATGCAACACATTTTTGCAAGACTAGACTGTTAAGCTAGTAAAATGCAACACATACATTTGCAAGACACAAGTGGCTGGTTGTGGTGCCATTGGCATCCAAGGTTTTCTGTTCAGGAGTGCTCACCTGTGGCAGCCGCGGATTCTTACCCACTAGTGCTGCCCGCTCCTGCACTTGCAGCATGGGGTGACTTCCGCCGCCAAGGCCGCAGTGGCAAGTGTAATGTTGCCCATTGCCTTTGGCATCGATGCCCTGATTGTGCCTGGGCCCTTTTTCACTGCCTTTACTGCTTACCAGGTGAGGCTGAAAGCATGTAACTGGTGCCACTTCTGCTTTGATTGTGTGCGCACCTTCCACAGCTCCATGTCTGTCACTATAGATGATGTCAATGCTCCATGCCTGCCACCGTAAATGATGTATGGCCTGTGAGCAGCGACTCTTAAGTGGAACTTGTTAGGCATGTTTGTTTGCCTGAGATGCCACAGTACAACTCGCATATGGAGTACTCCCAGCACCACAATAGTTTGTGTTTAGGGTTTGAATTGTCTCGTGTTGCTTTGCACGTCAAGAGCTGCTTTTTCAACAAGCGTTTTAAGCGTTGCTCACTGGCTTTGGCGTGCCAACTCTTTGCAGATTGCTAAGAACACCAAAAGTGCGATGGGGAATCAGCGGCTGACGAAGATGATTGCTCAAGATGGGAAGTCATCAAACGTGCGGGTGTGCTATGCTGGTGAGAAACTGTATGGTTGGCATGTTTCACATTGATTGGGCAAGACAAAATGCAGGAGCGATCACTGTGGCTGAGAGGGGCTGCTTTTTTTAGTCTGCTCCCTGATTTGAGTTTCTGATGTGCAATCGCAGTCCAAACCAACGTGGTAAGGTTCCAAGGATAAGGCCTCAGTCAAGTTGTTCGACTGTTGGCCTGCATGTTAAAACAGTAAAGGAGGTTTATGAGCAAGCTAAAAAAAGGACAGCCTCAAGAATTTTAAGAACAATAAAGCAACACCATGCGACTGCCCAACAGTAGGGTACATTTGAGGTCTGAAGATAATTTTTGGAAGGTGCTCAGAAGTTGTGACCTCTTAATGTCCAATAGGAAGCAGTAAATGCAAGCATGCACAATGGGAAATGTCTGTGGACCCTGCCCTGACAGTCACTCTGCGCACCGCCTCCAGCGAAAGGCAAACGTAGCTGGGCACTAGTGAAACACCACAGGCACAGCCATGGCCAACGGCCTCTGCTGAGTCGTCCCACCAGCATACTACGGCCAACTTCAGGCTTAGCCCATCCCAGCCCACACTAACAGACAAATCTACATGATGCAAGCATAGCTCCCCTGGGATTTTTCTGAAGTTTTAACACGCATTCCAGCATGCCTTGCTTTTTGCGGTCTTCCAGTTGTGCAGAGCAAATTTATCAAAATGTTGGCTGCTACCCAAATCCAATGCATTCCCGTGCAGCTGCAAAAAAATCCCCAGCTTTCGTACTTCTTTAGATGAGTGTGTGTGTGCCTAAATCAAAATAAATTACCTTGACTGCATAATAAGTCAACATCTGTGGTCAGTGTGTCACGAACTTGGCATTTGTGTGCACCTGGCCAGACAGAGATCTGCATGGAAGATGGCAGCTTGTTGCATACTTGAGTCTCTGCATGCAAGATGGCAGCTTGTCGCATACGTGAGCCTCTTCTTCTGTCGTTTACTGAGCCTCCTCTTATGCTGTATGCTTAATCGCTCAAGGAAGCCTTAGTTCAGGCGATTGAGTCTCGTGCTTTAAGGGAATCAGACTTTGCTGAATCCCTGAAATTGACTTTCCTGTCTGGAATTCCTGTACAGGTGATGTCCGATTGGACAAGTACTACGAGGGTGTGCAGTACAGCGCGGATGGAGTGATGCATGAAGAGGATGTGGAAGAGATGGTGGCTGAGATACACGAGGAGGTATGTGGTAGTCAAAAAAGAGTATAAAAGAAAAGGAAATAAAGAAGAATAAAAGCTGTTCTTGTGTGGTGGTCAGAATTTTAGATGTTAACTTTACGCTCTTTGCCTAAAGTCTTACTCAGGAATATTGTCTCTATTGTGTAGTCTACAACTGCCATCTTGCAATTGGTCAATTTCGGGCATTATTAGGTGTACATGAACGACCTTCACAACACTCATTTTAGCAAGGAGGTTACCTCTCAGCCACTGGGTTGAAGGCTGAATCCTTGTTCAAAGGTTTGGTGTCCTTATGGACATCGACACCCCCCCTGTGGATGTTTTCCAAGTGAGCTTTAAACCACATTAAGTCTGGAATCCGTGCCATGGATCTCCAACAATCTTAGCTGCCTTGAGGCTGAAAGAGTACTTTTTTTGTCTACCTTGGACGCCTGAGCACGTTAAGGTGCCCTCAAACATGTTGATTTGCGACTTGCAGGGCCTGCTTGATGCCTTACTGGAACTACGAAAACGTAGGTTGAGGGAGCAGCCCACAAGGAAGCATGGTGGAGAAAAGTATGGCCTTCTGCCAAGCACAGCTTCGTGAGCAAATGTTACTTCATGCTGTCAGGCCATACATAATGCATGCTTCTTTTAAAATATGATGCTTTCTTCATGATCCCAATATTATTGCCGCGCGTTCTTCTGATAAATTTTATGCTTTCTGTGTCAAGTATGTTTTTGGCATGATTATGCAAATCTCTGGCGTCTTGTTTATACTTAGTACTTTCCAGTGGGCGACTTACTATGTAAAAGTGAAGTCCGTTTTTTCAAAGCTGCTTGCTGTGCGGTGTTAATATGATGTGTTTGTGATCAATTCTAAGCACTGCGGTTATATTTTGCCTTTCCATGACTGGATATTTTAAAGGCAGCTTGTGCATATTTCATTGATAATTGTAACATAAAGAAACAAGAAGACCAAGCCCTCGGAGATCTCCCGGTCGCATACATGAAAAGAGGGGCATCATGCCTTGGTAAGCTCAGGGATGCAATGAGTTTACAAGGGGCTCACAAGAATACTTTTCTAATTCCCAGTAGACCTTCAGTTAACAAGTGCAACTGCTAGCCTGCGCATAAAAATCTGCAAGTGCATGGAGGAAGAAATAAAGCTTACAGTTCTGGCTCAGAAAAGCAGGCAGTCTGTCTAAATCTGCGCGATAATACAGAGACGCATAAGTCCTGCGGAGAGAGACCACGTGTGGGAAAAGAAAAGAAAAGAAAAGACTACGCTAACAAGGTAACCCCTGTTTGCGTGAATTAAGGAAGAAGTTTACATCTGGTGCAAGCACCAGGCAAACCTCCACCATCAAACGAGGAAGAAGGTCATTA
>LKMJ01006012.1_pt1 | contig 11468 bp, 8 predicted proteins | sample 643391 | NCBI WGS metagenome assembly LKMJ01 (sample SAMN04112250, study PRJNA286221) | soda lake metagenome | biome: soda lake; feature: Kulunda Steppe; material: water; isolation source: sample PL-Br10 brine of Picturesque Lake | place: Russia: Kulunda steppe | collected 2010-07
GGTGATCCTGCCGCTCTCGCCTCGGCACTCGAGACTCTTTCCGAGGGCGGGCCACCGACGACTGACATCCGCCGGTTGCACGCGAGTGCAACCCTTGGTATCGTTCCCCACGAACTCGAGGCCCGGCCAGCGCCGTCGATCGACACAGCCATCTCGCGGTGGATTCCGGGCTCGGACAGCGAACTCGATCGGGCACGGGTGGTAGACGCGCTCGCAGCCGCCGTCGCTCGCGTCGGCTACGCACTCGAGTGGCGACCGGCGACCCACCCGCCGATCGAAGACCGGATCGCACGACTCCGGGCGCTCGCCTAGTCCACTCGCTGGCACAACTCGAGGACCGACAACGTCTCGAACGGAAACGACTCCTCGGCGACGACGGTGTGATCGAATCCCTGTCGGTCGGCAACGGCGAGCACGTCCTCATAGCCCGTGAGGCTGCTAACGAGGAGGTAGACGTGCCCACCCGGAGCGAGGACGCGACCGACGGTCTCGAGGAACGGATCGATGAGCGCACGGCCGTCCTCGCCACCCGAGAGTGCCCGCTCCATCCAGTCGTCCCACTCGTTGTCCGGATCAGTTGGCAGATAGGGCGGGTTGAACGCGACGGCAGTGAAGACGTCGTCCCCGAAGGGGGAAACCAGATCGGCACGGACAGTCTCGAGGTCGGCTGCACTCGCCTGTGAAACGGCGTGTGGATTCAGATCCGAGGCGATCACTCGCGCGGCCGTCTGTTCGGCGATCTGGGCGGCGACGTACCCCGATCCTGTTCCGACCTCGAGGATCAGCTCACCGCGGTCGACCTCGAGGCTGGTACAGACTGCCTCGGCCAGCAAGTGTGAGTCCTCGGCGGGCTGGTAGACGTCGGTCTCCATCCCGCGACGCTCCTCTAGGGTCATTTTAGGCTTTCAGGCTCGCCGACGCGCATGGCGAGGTCGGCGAGTGCAGCGAACTCACTCGGCGTAACGCTATCCGGTCGTTTTCCGAGGAGGTCCTCGTCGGCTGCATCGACGACAGCGGCCGCGTCTGCGAGGGCGGAGATGTGAGCGGTGTTTCGGATCGCATTACGGACGGTCTTTCGGCGCTGGGTGAACAGCGCTTTGACAAATCGGAGGAAAAAGTCCTCGTCGTCGACCGTGTACTCGGGCTCTCGTGGCGTCGCCCGGATCACCGCACTCTGGACGGCCGGCGGCGGGCGAAAGGCTTCCTTGGGAATCGACTCGACGAGGTCGACCTCGGCGTAGTGTTGACTCGAGACAGAGAGGCGGCCGTACTCGCTGGTCCCGGGTGCAGCGACCATTCGTTCGGCGAACTCCTGTTGGAAGGTTAAGACCAGTGGCCGCCCTTCCGGAAGAAGACGGAACGCGATCTCACTCGAGACGCCGTAGGGAAGGTTCGAGACGGAGGCGGTAAACTCCGGTAACGAGACCGCGAGTGCGTCGCCTTCGATAACAGTGAGTCGGCCGGCGTCGATCTCTGTGGCGAACTCCTCTTCGAGAAACCTCGCAAGTGTCGGGTCGCGCTCGATGACGGTCACGCGATCGCCGCAGGCGAGCAGCCGGTCGGTCAGGACTCCCGTCCCACCGCCGACCTCGAGGAGGTGACTGGTATCGGCGTTCTCGAGGTAGGTCGGGAGCCGATCGAGTACCCGGTCGTCGACGAGGAAGTGTTGGTCACGGTCGGGATCACCACGTACCCCTGCCCGGGCGATCAGGGCGTCTGGATCTCGCATAGCGGCGTTTTGGGCTGGCACCCGGGTAAACCAACCGTTCTGTGACCGCTCGCTAGCGATCGGTTACTCGTCGTCTCGCCGGCCGACGAACAGCTGGTATTTCAGATCGTCCTCGCGCAGTTCCTCGAGAATCCGTTCGGCCAGTATCTCGGCGGGATCGTGAAGCCCCGAGACGCGGTCGGCGAGGTCCTCGAAGCTCTCGAACGGTTTGCGCTTTCGCTCGTCGAGAATGCTGTTGCGGAGTTTCTTGCCGATTCCAGGTAATAAGTTGAGCTGGTGGAGCCGAAGCGTGATCGGCTGGGCCTCGTTGTAGAAGTCGACAAAGCGCTCTTCGTGGTCGTCAACGATGTCCTCGACGACGTACTCGAGTTCTGATTTCGCGCCTGAAGAGAGGTCCTTGTACTCCACCTCGCGACACTCTTTGAGAACGTCTCGCTGGTCGGCCGGTGCGAGTATGACGTCGCTCCCGATGGTGAGCCGTTCGTCCTCGTCGAATGCGACTTCATAGAGCCGGAAGTCCGTCGGATCGAGTGCGTACCCGGCAGGTGATTTCTCATACTGGGGCCGGGCGTCGTCAGAGAGCCCGTGGGCCAGATAATCCAAGACGACGGCGTGACGAACGTCCGGTTCGTCCTGCTCAGCGGCGCTCATTACCCACGGATACGGGAAACGGCTACTTAAATAGTCGGCTCGGGGCGACGGGGGACTGTGGAACTTTCACTGGCTGGGAATTGTCGCCGTATATACACTCGGTGTCGGTGTGGCCAGGTCATGGAAATCGATCGCATTCATTACAATTATCGATCAGCGTTCGAGTTCCACTCACCGCTTGGGGGTGGGTTGGACGATGGCTAGCGGACTCGAGGTCGCGGCGGCTGCTGCGCCGCTTGTGATCGTCGCGGTATTGTTGGTCGTGTTGTTGTGGCCGGCTGCTCGGTCGATGCCCGTCGCCTGGCTGGCTGCTGCCGGAATTGCCGCTACGGTGTGGGGAATGCCAGTTCATTGGGTCGGTGCAGCGACGATGAGCGGCTTCATGCAGGCGGTCGAGATCCTCTGGATCGTCTTCGGAGCACTCGTCTTACTCTATACTCTGATGCGGTCGGGGGCAGTGGATCGCATCAACGAGGGGTTTGCCTCGATCAGTGAAGACCGTCGGGTACAGGTCGTCTTACTCGGTTTTTTCCTTGCGACCTTTCTCGAGGGCGTCGCTGGCTTCGGGACGCCCGCGGCGGTCGTTGGCCCACTGCTTCTGGCACTTGGCTTTCCAGCGCTTGCAGCGGTCGTCGCTGCACTCGTTGGTCATGCCATCGCGACCTCCTTTGGTGCGGTCGGGACGCCTGTCATTGCGGGCTACACTGCGCCACTGGGGGCACTCGAGGACGTGATCACTGGCGGCGGTTTTGAGACCGTCACACAGTATTCCGTCTCCGCTGGCGGCTGGGCGGCGTTGATGAACGGGTTCGTCGGCATCCTCATGCCGCTGATTGCCGTTGGCATGGTCGTCTACTTTTTCGGTGATCGTGAGGACCGATCACTCAAACCGCTGTGGGAGGTCACCCCGCTGTGTCTGTTCGCCGGTGTCGCGTTCGTCGTACCGTACGTCCTCGCGGCCTGGTTCATCGGTCCAGAACTGCCGTCACTGTTCGGTGCAATGGTCGGTGGGGCAGTCGTCACGCTGGCGTTGCGTGCGGGGTATTTCGAGCCGACGACCGAGTGGGAGTTTCCACCCCAAGAGGAGTGGCCTGACCACTGGGTCGGGACGATCGAGCCGGGTGGCGAGGAGACTACCACGACCTCGACCGAGTCCCTGTCACTCGCCCGCGCGTGGTCGCCGTACCTCGTCTTGGTCGGCCTACTGGTGATCACACGTGTCGTCGATCCACTTGCTGAGTTCCTCCAGGAGGGGCCCGGGATGGCAATTGCCTGGGAGGGCATCTTCGGCACCAGTATCGATCAGGCGATCGGCTGGGCGTACGTTCCTGGCACCTGGCTCGTCATCAGTGCCCTCGTTGCAATTCCGATCTTCGGGATGACCCGCGAGCAGGTTACCGGTGCCTGGCGTGAGGCCGGCGAGAAGATCGTCTCGCCGCTGATCGCACTCGTGTTCGTCATCGCCATGGTCGACATCATGCTCGAGACTGGCTCACACCCTGATGCCGAACTCGGCAGTATGATCGTCGTCCTCGCAGAGGCCACAGCCGCGTCGATCGGCCCGGCCTATCCACTGCTCGCACCAGCAGTTGGCGCACTCGGGGCGTTCATCGCCGGTTCGATCACCGTCAGCAACATCACCTTCACCGGCTTCCAGTTCGAGGTCGCCCAGCAACTCGAGATGCCAACCCAGCTCATGGTCGGCGCACAGACGATCGGCGCAGCTATCGGCAACGTAATCGCAATCCACAACGTGATCGCCGCGCTCGCAACCGTTGGATTGATCGGTGAAACGGGCCGCGTGATCCGGCTGAATCTGATCCCGCTTGCGTACTACCTACTCGTTGGCGGCATCGTCACGACGCTCTCGGTATACGTCCTTTTCCCGACGGTGTTCTGAGATGTCAGTACCGATTACCGCGATGGGCAGGCCAGCCACACCCGACACCCAGGCAGTCGGCACACACTTGTCGGAGAGCCACGGAGTATACGACCACGCGGTAGGCAGGCCGCAGACCAACTGCACGAGACAATGACAGCGAGGCCACCCGACCCAGCGACGGACCCGGCAGCGAACTACGACTACACCGGCGGCCGTGTTTCCCGTCCCGACCTCGTCGACGCCCTCGAACGCCGCGTCGACGGCGATGTCCGCTTTGACAGCTACTCGCGGGAACTCTACGCCACCGACGCGAGCATCTACGAGCTGACGCCGATCGGCGTCGTCTATCCACGCTCGACCGACGATGTTGCCAGTGTCATCAGCTACTGTGCCGACCGGGAGATTCCGGTCTTGCCACGTGGCGGCGGGACGAGTCTCGCCGGCCAGACGGTCAACGAGGCCGTCGTCCTCGATTTCACGAAATACATGGCCGACGTCATCGAGGTCGATCCAGCCGCCCAGCGAGCCACCGCCCAGGTCGGCGTCTCCCTCGGGTCGCTGAACGAACAGCTCACCCCCCACGACTTGAAGTTCGCCCCGGACCCGGCCTGGGGTGATAAGAGCGCACTCGGTGGAGCAATCGGGAACAACTCCACCGGGGCCCACTCCTTGCAGTACGGCAAGACCGACGCCTACGTCGAAGAAGTCGAGGTCGTCCTCGCCGATGGCACCGTCACGACCTTTGGCGAGGTCGACCTCGAGGCCCTCCCCGACCTCGCTTCTGGCGACGACCTCGAGGCTCGCATTTACGCCGAGGTTGCCCGCATTCTCGAGGCGGATGGTGACCTGATCGAAGCAACCTATCCCGATCTCAAACGTAACGTCTCGGGGTATAACCTCGACTGGCTCGTCGAGGACGCTCGTGGTGCCGACCGCGGCATCGGCGAACCCGATTCCGCTGGTGGCTCGATCAACCTCGCGAAACTCCTCTGTGGCAGTGAGGGCACCCTCGCGATCGTCACTGAGGCGACTGTCTCTCTCGAACCGATCCCCGCCGAGAAGGCGATGGCGCTGCTCGCCTACGACACCGTCCTCGAGGCGATGGCCGACGTCGAGCCAATCGTCGCCCACGAGCCCGCAGCCTGTGAGGTTTTAGACGACGTGCTGATCGACCTCGCGAAAGACACGCCGGAGTTCGCGCCGACCACCGATCTGCTCCCCGACGGGACGGGTGCGGTCCTCATCGTCGAGTTCTACTGTGAAGACGTCGCCGACGGCAAACGAATCGTCGCAAATCTGCTTGCCGATCGCTGTCCGTCAGTCGATCCCGAGGGCGAACCAGACGACGAGACAGACCGGCTCGTCCAGGACGCCGACGTGACAGCCTTCGACGCCGTCGAAGCCTACGACGCCGAAAGCCGGACGAACATCTGGAAACTTCGGAAATCCGGCCTCCCGATCTTGCTCTCACGGACGACCGACGCGAAACACGTCGCCTTCATCGAGGACACCGCGATCCCACCGGCCAACCTCCGGGACTTCGTGGCAGCGTTCCAGGCCGTCCTCGAAGCCCACGACACATACGCCAGCTTCTACGCGCACGCGGGACCGGGCGTCCTCCACATCCGGCCGCTGGTGAACACGAAAACTGAGACTGGACTCGAAACGATGGCGTCGATCGCCGACGACGTCACCGACCTCGTCGTCGAGTACGACGGCTCGATTTCTGGCGAACACGGCGACGGCCGTGCCCGCACCCAGTGGAACCGCAAGCTGTACGGCGAGGAGCTGTGGGAGACCTTCCAGGATCTGAAGACTGCCTTCGATCCCGATTGGCTGCTCAATCCAGGCCAGGTCGTCTTCCGTGACGACGAGCCGACGGATATGACCGAAAACCACCGCTTTGGGCCTGAGTATACCTTCGACGCCGGCTTCGAGCCGGTCCTCGAGTGGCGTACGGATAACGGATTCCAGGGGATGGCCGAACTCTGTCACGGCTGTGGTGGCTGTCGCGGCGAGCAGTCGACCACTGGCGGCGTGATGTGTCCGACCTTCCGCGCAGAGGACGAAGAAATCCTCTCGACGCGCGGCCGGGCGAACGCACTCCGGCAGGCGATGAGCGGTGACCTGCCGGACGACCCGACCGACGCCGAGTTCGTCCAGGAAGTCCTCGACCTCTGTATCGGCTGTAAGGGCTGTAAACACGACTGTCCAAGCGGCGTCGACATGGCGAAGCTGAAAGCCGAGGTCAGCTACGAACACCACAAGCGCCACGGCACCTCCCTCCGCGATCGGCTCTTTGCGAATTACGAAACGATGGCCAGACTCGCCAGCGCAACCGCACCCGTCTCGAACTGGCTCGCGAGCCTCCCCGGGAGTGGGCTGCTCGCCGAGAAGACTCTCGGTATCGCTCGCAAGCGGGAGTTCCCAACCTTCCACCGCAACACGTTCGCCAAACGTGTCTCCGACCATCGGCCACGCGTTTCGGCGACCGAGGCCAACCGCAAGGCCCTCCTCGTGCCTGATCTCTACACCAACCACGAGTATCCCGAAGCGGGGGAGGCTGCGCTGGCAGTCCTCGAAGCCGCCGGCGTCCACGTCGCAGTCGCCGAACCACGGGATGTCGGCCGGCCAGCGTACTCGAAGGGGATGCTCGGGAAAGCCGCGAAAACGGCCAACGAGGTCGTCAACGATTGCTACCACCGGGTCGAAGACGGCTGGGACATCGTCCTGATCGAACCGTCGGATGCGGTGATGGTCCAGTCGGATTATCTGGATCTCTTCGACCATCCCGAGGTCGAGGCAGTGGCTGCCAATACCTACGGGATCTGTGAGTATCTCGATGGGTTCGAGTTAGACGCGGCGGTCGACTTCGATGCGCCGGACGAGCACATCACCTATCACGGTCACTGTCACCAGAAAGCTCACCAGAAAGACCACCACGCCGTTGGCCTCATGCGTCGGGCGGGCTATGCGGTCGATCCGCTCGACTCGACCTGTTGTGGGATGGCCGGCAGTTTTGGCTACGAGGCCGAACACTACTCGATGAGCATGGCTATCGGCTCGATTCTCTCCGATCAGGTCGAGGCGAGTCCTGGTGACCGCGTCGTTGCCCCCGGCGCGTCGTGTCGGTCCCAACTCGGCCACCGTGACGGAGCCAGTGAGGAGCCACCGACGCCGATCGAAGTGCTGGCTGAAGCACTCGAGAGCACGGACCCGTAACGGCCAAACGACTCGCGTGTTTTGAGAGCCGTATGCAGTTTGCCCCCGGTGTCTGGAAATACGCGGTCCCCCCATTTCTCGTGGTACCGCTGCTTGCGTTCGTTTCGCCCCCTGCTGCCCTCCTGGCTCTCGCTCTGGGGCTGTTCGTCCTCCTCTTTTTCCGCGATCCGGAACGCACCCCACCCGAGTCGGGTGTCCTCGCGCCCGCCGACGGATCGGTTTCGGTACTACGCGAGGAGGGCGACCGCGTGCGACTCGGGATCTTCATGAACGTCTGGCACGTCCACGTCGTTCGCACCCCTGTTTCCGCCACCGTCTGTGACGTCGAACACGTCCCCGGAGCCAACAAACCCGCCTTCTCGAAAGACTCCGATCGCAACGAACGGGTCCACCTCCGGCTCGAGACCGACGAGCCGATCGCCGGACGAGACGAACCCAGTGCAACCAACGCCGAACTCACCCTCATCGCCGGCGCATTCGCCCGCCGAATCCACCCCTACGCCGAAGCCGACGACGACCTCGAACGTGGTGACCGGGTCGGGCACATCGCCTTCGGCAGCCGAGTCGACGTGCTCTTTCCGCCGACGGTCGAGGTCGACGATCTGGCCGTCGAACCGGGTGATTCGACCCGTGCTGGGAAAACAGTAATTCTCGATAACTGACACGATCGGTCAGGAGTTCGTGGGTGTTGTTGCCGAGTCGAAGGGCAGAACTGCGCTCAAGGTTCTACAAGCTTAGCGAAATAAACATATAGTTTGTATATTGGGACTAGTTAACATACAAATACAGAGCGTGAATATCGCAAGGAATTTTAGCAGTTCACCGGGAATTCCCAAAAGAGGTTTTCTTGACGAGATCCCTTCCAATCCATCCGCTGCAAGATCTTTTCCGACTGAACGCAGAACGCGTCTTTTGTTATGGTTTGCTCGCCACTATCCCGGCGCATCAAGAGGTACAGTGGAAAGTTTGGTGGTTCAATCGTAAACTCGTTCGGTGTCCCTGCGAGTTCCTGTTGGGTCCGTTCTAGTAATACTGCAGCACCTCGATCAAATAACAATATACTTGAGATCTCTTCATATTGTCCGAGGGCAATGCGGACAGATCTTTCCCCAGCATTGGGTACGCCACTGTTGGGCGCGCCTGGAATGTTCACCCGAGTTGGGTACGAGATTTCACCGTCTTCAACGTAGTCCAGAATTCTTTTTGCGGATTTTTGTAACCAGTGAGAGCCACCGTTTCTGGCCTTATCTCGTATCTCACAGAAACACGTCCATGTCGTACTGACGGCGATCTCAGAGAACACCATGTCCGCATATTCCTCATTACATGCGGCTAGCCCAATCAAGGCTGAAGAATCTGCGAGAATCGGCTGAACTGTCATTTAATCACTTGGTAAACTCTTCAGGATCTAACGACTCATATTCACGCGACTGCATATTGGATCGGATGTTTTCGAATGCCGCGTCAACAGCCTCAGCATCCGGGTCAGCAGCCTCTTCAGCGTCAACCGTAATTGACTGCTCCGGCACCGGAGGAACCAATCCTGCGTTTTCACAACTTTTCCTGAGCACTTGCAGATCATCAGTGTAGTTTTTTTCTAACGAATCCAAATCACTGACGGCCCCACCGATCAGATCACGTCTACTGGGGCCGCTAGCAGTCTTTTCCGAAATACCAAGCGAAACGTACTTCCACGAATGTGAATAATAGAACTTGAGTAACCGCCTGAAAGTTTGAAATTGTTTCCGGGATAGGTCAATCGCTTGATTGTCAATATTCTTGATAACCTTCCGGAGAATGTCTGTATACGCCGTGAGTGCGTTCTCTTCATCAGCCTCAATATGGTTATTTAGCAGAATATGATGATCCAAATACCGAAGTTCTTTTTCAATAGTATCTAGACATTCAGCAGAGTTCTCGTTGAACTCCTCGGTATTCATGTCTAGTATTGTATCCAGAGACTTCTGCAACACCGCCGAGGTAACGTAGAGATCCCGATATTGTTCAGGGGCGTATCCGGTGTAGAACTCTCTTAGATAGGATTTCGTTTCTTCTTGGAGGATATTCGCGAGTTCTATTTCGCTTTTAAAGAAGTATGCATACTCCTCTGGAGAGGGGTATTCCCAAGAATTCCCGATGCTCGGCTCGTCAGGTGAAGGCAAGTCGGCAAGTGCCCGTGGTTCGACAGAATCAACATCAACATTGCTCTGACCACCACTGAGACTGGCTCCGTATTTATACCAGCTGAAGGTAATGGGTAGATCAAATTTGTTGACGGCCAAGTAGAGCAGCTTGTTCAATTTGATAGAGGTGAGATTATCGATGTCTGCGTCCTCTTCATGGATCGCCACACCAAGACCATCCATAATATCAGCGAGGATCTGATTCTGCTCCCAAGGCGAAGTCATACTGATCGTTGTACGAACCAAACGGAGCGTGTTTATTAAAATTACGCCTCTTCGACGGCCCCTGTCACACAATTATATAACTGACACCTTGCGCTAATCTGCTGAATATGCGTCTTATACTTTGCATAGCCCCATCTACCAATTTCGAACGAGGTACCAGTGTTTCGTTGTCTTCGGTACGCGCTCCGAACGAATTTTCGGCCGACAGCACGAGACTGACTCCCTACTCCTCAAGCCGTGCCATCGCGGTTTTGAGGTGCTCGCGCTCGATGACGACCTCGTCGGCACGTTCGTTCGCCGTTTCGGGGTCGTGTGCGTCTGCCACGTCCCGAATTGCCCGCATCGAAGCGTCTCTGACCAGGGCAGCCAGATCGGCCCCGGTAGCTCCCTCGAGGTCGGCTGCGAGGGCTGCGAGGTCGACGTCCTCGCTGAGCGGTTTCCCCTCGGTGTGGACCTCGAGAATCTTCTCGCGGGCGGCCTGGTCGGGTTCGGGAACGAGGACGTGGGTATCGAGGCGACCTGGTCGGAGGAGGGCGGAGTCGATCTGGTCTTTCCGATTGGTCGCAGCGAGGACGACGAGATTTGGATTCTCGGCCATCCCGTCGAGTTCAGTCAGCAGCTGGGAGACGACTCGCTCGGTTACCTCGTGGGTTTCACCCCGTTGGCCGGTGATGGCGTCGATCTCGTCGAAAAAGACGATTGAGGGGGCAGCCTGACGGGCGCGTTCGAACACTTCGCGGATGGCTTTCTCGCTCTCACCGACGTACCGGTCGACGACCTCGGGACCGTCGACGCGAACGAAGTTGACGTCGGTTTCGCCGGCGAGCGCCCGCGCGAGGAGGGTTTTTCCGGTTCCCGGTGGGCCATGTAGGAGGACGCCCGACGGCGGATTGGTGTTGGTCGCCTCGAACAGTCGATCGTAGGTCAACGGCCACTCGACGGACTCTCTCAGTGTTTCTTTTGCCTCTTCGAGACCGCCGACGTCCTCGAAGTTCGTCGTCGGTGACTCGGCGACGTACTCTCGCATCGCGGAGGGTTCGACCGACGCGAGTGCCTCGTCGAAGTGGTGTTTCTCGACGGCGGGTTCACGGTTCCAGTCGGTCCGGTCGTTGGCGTCGGTCGGCCGGTCACGGATCGCGGCCATAGCAGCCTCGCTGGTCACGGCATCGAGGTCGGCCCCGACGAAGCCGTGGGTTCGTCTGGCGATCGTATCGATGTCGACGTCCGACGCCAACGGCATCCCACGGGTGTGGACCTCGAGAATCTCTTTGCGGCCGTCCTCGTCCGGTACACCGATCTGGAGTTCGCGGTCGAATCGGCCACCGCGGCGCAACGCGGGATCGATCGAGTCGACCCGATTTGTCGCACCGATGACGATCACCTCGCCACGGGCCTCAAGGCCGTCCATCAGCGTCAGCAGTTGGCCGACGATCCGATTTTCGGCATCTCCCTCGTCGTCGCGTGCACCGGCGATCGAGTCGAGTTCGTCGAAGAAGACGATCGACGGCGCGTTCGCCTCGGCCTCGTCGAAGACCTCCCGGAGCCGTTCTTCAGACTCGCCTTTGAACTTCGACAC
>LKMJ01006013.1_pt1 | contig 11468 bp, 8 predicted proteins | sample 643391 | NCBI WGS metagenome assembly LKMJ01 (sample SAMN04112250, study PRJNA286221) | soda lake metagenome | biome: soda lake; feature: Kulunda Steppe; material: water; isolation source: sample PL-Br10 brine of Picturesque Lake | place: Russia: Kulunda steppe | collected 2010-07
AAACTGAAACAGCCAGAGTGCGGTCAAAATCGGTTGCAGGATAAAAAATAGATACTCCCCAAGCGGCGTATACCAGAAATGAACGAGTGTTGTCTCCTCACCGTACCACCAGACCCCCTCAGCAATCATCAGGTTGTTCCACGGAGTTGTATACACGATTGCCAACGCGAGGATAATCGCTAACCCGCTGAACGGTTTTATCCCTTTCCAGACGTCATCGCGAACGTACGTAAGGATGGCCAGACCCAGGATGGGCGGAATAACAAATATCAGATGAAATTCAAGGTAGGTCAGGGGTGGCATGGTTAAAAGCGTATCAAAAGAGCAGCAAGCAATCTCAGCTGGCTCGCGTGACTGTCCGTCCCCGCGGGTTCGCCACCGTCGCAGGTGTTCGCCACTGACGATTGTACGAGTGGCTCACTGTCCATATGAATACTTCCATCAGATGCCGATTAACTCACGTACCATACAGGTAAGGACGGGATAGATTACTCCGCCGAATTTCCATCACGAACGAACCGCCGGAACTCCTGAATAGCCGATGGGTCACCGGCGGCAATCAGCACATCCCCCTGTTCAATTACGAACGAAGGGTTTAGATTTGTCAACAGCTCATTACCGCGTTCGATACCGACGACTGTACAGCCAGTTTTGTTCCTCAGGTCCGCCTCAGCGAGACTGCTGCCGACGATAGCTGGCCCCTCCGTGCAGGTGAATTCAAACTCGTCGTGAGGTGTAAGAATGGTAACGTCATCGATAAGAGTCGCAGCGAGAATCTCACCCGTCACTGATGGGAGCGAGAGAACATAATCAGCCCCCGCGTTGTAGAGTTTCCAGACGTTCTCCTCATCGTTCGCACGGGCAATAACCTCAATATCGGGCTCAATCTGTTTGATAATGATTGCGCTGTAAATGGCGGTTGCGTCGTTATCGACGGCCAGAAGAATACTTCTTGCTTCGCCGAGATTCGCATCGATGAGAGTGCGTCTCGTCGTAATGTCGCCGACAACATCCACATCAAGCATGCTTGTTGAATCGACAATGGTGGTCGCAATATCCTCTTCTTCAAGCGTTCGAGCCGCAGCCTGTCCAACGTCGCCATATCCAGCGACAACCACACGCGAGGGGTGACCGTGGTGCGAGGGAAGTTGTCGGACACCCGCCGATTCGAGTGCCTCGTGTGCACCGGAGACCAGCAGGATTGAATTCTCCTGTATGACTGTCTCCGGAGAGGGGGAAACGAGAAACTTCGCCCCGAACCATCCACCGATAATTGTAATTCCGTGTTGTGAAAACAGGTCTGCGTCACGGATTCGTTGCCCAACGAGTTCGCTCCCCTCGACGACCAGATACTCACGAAATTGGCCGCCGTTTTCCACATCGATTGCCTCCTGAAACCGCTCTGAGACCGTTTTCATCGCACGCATAGCGAGACTTTCACCGAGACTTTCCTTCGAGATAACAACCTCGTCAGCACCAGCGTACCGGTGGTGCGGGGCCGCCTCGTGGGTGTCAGTCACGCTTATGATTTTCAGCTTCGGGTTCACGCGGTCAGCAGAAAGAATAACTGTCGGGTTTGTTTCATCATCCAGGTCCGCGACAAGTGCAACCGCTTCCTCTGCATTCGCGTTTCGTAATGTCTCTACTCGTTCGGCATTGCCGTAGATTGCGTTCTCCCCTTTCCCGATGAGTCTTGTAACCTCCTCCGGGTCGGAATCGACGAACAGATATGGTTTTCCGGCCGATTTTAACTCCTCGCGCAGGATGTCATCCATCGCCGAATGACCACAGATAATGACGTGGTCGGTCAGGTCAGTTTTTGTCGGCGGACTCGTATCAAGTGCCTGTCTGAACATCGGAACGGCAAAGAGTGGGATGGCCAGAAACACGAAGACAACACCCGAGACGTTCATGAAGAGTACGAGAAGGCCAACCGCATCGTGCTCCCAAGCAGCCGTATCACCACCGAATCCGGCTGTGGTGAGTATTTCAACAACCACACGGAGTGAATGAATGAACGAGATTTGCTGGTTGGCGAACGTCGCCATCGCCCACCGGTAAACCAGTGCATATGAAAGAATAATTACAGCAACGGCAGCGACTGTGAGAGAAATACGGAGGCGCCAGTTCGTCGATTGCCCCTCCTCACGAAATCGGTCAGGCATTACAAAACACATCTACTCCACGCGTACTTGATAACATCGCTTCATGGAAGCTAACTGAAAAAGAGAGACTGCTTTGACAGTCGTCGGAGTTTTTACGGTTCATCTCACACTGAGCATATGGCCGACCAGTTTATCGGAGTTGACTGGAGTGGGGACGGCTGGTTTGCAGTCGTGTTCACTCAGGATGGGTTTGACCACGCAGCGGTATTTGATGAAATCGGACAGCTGTGGGCCAATTACGAGGAAACGGCCGGTCGGATTCTAATCGACGTCCCAGTTGGTCTCATCGAATCGGGCAGCGATGGTCGTAAGTGTGACTCGCTCGCGCGTTCCGTACTTGGGCCGCGAAGCGCGTCAGTGTTTACCCCGCCTGTTCGGGAAGCGACCCGGAAACGCAGATATCCCGCCGCAAAGCGAGTCAACGAACGAAAGACTGGGAAAGGGCTGTCGAAGCAGGCCTTTGCTATCAGCGACGGAATCGCTGCTGTCGACGACCTGTTGCGAAACGTACCGGAAGCACGAGCCACCTTCGTGGAGTCACATCCGGAAGTGTGCTTTCGGGCCTTCGCTGGTGAACCACTGCAGTACTCGAAAAAGACTGCAGGAGGCTATGCCGAGCGAATGCGTACGCTTGTTTCCTACGAGACCAGCGCAGCGCCTGTCGTACAGCATGCCGCTGAGGAGGCTGGCAATTCCGACGTCGCCGTCGATGACGTACTCGATGCGGTTGTACTCGCGTATACGGCTAGCCCTGGCCGAGGAACACTCCGGACGTTACCACCGGAGCCACCGGTTGACGCAAAAGGGCTGCCGATGCAAATTGTCTACCGGGCTGACGAACCACTCACTCCCTGACTCAGTCGGGCTCCTGTGAGACGAGTTCGACAGTGACGATACTCCCACGGGGTGTATTTTCGCTGAACGATACCGTTCCACCAATTCTGGTTATGGTCCAGTAGACAACCCAGAGACCGATTCCGCTACCGTGCCGTAACGGTGTCTCCTCACCGGCAAGTAACACTGCACGTTCCTGTTCGGGGATGCCGGGGCCGTTATCCTTGATAGCCACGAGCGCACCATCTGGTGTGCGGTTCAGTGCCAGTTCAACCGTCGGTGAATCGCTATCATTGTGTTCACAGGCGTTTCTGAGCAGTTCTTCGAGCGCCGTTTCAAGCAGCAATCGCTCGGTACGAACCAGAAGTGGTCGTGGCGTCGTTACCGAAAGCGAACAGTCAGGATATTGATGAGACAGGCGTGACTGCAGTTCTTCAACCAGTTCCGGAAGGTCCACCGGCTCAGCTGTCTGTGAGTCGCGTGTTAACAGTCGTTCTGCCCTCGCAACCATCTCTCCGAGTTCGAACAGTTCCATAGCCGTCTCCTCAATCCGTTCACCGAACACCGTTGCTTCCGAACTCGAGGGTTCGGATTCAACCACCTCTGCAAAGGAACGAATTGCATCGAGGTCGTTCCGGAGGTTGTGTCTGAGAACGCGATTCAACACGGCGAGTCGTTGTTCGTGTGTCCGCCGGTCTGTCACATCCCGTAACACAATGCTCTCTCCAACTCGTTCGCCTGTGCTGTTTGTCAGTGGTGACCGGGTTACTTCGAACTCACGCCTTCCAGTCTGTGTTTCGAGTGTTTTCAGTGAGCTATCCGGTTCGAAAGAGCATCCGAACACATCCGAAAGAGTGTGACCAAGCGCGTTCGAACGTGTGAGTTGAAACGTTTCATCCGCCGCCCGATTGATATCAACCAGACGGCCCTGTCTGTCGACCAGGAGAACACAATCCGAGATTTCATCGAGAATGACTTCCCTGGCCAGATAGCCTGCACTCGGACCAGTCTGGAGCAGTCCGTATCCAAATTGGGCCGTGAGAAAGAGTCCGGTAATGGTCGCAACCGTAATCACGGAGATGGTGACTGCCTGCTCGGACCCGAGTACGGCATCCATATTGCTGGTGAGAAAGAGCAGAATAACGCCGATTCCGGCCCCCGTAAGGAGAAGAGACAGGTCAGTCGAGAGGTCATCATCGACGAGGCCGGCACGGGCAGTGAGGAAAACACCGAACATTGCAAGCGAAAGCACACCAATCAGTAACGGAGCTAACGCCAGTGCGAGGAGTTCACTGGCTATCTCGACCATATCAAACAGCAGGAATGCAACCATCGTTACCAGAGCCATCACGACTAACCCGGTACTTCTGACGTGTGTTATCGCAGGACCGCGGCCGGTATAGGTGAAAGCGAACAGCGCCCAGAGCGCGGAGGCAAGCATCCATCCCGCAAACACTAACTCAAGCGTTTCAGTCGCTTCCATCGGGACAATAGATGGGGTGAGTAAAAGCACTGCAAGTATGCCGAGCACCCCGAGCAAGCCCAGATATGTCATCGTCCCTGGCTGAGACCGCTGAGTGAGGCCGTGCAACACACCAATGGTTAGCCCACCAATGACGAAAACTCCAAGAACACCGACTATCATTGTGATTCCTCCGCCCGCCGCTCAGTAGATTGATTGACTCCATCTGTACCGCGTGTGCGTGTGCTGGCGGACTGAGCCCGTTCATCTGTCTGCGGTATCTCTTCAGCCTCCTCTGTGTATTCGGTAGCAAGGTTCGACACAGCAGGCATAGATAACCGAAGCTCTTCGTCCATCCACTCAACCGTCACCCCGAGGTGGTTGGCCACCAACCCAAGCAGTTCGGTTGAGAGGACTGCTGTAAGCGCTGGTTCATCCGTCACCTGGTCGTCCACATAACGAATCGTGTAACTCCCTCTGTCTGTGACAATCCGCAGCTGTGCAGTCTCTGGCTCCTGTACCAGTGCGGCAATTGCTGTCTCAACTAACAGTGAAAACTGTGGGGCGGTTATGCCCGGGTACGAAGATTGGTCTGTCTGTTTTTCGGGCCTGGCATCCGTCTGTGAGGATTCACCGAACTGAACGGTGATTTCGTGAGTATCCGCTACCTCCCGGATGGATGCTTCCACCACCAGTTCGTCGCCGTCCTGCTTTGAGAGAATGCGGTCGACTTCACGTACGTGGTCTGCTAGCGCAAGGAGTTCCGTTGTCATCTCCCAGATTGACTGAGATGACCGTTTCCGGGCCGCTGGTTCGGTGTCTGTCGAATGAATATCCCGAGCATTCGATGCAACGGCATCCATCTGTTCACGAAGCGTTCCGATGAGCAACTCGTTGAGAACACCCAGACGTCGTTCACGTTCGCGTCGTTCAGTCACATCCTGAAAGAGAAGCAACTGACCGAACTGATTGCCACGGGCATCCGTAACCGGGTCAACTGTCACTGTAGCGGTTCGGCCATCAGCGAACCGTACCGTGGACTGCTCTCCCGTCCCAGCATCCTTTCCGTCGGCCAGTCTGGAATGGTCAAACTGTGAATTACGTTCTATACCGTCCGATAATTCCTGGGAAAGCAGGAAATCGACTGACTCGCCAACGACGGCAGTACGAGGGCTGTCGAACATCTCCTCCGCTGCAGGATTGATGTCCCGAATCGTCCCTTCACCATCGATAACGACCACGGCCGCATCGAACTCGTTGATTATTCGTTCGCGGCCAACAACTCTCGCAACGGGGAGGGCCGAGAACAGTGAGAACGGAACGACTGCAACGAGAAAGAAAGCACTCGTCGAAGCGAGCAGCGAAAAGAATGCTATCGGCTCCTGTGTAACTGTTCCAGCAAGCGGGGCAATTGCCAGCGTGAGAACCCCCGCTCCCAGAAAAAATGCCTCAGTGATTCGGTAGCCACCCATCCGCAGTGATTCGTCGATAATCAAAAGCAGGCTGACGAACGAAAGCGCGCCCATAACAAAGCTTGCGACGAAGGTACTGAAATTAGAGACGGCAAGCGCAGGTTCGAACCCAACCAGGGTGTCGATAGAGAGCGGACCAAGAATGAACAACAGAAGCGTTCCAACGAGAATGAACGTCACGCTCATCATTCTATCGCCACGACCCGTATACTGGAACGCGAAAATCACCCAGAGACCAAGCGCGATAATCGAGTAAATAAACGCAGGTAGCAACCAGATTTGGTCGTCTAGTCCGGTGAAAAGTGTCGCATAATCCCGTACAGCTGAAACTTCGAGCACACTCAGCGTCGCCAGGATACCAACAGAGACGAAAATAGCAACCCCCAGTAGCGGGAATGCAGTGGGCTCCCCACGCCGTCGCCAGAGCGCGCCGACCAGGGCGCTACTCACTGCAAGTCCAAGAAGTCCGCTAGCGAGTGTTAGTGTCATCTGTTGTACGGTGAATTTTGTTATTTTTCTTGTTGTTCAGGGTAGATAGCCAGTTGAGAGTGCCACGGCAGCTCCAGGAAATAACCTCTTCCACCGCTGGGGCCGCCTCTCTCATCTTGGTCGCTTGCCTCTGTGATTGGACAGTTGCGGTGGAAGCAGGGACCGTTGTGGATTTGCTATCTCCGCATGACCATTCGTGTTTTTATCTTTGAACTAACAGTTTTTCGGCCGTGGTATACTAACGTTTTGGTTGCTATCAGCAACGAGGCAATTAGTGAGTATTGCGGTAATTTTCGTACCCGTGTCACAACAATTGCTGTCTCACAGTGTGTCTCATGCACTTTGTTTTGGCTTGGCAGTAACAACGGCCAATAATCACTATGAGAGAATACCCGGTTATCCACTCGTTTCGAGTGCTGTCGTTTCGAACGACTCCGCTGCCAGTTCAAGCGTTGCCCGTTCGAGAACAGCACTGAACTGCTTGCAGTGGTGCCCGTCAGGGTCGATATGAATCTCCGACGTTACGAGACCTGCTTCGGACAGTTCATCCAGCCGTCGATACGCCGTCGCTTTCGATACATCCGCTTTCTCGATGATTTCGCGACCGGTTCGTGGCTCCTCCGCGACAGTTTCCAGTACCCGTCGAGTGTACTCATCGCCGAGCAGTTCGAGTAACTCCTCGCTCGTAATGGGCTTTCTATCAGTTTGCTCCGATGGATTGGCGTTTCGCAATGAGGGGACCTGTGTCGTCATATTCCCTGATTCAACACCATCCATCCTTGTTTCAGTTGCTAGCTATGCAGATTCGATGTCGGGGTACACTCTAGTAATGATGAAATAGTACTCTCACACAGTTGGAATGCTGCTGTGTTGCCCTCGCTTAATTCGGTGCTGATGAGCCCTGTTCCTGAAAGACACCACCCAGTAAAATGAGAGCGGCAACCGCAGGAATCGCCGCACAGGCCAGATAGACGGGCCAGAAACCGATAACATCGATAACTGGAAGGGTGATAACCGGACCGAGGCCGCCACCGACATCGCCGAGAACGTTATTCGTCCCCACAGCCCGCCCAACTTCGTCAGCGGGCGTCAAGTCTGCAAGTAACGCCATTAACGGGCCGCTTACTCCGCCCTGTCCGGCCCCAATGAGGAGACAGGCAATCGTCAGCGTCAGTAACGAATCAGCGTATGCGAGCAAGACGAACCCAATACAGAGCACGACCAGACAGGTGACGAGAACGGGGATACGGGAGTCTGACCGGTCGCTGATGTGACCGCCTGCAAACATGAAAACTCCTGCAGCGATGACAGTCACAGCCATGAAAATGCCAGAACTCCCCTGTGGTCCCATCCCGAACACCGAGAGCTCTCTGACATCCATAAACAACACAAGCGATGCGAAGAGCGCACCAATGTAGACGAATAAGACAGCAAAATTTACGAGGCCAACGGTGACTGCTACCCTTCCAGTATCGACATCCCACGGTTTGACCGAGGTCCGTGTCTGGTCATCAACGTGTGTTTCCGGGATGAGCGCATAGGCAATAAGCGTCGCAAGGATAGCGAAGGCCGTCGCCAGAGCGAACGCTGTGATATTACCAGCGAGTTCGCTGACAACACCGCCGATAACAACACCGGATGGAAACCCGAAGATGACGCCACCTCGAATGAGCCCCATACTCGCACCACGTGAATCACTATCGCTCACGTCGGCAGCAATCGTATACGCCGTGGCGAAAACGAGCGCACTCCCAATTCCCCACAGTATCCGTGCAGCGAAAAACCAGCCCTCGGGGAACGGTGCAACCATCGCAACCACGTAGCCACCAGTTGCCCCGGCCTGGATAGCCATCCCAATTACCATCGGTTTTCGTGTCCCAACTCGGTCAGTAAGCGCGCCTGCGGGGGCATTTGCGAAGAGTCGGGAAAATCGATTTGCACTTAGAATAATGCCGACAGCAAAGGGAGTGATGCCAATGACGTCCCCAAGATTTGGCAGGATTGGGAAGATAACGCCGCCGCCAAACCCAATAAAGAAGGTACTGATGACGACAGCACCGATGATGAGATACTGTTCCGGTAATCGCTTCCCTCCCAAAGTGAAACGCCTGTCTCCCAAGCCAGATATGCCTCGTTATATGCTGATTTTCACCGGGACGCTATACCGATTTTGTTCTCCGGTAGTGGGTTCCGATACGCTGAGCAAGGTGTTATTTGATTTCGAGGTCGCCATCTGACGGTTCATCTTCAGCCTCTTCCTCTTCGTCTTTCACTTCTGTGGACTCTTCGTCGTTTGTTTCCAGTTCGGCTTCAGTCTCATCCTCCCCTGCTTCCGCTTCAGTATCCCCCTCCGCTCCTTTGGTAACAACCCATTCAAGTTCGACTTCCAGTTCAATCTCATCGTGTTCGTCATCTTCGTGCTCTCGCTCCAGTTCTACCTCAAGTTCCAGCATTTTTTCTGGTCCAGGAACCGTCACGGAGTCCCCATCAAATTCGATAGTTACGCCATCTCCCGATTCAAGGTCGTCACAGACGGCGCGGAGAAAGGTAACCACTTCTTCGACTGACTGTTCTCGCTCGGCATCGAGTAGTTCACCGTACATACCAGAGGTTACGACGGGAGTCAAGATAATGTCCACTGTGGTTCTCAGCCAGTGATAGCAGCGGATACCTCAGTTGGCTTCAACAGCCTCTGCAAGTGTGGCCGGGTCGACCGGTTTGTAGTGGACAACTTCCTCGAACCGTTCGATTGGGAACCGGTCGCCGCTTGTAATGCCGCGGGCGTCCTGTTCCCGCAGATGGTTGTTCACAAATCGTTTGGCAACGAGGGCGGTTCGGCCATCGGCCTCCGGTGATGGGCCATTACCTTCGAGGTCAGCCTGTGCCTCCTCCAGCAACAGCGCGGCGGTAAACACGTCATAAATGTAATGGCCGAGACGTTTCGCCGAGAGCTGTGCATACTCGCCATCCTCGCTGGCCAGACTTGCCATGGCAGTCGTCAACTCGTGATACTCCGACTCGACGATAGCCTGCTCCTCCTGCAACGCAGGATGGTCGATAGCAGCCAGACGCTCTTGCATGACCGTCATGAACGGTTCGTGAGCACTTTCGCGTTCAAGCGCTCGGAGCACATCGAGTGCCAGAATGTTCTCCGTTCCCTCCCAGATAGGAAGTACCTGTGCGTCACGGAGCAATCGGTTTGTGACGAAATCGTCGACGTAGCCGTCACCGCCGCGGATTTCCATCGCGTAAGAGGCAATATCGATTGCATCGCGAGCGGTTCGCATTTTGGCGACAGGTGTCAACAGGCGCATCAGCCGGTAGGTTTCGCCGTCGGGTTTGCTAGCGCGTTTCTCCCGTTCGCGTTCGGAGAATATCCGTGCAGCCTCGAAGGTAAATGCCGTTGCTGCCTCGTGGTCGACAGTCATGTCGACGAGGTCCTCGCGCATCAACGGGTACTCATCAATCGGATTTCCAAACGCCTCGCGGTCCGCTGCGTGAATCTTGCTTTCGAGCAGCGCTCGACCCATGATACCACAGGCTCCTGCGGCGTTCGACAGCCGTTCCAGATTGAGCATCTCCGCCATCTGCTTGAACCCCTCTTCCAACTCGCCGACGAGATACGCTTTCGTGCCGTCGAGTTCCACCTCGCCCGTCGGCACATTCGTGGTTCCCAGTTTGTCCTTGAGACGGCGATAATACTGGTCATTGATGGCTTCCGGCGGTGGCGCACCATCGAATGCCTGTCGGTCGCCTTTTGTCATAACGCCCTCATCGGGGTTGCCATGAGGCACAAGAAACATCGAAAGGCCTGCAGTTCCCTCAGGCGCATCTTCTGTCCGCGCCAGGGCGAGCGTTCCCTCGCCGTCGATATTCGAACAGAACCATTTTTCGCCGGTGAGTCGCCAGTAGCCGCCCTCTTCGTCGTACTCGGCGATTGTTTCGTTCGCCCCAACATCGCTCCCCCCTTGCTTTTCGGTGAGAAACATTGCTCCCTCGATAACGTCCTCGTACTCCCGGCTGACTAACGCCTCGTAGTACGGTTCGACAGTCTCATCGCCGAACCGTTCCAGAACGAGTGCGGCCCCCGCAGTCATGGCCACTGGACAGACCATTCCCGTCGTTTCCGCGTAGGCAAGCAGATAGCCCATCCCGAAATAATGGCTCAATGGCATTGGCTCGTCTCGCCCCGGCGGGGCTTCGAACGAATCCGCGACGACACCGTTACCGTAGGCTAGTTCCTCGTTCTCGTGAAGTTCCCGTGGGTACCGTACGAAATTCTGTATTTCGCCACGTTTCGTATAGGTATGTAGCTCCGGTCCGTGCTTATCTACGTAGTCAGCATTGTCGGCAATCCTCTCCCCGACAACCTGCCCGAAATCTGCGAGTCTGCGTTCCGCCCATTCGAACTCCTCGTCGCTATATACCCGCCGTAACTCGCGCTGAATCGTCCGGTCAACGTCCCAGTAATTGATGTATCTCCCCTCATCGAACTGTCCGTAGTCGATTTTCTCACCCATACTGGTTCTTATCAGAGACAACCAATAAGATTGCTCCCCAGTATTCAGTGACAGGTTCATAGCAAAACAGGTGCAATTGCAGACACAACCACAGTCGCTTTGAGGCTGCCTCCCGTATGATTGTACAATGACGGCGACCGCTGATATCTCCCGGCGCGAGGCGTGGCTGATGGCCGCTCGTCCGCAGACCCTTCCAGCGGGTGCTGCACCCGTGATTCTCGGTGTCGGGATTGCTGCAGCCGACGGTATGTTTTCCCCACTTCCGGCTCTTGCGGCGCTGGTGGGGGCGCTTCTTATTCAGGTTGGGACAAATTTCGCGAACGATTATTACGACGCCGTAAACGGAACCGATACTGAAGACCGAGAAGGCTTTACCCGAGTAACAGCCGGTGGGTTGCTTGCGCCCGCCGCTGTCAAACGCGCGATGGTGGTGACCTACGCAGTTGCGATTCTCGTCGGCGTATATCTTGTTGCAATCGGTGGCTTGCCGATCATCATCGTCGGCCTGTCTGGCATCGCTGCCGGA
>LKMJ01006014.1_pt1 | contig 11468 bp, 12 predicted proteins | sample 643391 | NCBI WGS metagenome assembly LKMJ01 (sample SAMN04112250, study PRJNA286221) | soda lake metagenome | biome: soda lake; feature: Kulunda Steppe; material: water; isolation source: sample PL-Br10 brine of Picturesque Lake | place: Russia: Kulunda steppe | collected 2010-07
CCTGTCTCGTCTCATGCGAGGGCGATGACACACTTAAGACCGTCGAAGCGCACGCGGCGTGGTTCGGTTCTCAGTCGAGAAACCGAGCCTCGCGCTCCGGTGTCGGCATCATACACGACTCGCGCTTGCCGAACCAGTCGTAGCGGTTGGCGGCGACCCAGTCGTACACGCGGTCTCGGACGAACCGCGGAACGACGATGGTGGGGTATAAAAGCGAGTACGGGACGCCGAGTCCGCGCGCGATTCGAAGGGCAGCCGACGACTTCGTGTAGTACGTCTCGCCGTCGACCATGACGAACGAGTCGAAATCCTCCGTCGGCAGGTCGTGGCGTTCGAGGAGCCGCTGGCCGGCGTCGGACTGCAGCGCCGCGAACCGAAACATCCCCTCCGGGTCGCGCTCGATAACCCACTGGACGACGCCGTTACAGAGGTTACAGACGCCGTCGAACAGGAGCACCGGCCCGTCGGCAGCCGCAGCGGACGGCTCTTCGACGCTGGCGTGTTCTCTCACGCGCGCAAATACGTGCGCCACCAACCAATAGCTGACGCATCGACGTCGGCATCCGCGTCGAGACGTGTGCCCCGAGGAACCATCCGCCGAACGGCGGCGGCTCCGACCCGGTATCGATTAAAGGGCCCGACCACGTACGACCGTCCATGCCACGACCACGCGAATCGTTCGCCGACGTTCGTCCGTTCGAGTTTCGCGACCCTGACGAGGTGCTCGACCCCGAGTATCTGTACACCGTTTACGAGATCGCCCGCTTGCTTCAGGGGCTCGACCCCGACTACGACCTCGACCCCGAAACCGAAGACGTACTGCTGGACTGGGCGATCCCGTGGATGCTCGACAACAGCGACGCGTTCGTGTTCGCCGAACCCGAAGCCGACGACGCGCCGGGGTACTACGGACTCGCATGAAACTGCTCGTCGCCGGTGCGGCCGACGTCGATGCCGGGAAGACGACGTTCACCGCCGGACTTATCGAGCGAACTGACGTCCGCGGCTACAAGCCCCGCGCCGGTAACGACTACTGGTACGACCACGACGACTACCGACGGGCCGTCGAATCCGGACGGCTGTACGGCAAGGACGCGAAACGACTCGCGGCCGTCTCACCAGGTGACGTCGAGCCCGAAGCGATCAATCCGGTTCACCGGCTGTGGCTTCCAACGCCGGGTCGTGGGAAGGGACTGCTCGGCCGCGACGGCCGGTGGTTCGTCGTCGACAGGGTCAGCGAACTGACGGACTGTGGCGTGGGTCACGAGACCAGCTACGTCGTCAACGGCACGGTCGAAGTACCGCCGGCCGCGGCGCGGGGGCTCCCGCTCGACGACGCACCGCGCGTCGAATCACTCCCAGCGTTCAACGACGTGATGGCCGACCGACACGCCCCGGCGCTGGCCTCCCTCGCTGCCGAGATCGACGCCCGAGACGCCGCCATCGTGGAATCGTACGCCGACATCGCCCGACCGCTGGAGGGGTTCGTCCCCGACGGGGTGGCGGTCGTCGACCCCCGTCGCTGTCGGGTGTTCGACGGCGAACGGTACGCGAAAGCCTGCGAGGTGGCGAGCGGCAGCGCCTACGAAGGGCGGCGCGAAGAACGGGTCGAGCACGTTATCGAACTGCTGGAAGCGCGCGCGACCGTTACGCTTCCGGCGCTGACGAGCCGTGAACGAAACGACCCGGCGGTCGTCGCCGATGCCTACGAGGAAGCGTACGACGCGTTTCTCGAAGTGATTTAAGTACTTTCGGTCGAGGGCGGCGGTGTCACTGTCGCCCCTCGAGTTGACTGCCCCCTGGCCGACGGGACGGGGGGGCACCACCCTGATGGCCGAAAGCGGAATCACTGAACGGCGACCGCATTCGACCGCCGTCTTAGTAGTACCAGTCGTACTCGTCGAACCGCGGTTCACGCTTTTCGTTGAACGCGTCGCGGCCCTCCTTCGCCTCGTCGGTCATGTAGCCGAGCCGCGTCGCCTCGCCGGCGAACACCTGCTGGCCGACTAGCCCGTCGGAGTCCATGTTGAACGCGTATTTCAGCATCCGAATCGCCATCGGACTCTTCGAGAGGATCCGTTCGGCCCACTCCAAGGCAACGTCTTCGAGATCGTCGTGGGCGACCGCCTCGTTCGCCATCCCCATCTCGACGGCTTCCGGCCCCGAGTACGTCTTGCCGAGAAAGAACACCTCGCGGGCTTTCTTCTGGCCGACCTGGCGGGCGAGATAGGCCGAGCCGAAGCCGGCGTCGAACGAGGCGACGTCGGGGTCGGTCTGCAGGAACTTCGCGTGTTCCTCGGAGGCGAGCGTCATGTCACAGACGACGTGCAACGAGTGGCCGCCGCCGACGGCCCAGCCCGGGACGACCGCGATGACGGGTTTGGGAACGTGTCGGATGAGCCGCTGCACTTCGAGAATGTGGAGTCGAGGCGCATCCTGCGTTTCTGCCTCGTCCGTGTCGTGGTACTCGTACCCCGCGTCGCCGCGAATCCGCTGATCGCCGCCGGAGCAGAACGCCCAGCCGCCGTCTTTCGGGGAGGGGCCGTTCCCCGTCAACAACACACAGCCGATATCGGTCTGTCGTTTGGCGTGGTCGAGCGCGGTGTACAGTTCGTCGACCGTCTCCGGACGGAACGCGTTTCTGACCTCGGGGCGGTCGAAGGCGATTCGAACGGCGTCGACCTCCGTGCCGCGGTGGTAGGTGAGGTCGCGGAAGTCGAACCCCTCGACTGGCTCCCAGCAATCGGCATCGAACAGCGTTGAAACCATGCTCGGATTGCGGGTGGGCGGAGCAAAAAGCCATCACATCGCGACACACGACCACACCGGCAACGTGCCCCGGTCGTCGGATGGAATAGGGTTTTTGTCGCTTCCGACCGCGCCTGGGGTATGGACCTCCTCGTCGCGGGCGGAACGGTGCTCACGATGGCGGACGGCCGCCTCGGCATCGTTGACGACGGCGCGGTCGGTGTCACTGACGGCCGGGTCTCGTTCGTCGGGCCGGCGGTCGAGGCGGACGAAACGGCGTCGGAACAGGTGCTCGACGCCGACGGCTGTCTCGTCACGCCCGGCTTCGTGAACGCTCACGCGCACACGACGCACACGCTGATTCGAGGGGCGGCCCAGGATGTCCCCGAAATCGAGTGGATGCGCCGCGCACTCGGGCCCGTCGCGGCCGAAATGACTGACGCCGACCGGGTCATCGGCTGTCGACTCGGCGTCCTCGAAGCCGTCGCCAGCGGCGTGACGACGGTGTGTGAGTACGCGAGCGGCGTCCGCGACCTCGTCGAAGCGATGTACGAGCCGCTCGGGGTTCGCGTCGTCGCGACGGAGACGATAAGCGAAGTCGGCAAGGGTCACTCTGGCGACCCCGACGAGCCGTATCCGCTCGACCATTCGAAAGGTGACGCCGCCGAGGCGCGCGCTGAAGCACTGTTCGACGAGTACGCAGCCCACCCACTCGTCACGCCCATGTACGGCCCACAGGCGCTGGACATGGTGCGTCCCGAGCGGCTCGAACGACTCGCCGCCCGGGCTGACGAGCGCGACGCGAAACTGCACGTCCACGTCGCACAGGGCGAGCGGGAGGCGAGACAGCTCCGCGCCCGCTACGACGGCCGCTCTGCGGTCGACGTGTTGGAGGAACTCGGTCTCGCGAACGGCCGGCTCGTAGCGGCACACCTCCACGGCGCAACGGTCGCCGAGCGCACGCGACTCGCCGGGGCGGGCGTTTCGATGGTCGGGTGTCCGTCCTCGATCGCTGCGATAGACGGCGTCGTCCCGCCACTCGTCCAGTACGCCGACGCGGGCGGGACTGTCGCTATCGGTACCGACCAGGCACCTGGCCCAGGCGGACACGACTTCAGATCCGAACTTCGAACCGCCGCGATGCTGTCGAAGACGGCCCGAAGTGACCCGACCGCACTCCCCGCGTGGCAGGCCATCCGAACGGGGTGTGTCGGTGGGGCGGAAGCGCTCGACCTCGACGTCGGCCGATTGGTCGAGGGTGCGCCGGCCGACCTCGTCGTGTTCGATCCTGGTACTGGGGCCGCACCGTTCGTCACTGATCCGTTTCATACGGCAGTTCCGAACCTCGTTTACGGGTCGCCACAGGCGCGCGATGTCGTCATCGCGGGCGGATTCGTTGTGCGTGACGGCACGTTCGTCAACGTCGACGTCGATGAGGTCGTCGCTGAGGCTACCGAACGAGCCCGACGGGTGTTTACCGATTGCGAATCCGACTGGCGCGACGCGAACTCCGCGCTCGTATCGGCCGTCGACGCCGGTTGGTTGTGACGGCAGCAACGAACCCGTATATAAATGCGTTGGCAGCCACAGCTATTGGGTAACCCGAATGCTACTGCCGGCTGAGCTACGGTGAATAACATCCTTGAACGTCGGTCGATCGACCGTTCTCACCGCGCAGGAATCCTGGTGTCGTATTATTCCGTCCGTGTACGAAATACACGCACATGACTGTCGATGATCTCCGCGAATACGGCATCGTACCTATGGATGACGAGGCGATTCGAGGGTTCCTGTCGAGCAAGAGTATCGGCGTGCTTGGGCTGCCAACGGATGGCGCACCTGCACTGAGGCCGATGTCGTTCGGGTTCGACGGCGACTCACGACTCTACTTTCTGTATCTGTACGGCCCCGAAAGCAGAAAGCGAGAGCTAACCATCGACGCCGATGCCGCCCGGTTCCTCGTGTACAGCGCGGAAACGATGTTCAACTGGCGGAGCGTTCTCCTGACGGGCGAACTCGGTAGCGTCGATGCGGAAAGCCGCGACGGCGCCCTGCAAGTCATTGAGACCGCGTGGCGACCCGACGTGCTCGAGCGAGCGGCCGAGACGGTCGAAACCGAACTGTACGAGTTCCGAATCCGAGAGCAAGTCGGCTTCAAACACCTCGGGCTGCCGCCGGCGTTCGAGCGGGACTCTTCGTGAGCGCTCCTACTGTTAGTCGTGGCTGCCAAGTCCGTCTCCTTGTCCTTCGAAAATTAATTAGTTATATTAGGTAGTTATATCGCGGTGGATTTCGTCGAATCCACCGATGACTTCCGACGGGCACGAGACGATAGACGGTGCCGGTAGCGATGTTTCTCGAACCTATGCGGCGTACGCTACATCTCACGACGAGCCACGGTACACCGACTGGCTGCGCGAGCGCAGCGAGCCGGCGTGGACCGACGCCGTCGAACACCGATTCGTGCGCGAGCTCGGTGCAGGAACGCTCGACACGGGCGCGTTCGAGGCGTATCTCGTCGAAGACTACGCGTTCGTTGACGAGCTCGTCGGCGCGTTCGGCTTCGCGGTCGGTGACGCACCGGAGATGGCCGCAAAGCGGCGGCTCGTCGAGTTCCTCGACGTCCTCACCGACGAGGAGAACGACTATTTCGAACGATCCTTCGAGACGCTCGACGTGCCGGAGAATCGCTGGCGAAACCCGACCCCGGCACCGACGACCGAGGCGTTCGCCGACCTCCTCGGTCACGCCGCGCGCAAGGGTGGCTACGCGGAGACGCTCGCGGTTCTCGTCCCCGCCGAGTGGATATACGAGTCGTGGGCGACCGCCGTCGCCGCGACGCACGGCGGTTCCGTCGCCGACGGTCCGCCGAGCGCTGGAGCCGACCTTCCGTTTTATTACGCCGAGTGGATCGATCTCCACGCCGTCGATGCGTTCGTCGAGTTCGTCGACTGGGTTCGCGGAGAACTCGACGCCTGCGGCCCCGACCTCTCGGCGCGACGACAGGCTCGCGTCGAGCGGTTCTTCCGACGAACCGTCGAGTACGAGGTGGGGTTCTTCGATGCGGCGTACGCGGCGACCGGGGGCGACTGACCGGTGGTATCGACCACTCTGGCACTCGGTGTCACCGTCGCGACCGTGGCGACGTTCACCGCCGTCGGCCTGTTCGCCGCACGCGGTCGCGTCCGTTCGGTCGAGGACTTCATCTCGGCACGTGACTCGGCGGGTCGCGGAACCGTAACCGCGACCGTCATCGCCTCGATAATGGGTGCGTGGATCCTGTTCGCTCCGGCCGAAGCGGGCGCGGCGTTCGGGGGGCTCCCGGCCATCGTCGGCTACGCGGTCGGCAGCGCGATTCCGCTGTTGCTTTTCGTTCCCGTCGGCCGGCGCATCCGCAAGGTGATGCCCGCCGGCCACTCGCTGACCGAGTTCGCGTACGCGCGCTACGGCTCCGGCATGTACCTGTTCGTCCTCTTGGTGTCGGTGTTCTACATGTTCATTTTCCTCGCCGCGGAAATGACGGGAATCGCGTTGGCGCTTTCTCTCGTCGCGGGCGTCCCGCTCTGGCAGACGGCTGCCCTCATCGGCGGGTTCGTTCTCGTGTACACCACGTACGGCGGCCTCGTTGCCAGCATCGTCACCGACACTGTACAGACGCTCGTCATCCTCCCGCTTTTGGCCGTCGGCTTCGTCGGCGCGCTGGTCGCCCTCGGCGGCACCGGCGAGGTTCACGCGGCCGCCACCGCCGCCGAGACGACGCTTCTCGACGCGACGTTCCGCCCCGGCGTCGAGTTCGGCATCTACGTCGCGTTCGCGATTATCGGCGCGAACATGCTGAACCAAGGGATGTGGCAACGCGTCTACGCCGCCGACGGTGACGAGGCGCTTCGCGGCGGCTTCGGTGTCGCCGCACTCGTCGTCGTGCCGATGGTGCTGCTCGCCGGACTGTTCGGCGTCGCTGCCGCCGCCCTCGGGCTGACCGAAGCCGGCGGCGCCAGCATCGCGTTCTTTCTCGTCCTCGACGAGGCGTTCCCGACGTGGGTGACGCTCGCCGTCGTCGTCCTCGCGGTGTTGCTCGTTATGAGTTCGGCCGACACGATGCTCAACGCCATTGCCAGCGTCGTCACCGCTGACCTCGCGCGCATCCTCGACGGAGCCGACGAACGAACCCTCTGGCTCGGTGGTCGGACGCTCACAGCCGCGGTCGCGGTCGGTGCCATCGCCATCGGCTCACAAGGGTACAGCGTTCTCGAGCTGTTTTTAACGGCCGACCTGCTCGCGGCGGCGATTTTCGTTCCGTTTCTCACGGGACTGTACACCGGTCGCCTGAGCGGCCGCGGAGCGATCGTTTCGAGCCTCGCGGGCATGGCCGTCGGTATCGCGTACTTTCCGCTGTTGCGCGCGCCGCTCGTCGCGGTCGGGTTCGGCGGAGCGCTTCCGGAGCCGTCGTTTCTGGTCGCCTTCGTCGGCGCGACCGCCGTCTCCGCGGCGTGTACGGCGCTCGCGACGGCCCTCGGCAGCGCTGGTGTCGACCTCGAAACGCTCGATAGTGAGGTTCGTTCGCTCGACCGACCTGTCGCCGACGGTAGGGGGGAACGCTCCGAATGACCGCCGTTTTTACCCTCGGGCCAACGGCGTTCGCGGCGCTCGTGTGGGGGTCGGTCGCACTGGTGCTCGTCGGCTTCGGATACATCGTCCGGTCGCTTTTCACCGACCGCTGAGTTCCTCGACGACACGTTCCTGAAGGGCCACTCGGTCGGCGTGATTTCGTTCACCGTTACAGACGATCTCGATCACCTGCGTCCCGTCTCGCTCGACCGAATCGGTGTATAGCTCGCGGAACCGTTCGCGGTCGTCGGTGCGGGCGAATTCGAGGTCGTACATCGCCGCAGAGTGCTCGAAGTCGAGCCCGTGCGGCGTCCGGAACCACTCGTCGAACGTGTCGTGCGATTCAATGGGGAGAATACGAAAGATGCCGCCGCCGTCGTTGTTGACGACGACGATCGTCGCGTCGACGTCACAACGCGAGACAGCGACGAGTCCGTTCATGTCGTGATAGTACGCGAGATCGCCGGTGACGAGGGTGAGCGGATTCTCGGTCGCAGATCCTGCTCCGAGCGCGGTCGAGGCGATGCCGTCGATGCCCGATGCGCCGCGGTTGCCGAGAACGGTCAGGTTCGCCGCGCGAGGCCGGGCGAACCGGTCGACGTCTCGAACCGGCATCGAGTTCGAGACGAACACCGTCGACGGGTCAGGAGTCGACGCGGCGACGTCGGCGAGGACGGCTCCCTCCTCGGGTTCGTCGCCGGTGACGCGTCCCCAGTACCGGGATTCGACGTCGCGGAGGTGTTCTGTGTACGCGTCCCTCTCGCGGTCGACACGGTCTACGAGCGAGCTCGCGAGCCACGTCTCGTCGGCGACGACGAGGTCGGTCGCCGTGAACGTCGCCTCTCGCCAGCCGCCCGCAGGGTCGACGACGAACTGCCGGCAGTCGGCATCGCGGAGATAGTGCTGGAGCGTCTTCGACGTCGGCGCAGCGCCGAACCGAATCACGACGTCGGGCGTCTCTTCGACGGCTGCGAGATACGAGTCGTAGCCGCCGCAGACGACAGTGCTCTCGGTGTGTTCGCCGAACCGAAGGCCCGAAAGCGGGTCGGCGGCGACTGGAAACCCGCTCGCGCGTGCGAGGGCGGCGAGCGCAGTAACGGCCCGGTCGGAACGGTCTGCCGGCCCACAGACGATGAGCCCCGAATCCGCTCGTTCGATAGCCGTCACTAGCCGGTTGAACGCAGCCGGGTCGAGCGTTCGACGACCTCGTTCGACGGCGACGAACGGGCCGTCACGACCGTGGACGGGGAGCGGGTAGTCGGCTTCGAAGCCGTCCGGCACCTCGTCGGTCGCGACGGTCGGTTCCAGCGGCTTTCGAAACGGAACGTCGAGATGGACGGGGCCGGCGGGTGTATCTACACTCGCCGTGACGGCACGGTCGAGTGCGACCCGAAGCGACCGGAGCTTTCTGTCCGCAGCCTCGGGCTCGGGTAGCTTTCGGTACGCGCGAACCGAGTCACCGTAGAGTCGTTCCTGTTGAATCGTCTGGTTCGCACCGCTGTCCTGGAGCTCCGGCGGACGGTTGGCGGTGAGAAGCACCAGCGGAACCCGTGACTGAAACGCCTCGATCACCGCCGGATGGAAGTTCGCGAGCGCGGTACCGGAGGTGCAGACGAGCCCTGTCGGGCGACCGGTTCGCTTCCCGCGTCCGAGCGCAAAGAACGCGGCCGAACGCTCGTCGAGCCCCGAAAACGTCTCGATGTCGGGGTGCTCGGCGAACGCGACCGTAAGCGGTGTCGACCGGCTACCTGGGGCGATGACGGCCCCATCCAGCCCAGCTTTGGCGAGTTCGTCGGCGATGATTCGCCCCCACAGCGTGTTGATGTTCGGTGCGCTCATTCCAGTTCGTCGAGTATCGGTCGGTATTTGAGCTGCGCTTCGTCCCATTCGCGGTCTGGATCCGAGTCACCGACGATACCGACGCCCGCAAACAGCGTGACCACGTCCTCGCGGGCGAGCGCGGAGCGAATCGCGACCGCGAACGAGCCGTAGCCGGCGGCGTCGAACCAGCCCACTGGAGCGGCGTACCAGCCGCGTTCGAACGGCTCGGTGTCACGAATCGTCGAGAGCGCACGCTTCGGCGGTAATCCGCCGACGGCTGGCGTCGGATGAAGCGCTTCGACGAGCGTCAGGACGTGCTCGTCGGTGTCGAGCTCGGCCGTTATCGGTGTCTCGAGGTGTTGGACGGTGGCGAGCCGGCGGACACCCCGCTCGCCGGAACGGATCGAGGCGGCAAACGGTGCGAGTTGGTTCCGAATCGCGTCCGAGACGAGCTCGTGTTCGTGGACGTTCTTCTCGTCGGCGAGGAGCTCCGCCGCGAGCCACTCGTCCTCTTCGGGCATCTCGCCTCTCCCGGTCGTCCCCGCGAGCGCGCCCGTCTCGACCGTTCGCCCGCGGAGACTGACCAGTCGTTCCGGCGTCGCTCCGAAAAAGCCGGTCGAACCGTCGGTCGGTTCGAAGAGGAACCGAAAACAGTCCGGGTACGTCTCACCGAGTCGAGAGAGCAAATCGGGCACCGAAAGCGGGCTCGCCAGCCTGGTTTCGAGCGCCTGTGCCAATACGACCTTTCGGAGTTCAGCGGCTGCGATCCGGTCGGTCGCCGCGGTGACGCTTCGTTGCCAGTCGGCTTTCGAGGTCGTTCGTTTACGCGAGACGATGCCCGGTGGCGTCGGAACCGGCGAATCGCCGTCGAGGTCACCGAGCCACTCGCGGGCGTTCTCGAGACGGCGGGTCACTTCCGTTGCCGTCGTCTCCACGGCGTTGACCGTGAGCCACACGTCGTCCCGGTCGTACGTCACCTGCACGGCCGGGAGGACGAACCGGGCTCCTGGATACCCCTCCCACGGCGGCTCGCTGTCGTAATCGTCGTGAAAAGCGAAGCCGCCGAACACTCGTGGACGAGCGGCGAGCGCTCCGGCGTGAACGTCACCGACGGCGAACAGCTCTGCGGCGGCGTCACGGATGGCCGAAAACCGGCCGGCTCCGTCCGCCGTTATCGTTGCGGCAGCGCCGCTGCCAACCACTGTCGCTTCGCCCGGTTCGGCCCACATCGTCCGTGGCGTTTCGGCGGCCGCGAGCGTTACTCGCGGCGGCGGTATCTCATCCGGAAGTCGCATCGACCGGCTGACGAGCCCCGACGTGACCGGGGTCGCTTCCTCGCTCCGCAACGGTTCCATTACTCCTCGTTCGGGCTCCTATGGTTTTAGGTTACGTGTTCCGTCGCGCGCTTCGTACTATCCGCCGTCCACTATCCAGCAGTTTCAGGCGTACCGCTCCTCGTTCCACGGGTTGGCGGTGTTCGAATAGCCGCGTTTCTCCCAGTACCCGCGCTCCGGTTCGGTGAGGAGTTCGATGCCCGAGAGCCATTTCGCGCCCTTGTACGCGTACCGGTGGGGCGTGACGAGTCGTAGCGGCCCGCCGTGGTCGGCTGCGAGGGGCTCGTCGTCGAATTCCCAGGTTATCAATACTTCCTGGCGGTCACACACGTCGAGCGGCAGATTCGTCGTGTACCCGTCGTGTGCGTGAAACATGACGTGAACCGCGTCGGCTTGGACGCCGGCTGCGTCGGCGAGCGCCGGAAAGGGGACGCCGTGGAACCGACAGTCGAACCGTGACCAGCCGGTGACGCAGTGGAAATCCTGGAGCTGCGTCTCGGTGGGGAGCGTTTTTAAATCGGCGAACGACAACTTCAGTGGTTCGTCGACGGCCCCCCACACCTCGAGCGCCCAGTCGGACGGCACCGGCGGCGTTTCGCCTTTGGACAACACGGGAAACCGTGGCGTCTCGCGTTGTCCCGGTGGGAGTCGCTCCCCATCGAACTCGAAATGGAGGTCTGTGACGTCTTTCATGCGCGATGTTGCGGTCGGAACGCCGTAGGGCTATCGCTCCGCCACGGAGAAAATCCGCGTGGATTGTAAACTCGATTGAAACGTTTCGAAAAGATACTTTCGTCGAACTCGAATTGAGTTGGCTGCGAACGAAAATCCCCCGCCAAGGTTAAATACCCCATCCCCGAAGTTTCGACTGTTCCGATGCCGAAGGTAGAACTCACCATCCCGGAGCACCTCGAAATGCAGATCGCCCAGATGGTCGAACAGGGCGAGTTCGTCAAC
>LKMJ01006015.1_pt1 | contig 11466 bp, 8 predicted proteins | sample 643391 | NCBI WGS metagenome assembly LKMJ01 (sample SAMN04112250, study PRJNA286221) | soda lake metagenome | biome: soda lake; feature: Kulunda Steppe; material: water; isolation source: sample PL-Br10 brine of Picturesque Lake | place: Russia: Kulunda steppe | collected 2010-07
CCATATTGGCCAGGCCCACCAAATGATTGGTAGCTACCAACCTCACCCCTTCCGCTTTCCTGGCCACGCCCTGGACGCTGTGTACTTCCCCATGTCGGCGCCCCCATGCCACCAGAGAAATCACCACTTCCAGCAAGCCCCATAAGGTCCTCATCAGACATGTCAAGGGCATCCATTTCGTCATCAAAATCCTACAAAAGAACGTTTTTGAAAGGATTTGAGACCGTGCATGAGGACAACTGACGTGCGCTCCTCAGCAGAGCGGGGCATATGCAGACAATGCACGCTCTTGCTCAGCTTGCCCTGGTGCTGGTAAGCGCTGTCCAGGGAGCTTTGACAGGGCTCAAACTTGTCAAGTGACCTCAAGATGCCCATCCACCTCGCAGCTATGGACAGGCAGACACAACAGGTATCAGCGTAATGATGGCAGGGGTGCAAGGCGCCTCGCTGAAGGAAGAGAGCATCACAACTGTGTGGCAGCATAACGTACTGTACAGATACGCTCGCCCAAAAGCCTTTTCCAGAACCCACCATCAGCTCGAAATCTAGGCCCCCGTACAGATCATCGTCATTGTTGCTCCCTCGGCCAGGTTGTTGCAGGTAGCCACCCTGCTCTCCAGCCCCCATCCCCATCCCTGTCGGCCCAAACTCTGGCCCACCCATGTACCCAGTACCGCTGTTGCCCTGGGCCTGCTGCTGCTGCTGCTCGCGGCCTGTGCCGTACAGGGATTTGGCCGTGGTGCTCGCTTGGCGCCCAGCTGGCTTACCTGCTGGCTGGCGCCTGTTGGTGGGAGGCTGCCCCCATTCGTCCCCAAAGTCCTCCAGGTCGTCAAACATCCAGCCATCCCCTCCACCCTGCCCCTGCTGCCCCTGCTGCTGCTGCTGCTGCTGCTGCTGCTGCCGACCACCTGATACCCACCTGTACGCACCCGATGGCAGAGGAATTTTGATGCACTCAATTCAACAATGGGGACCATGCAGTTAGTTCGGAAACATGTTTTGCTTCAAACCGACAAGCAAATTAGGTACGCAGGCGTGACCACTCATGACTAGGGGTTAACAGGGTGTCTCAAAATCCCAAAGAGGCTTGTCAAGCCTCTTCAGAGCCTCGGCCTATAGGAGAGGGCCTCAGTGGTGCATTTCTGTTAAAATTGAGTGTTTCTAACAGACTCACTTAGACACCCTGATAATGTAAATCAAATCTCAAGGTGAAATGAGCCAGGAGACCCAAGCAGCTGGTTAGCATGTCCACTTGCCCATCCCATAAGCTACCCCACTCCACATCGCTGTTAGCTGGAACATTCTCATTCTATTCAATAGCTTCATGGTTGTCCTCCTCGAACAGCGCTGCAGACCACTTGCCTGCAGGTCAGCCTCATCACTCATGCTGAACTGCCTACTCTTGCAGCTTGCATACATCAACCCCCTTGCATGCTCTGAAGGGAAAGCTTGGATTGAGGTAAGCTGTACATCAACTCTTAAGCTGACAGTTGCACTTGCTGGCACATGGCTGTGGATGCACATGCGCAGCAAGCATACTGCTTACCAGGGTTAGGTCATGCGAATTTTATTGCATTTTTTGCATTGCCAGAAATCATCTGAAATTTGAGCATTGAAAACCTCTATGCGTCTAATGCACTCAGAGTTGCACACTTTACTACTGACGCCGTCAACCGTCATTTGACGGTACGGCGTAATTTACGGTTTTGACCTTCAGAGATCGACGGTGCGTTTTCAATGGGGTGATAATGATTAATCCAAAAATGAAAAAGGGAATTAACCGCGTTTTGTGTTAACAAGGGGTGATTAATTCCGGTGATAAATTAATAAAAGGTGATTAATTTTGATTTTCAATTAATCAACCGGGGGGGGGTTGGTTAAGATTAATTTCCCCGGAAATTGCCGATGATGCAGCACTTCCTAAACGGGGGCTCTAGAGGGGATGCTGACCTGGAGTATGTTCCACCATCGCTTGCTACCACCAAAGCTCCCTCCAGGGCAGTGCCTCCACAGCGTGCTGCAAGCCCTGGATTCTCCCTTCCTGGCATCCATCCGCATTTCCAGGGAATACCAGGCCTTGCTGGAAGTCAGATGGGACCAAGTGGTATGATTGGTGAGTGCTGCATCCGGGGAGACACAGGTAGAACTGATCATTTGGCTGTCAGCCGAGACAGCTGTGTTCTAGTGTGTTTGCCTCCCTAGTACTCTACCCCCCATCATTCTTCTGTACCCTTTGCGTGTCAGGTGCAATGCCTGGCAGTCAGATGGGACCAAATGGCATGATCGGTGATGATAAGGCCAACGCAGAGCTACAACAGCTGATCGTTTGGCTGTCAGCAGCAACAGATGAATGTTCCAGCATTTGCATGCTTGTTTTCTATTCCCATCACTAGTATCTCCTGCCCAGCCTAAGCCCAATACCTTGTGCGAACACCCTTTGTGTCAGGTATCATGCCAATTCCCATGGGAATGTCACCCAATGGGCAAATGGCAGTGCCCAATCCGCTGCCCGGGATGGGGCCATCACAACAGCCTGACTGTGAGGACCAGGCAATGGCAGCAGCAACAGCAGCCGTTGCAGCGGCAAACATTGGTAGCAAGCAGCAGGGACCAGATCTGCTTGGCCAGCCTGCCAGGAAGAGGCAAAGGTTGGTGGGGGGCCGTGCATGGCACGAAAGCTTTGATGAGTGTGAAAAAGATGAGGGTGACCACACGGTGGCGATTGGCAACAGCGATGAGGAGGCCAGGCCCCAAAAGAGAGGCCGGGGCAGACCTCCCAAGACAAACAAAGCCACGTCACAGCTCCCCAATGCAGCAGAAGGGGGCAATGGCCGAAGGAGAGGCCGGCCACCCAAGCATCCCAACCATGCAGCCGGCAACGCAGCCAGCCAGCCAGCCAGCCAGTCAGCACAGGAAAATGTCCAGTCCATCCATGTCCTCATCCTGCTGCTCATCCTGCTGCTCATCCTCATCTCACAGCCACTCAACAAACTCAACAGGATGAGACAGGACGTCAGGAGGTTCACCTTGTCTGCCCCTGTCCATTTACCAAGATGCAAATATGGATGTTCTGGGCTTCTTTGAATTTTCAAGGATTTAGAAGAATATCATAATTAATCACGATGGTTGTAAACGCGGGGGTGATTAATTATGGGGTGATTTAATTCGAGGGTGATTAATTCGAGTGATTGATTCAGAATTAATCACAAACCATTGTAAACGCACCGTGAGTTGCAGGCGTAATTTACGATGATTTTCATTTTTGACGTCAGATGGTCGGGTTCCCGGATATTTTCGGTGCAAATCCGTCATAAATAACAGATAGGCAATTTAAGAGCACAGTTCGGCAGCAATCTGAGACAGAATTCGTCTCCTTTGCTCCATGCAACTGTTTCCAAAGGTCTCCTCTGAAATTCAAATTCCCCATTCCCACTCCTCGAGGTGAGCTCACCCCTCCCACTCTTCGTCTCTCTCCCTCCCGCTGTTCACCCCCCTGCTGTTCATTACCCCCCTTCATCCACTTGCACTCGCTCCACATCTATGTGCACTGCTGCAACCCCCTCTGCAACTGGCTCTGCAGCATCCTGATGCAGCAGTCCAGCTGGACTGTCGACAGACATCTCCATGGACTGGCCAGTCATGCATGCTGCAAACTCCTGGCGCTGTCATCATGATCAACTCAGGCACCTGCTTTGCCACCTGTTGTGCGGAGAGGCTGTACAAGAACTTGCAGGTGCCAGGATTGAGCAGGTGGCTCTTGAGCCGCGTTGCGTTCAGCCCAGTGATCACTCATGACTCGTGAGTCATGAGCGTCCTCTCGTCCTCTGGCAGTGCGGGCATGCGCAGCTGTACTCCACAGTTGTCTTGCCATCCTGCTGCGTCTCCTTCCTCTCAAACTCTGCCTTTACCCAGCTGCTCTTGACCTTCCTGCTACCCCTCCTCCTCTGCCCACCCACTACCAGGCCTGTGGGAGGTTGTGCTTGCAGCAGCTGGCCAGGTCAGGCCAAGCTTAAATGACCCAGGTCCACACGACCCTCTTAGCTTGATTGTCGGAGGGCATGTTGCTTTAAAATTTTGTTCGTGACGAGTAGGAGCAATGAGCGCGCTTCTTGAGCTTGAGCTCGCTGGCCTCTGAGTCACGGAGTTCCTGACGCAGCACTGTTATTTACGATTTCCCGCCGTCAGTTTGAATTTCACCGTAACTGACGGTAATATGATGTCAACGTCAATTACGCACCGTAATTTACCATGGTAATTTACGGTGCCATTTCTGATTGACGCCGTATTTGCACAACTCTGAATGCACTGCTCCCCTGTACACAGCAAGCGTCCGCTGCTTGCTTGCAGGTGCCGAGGCGGTGCTTGCAGTTGCTGCTGTACTTCTGTCTAGTCGGTGCTGCTCTGCTGCTGCTGCCTTGCTCTGAACATCGATGGCCCTCATCTCATCCAGTACAGGCCGCAGGACTGCTTCATCTGCTTGGCACTTTACTACCCCACAAGCTGTGTCTGCCCACTGCTGCTGCTGCTAGTGTCTGCCCACTGCTGCTGCTGCCTGCCTGCTGCTGCTGCTCTGTGGAATGCATCCCTCCTTCTCTCATAAGACGACCCTCGTGCACACTGTTCCGTTTATATAAATGCTTGAATTAGGTTGTATAAGGTTGGGCTGAGCAGCTGCTTGCACAGCTTGCACTGTAGCTTGCACAGAATGGGGTCTGCATCTGACAAGCATCACACAATGCACTGCCACAATGACTTCCCCTCACCCAGGATTCCTGCTATTTCAGAGACTGCATCTGCTAGGACTCCATCTTCCCAGTAAACCTGTGAGCCGAGGCACCCATCCCCATTGTATCCTTATCCACCTTCATCCCAATAACCCTGCTTGGGTTTGTTTTTATGGTAAAAATAAATTTTTAGCATTTCAATGATTCCCTTAAATTTTTCAGTGCATTTAGACGCTGTTTCAGTAAAAGAGGGTCGTTGAGGCTTTGGCACGTTTAGCAAACAAGCTTGCTGAGTCGGCTACCCACGCTTACTCATGACAAATGCACAGACAGTACTGATCCCTTTAACTTCAAGAGCCAGTAACCTGCTCCACATAATTTTTTGGCTTGCATCCAGTGTGCCTTGGTAAGCTAAATGCTTGATCATCCCACCAGCGGTTGATTATCACTCTACTTTGATCTTGACCAGCAACTGCTTTTGTCGAAAACACTAGCTGTGCCAAGCTGAGCATCGACTATCAACTATTTCATTTAATGAAACCCCTACAAATCATTATTTGTTCTGAACTCCAACATGTCTGGCCTAGGATGCCTGAACACGACTGCTTATGATAATCATTTGGCTCCGAGAACCAAGTGGTCATCCCCACCATTGGACCCCCCCCAAATGGCCAATTTGCTTTTTCAATCCCATGCTCACCTCATTGCCAGCCCCAACCATGTGTATGTTGTAAAAAGTCTTGCTGTGTGAAAAAGATGCGAGGTGGGGGCACGGTGTACATGCCGTTGGCCATTCTGGCACCGTTTTGCACCATTTTGGCAGGAAAATGGCAACTTTTTCGAATTTACTCCAATCCTGCCGCTTTCCAGGACTCAAGCCGCGCTTGCATGATGGTTTGAAGCAGCAAAGTTGGATTTGGGGGGAAGGGCCAGAAAGGTGTGTTCCATGGGTGAACCTGTCACGATCAGGCGTGGGTGCAAACTCAGGAAATGCGGTATCCCGCAATCCTTGCATGTTTTCAAGCTGGACCAAGCCTGAGGGTTGCGGTCAAGCACAAGCAATCTTAATTATTCGTAATGGAGCCAGTTGAGGGTGTGGGTGGGAAGTGGTGGGCCAAAATGTTTGTTTAACATCTGCCTCTCCTGAGTGCACAGCTCAGCATCAGTTCTTAACAAGCGCAAATTCACAGGAGATGCAGCCCTATTTTATACATGTGCAGGCATCTCAAGGTTGGAGTTTGGGGCTGTGTGCGGGGAGCAGTGTGGGCTGTTCCATGTTTACATTCTTGTTTTTCCAACATTTTCCTTCCACCCACCGCACCAATTCTGACTCCTAGGACACCATTAGAACCAGGAAAATTTCAAGCTATCCAGTGTGTGCTCAGTAAAGGAAATTATGCAGTGGTTGCAAAGTTGTGCCCTGAGGACACTATTTGGCCACCTCTGCCTTAGAACGGGGTGACCCGTGGTGGGGATGACCAAGTGTAAAAATCTTGGGATTTGGACATATGCGCCACTGTCAGCATAAAGCACTCTTCAATTCCCTCCAGCGAAACTGAAAGGGGAGCTTCCAGTGAGAGTTCCTTTTATTATCAATAAGCTCATTATCCTTTCCCAATGTTGGACACTTGGGCCTACCAGCACACAGTTCCTCGCCACCCACCGGTCGCTCTGCGGTGGTGGCATTCTTGAAGCTAGCATAGTTTGGTCACCATAGCCAAAGTCGTCGTCAAAATCATCCAGGCCCATCAGCTCGCCCATGTCATCTTCATATCCACCCGCGAACAAATCATCATCACTTTTCTGCATGTGAGCGGGTTAAAACAGGGCATGCCAGCATTTGCGTTTATATGGCGCGTTGCAGCTTTTTAGTTTAAGCAAGGCATGCCACAGGAAGCTAAAGATCGCCCCTGTGGCTGGAACCCCCCATAGGATCAATTTGCATTACGAGCCTCACTGCTGCGTATGCTTGCAACCTGAGCTTTCAGAGCTAGTCAGGGGGTCCAAACAGGCATTCATGTGCTGAAGGGCTGACCTGGTGCAGCATCACCATGGAGATATGGGACCGATCACCGAAACACTACCTCATGACCTGTCTGCCTTATGATTATTTAGTACATCTTACATAATATTAGGCACATCCCTTGGTAGCTGCTGCCAAAGATCCAGCTTGTCGATTATAGTGCTTGCCTTTTCCTTCCAGCTGAAAGCTGTTATTGTGCTCAATTTGGATTTATGAAAGTAAGTCTCTTTCATCTGTTTGTGGCAGGCGCGCAATTCAGAGTGCTTCATGAGTGCACCAGCAGGAATAAACAAGGGCGCTATGGTGGAAGCCGGAAGGTTAACAAAACAGCTGATCCAAGAATCCGTCCAAGCAGCTCAGCTCTGGTTCACTCTGGTTCAGAGCTAAGTCCTGCAAAAGATAAGCCAGATCAAAGGTCAACTGGTTTCAGGACCCCATGCACTGCAGGTATCAGGGAACCCCCCCGCAAACCCCCCTGCGTGCACTGCCGCCTGCTGCTGCTGCTGCTGTTGCTCTTTGCCTGGAGGCGGCCTTCCTTGCAACTGCCTGCTGCTAAGCACTTGTGCGCCTATCGGGTTCTGCACTACACTGTGCTGCATGCCTCTGCTGGTTCTTGGCCATCAGACCTCAGGTAGAGGGTATGCGGGGGGGAGGGAACTGGGGCACTGGGGCAGGCCCAGGTGGCTGCATTGGAAACAGCTGGCTGTCAGAACTTTCTTAAACTTCACCGCCCCCCCTTTTTATGCATGGAAATATAACAACAAAATATAACAACATAATGCAAAACAATTCTGTGAGCTCAAACACACTTTGAAGCAGTCTGGCCCTGAGCAGCAACATCCAAGCTGCAGATTCCTGTCCGATCTTGCCACCAAGAATTTGGGGTGGAGATAATAAATACAACAGAATTGAAACGGGGCCAATCGGTGGCCAGGCTGATTTTTGGCAAAATATATCCCTTGTGACACAGGGGTGCTCTTTCTAACTGTGCTGTCCGTTGATCTCTTAATCCCAACTCAAACCAGATTTGAGGGCAGTAGAATGATGATTTTAGAAATTTAGAGGCCATATATTGGTGCTCTGTGTGGAGAATAACACCTGTTTTGCTTTGTGACATTCCTCAAAATATTGATTCCTGTTCACACACTACCACACACTGACACACTACCCCCCACACCCCCCTCTCAACACAGCCTTTAAGAGCAAGAAAAATCAGCCACCCAACACACTTTTCAGGACCTAAAAAGGTGCAGGGATGAGTCAGTTATAGGGTTGCAAAGATGTTGGCACTATTTGCCTTGGCAAGTGGGGGGTCCATCCGCGGGGGCGACCTAGAGAGCAGTAGAACATAGTCTTACAAATGCATCTATATGTGTGGTGCGTTCCTGCAAATTGTTTTGATGACAACGGCAATGCATGCTACAGAGTTGCTGTAAGTCCAGTGGAGCAGTTGTCCCACTGTTGAGGCAAATATGTTGCAATGGCTGCTATCTTCCATTGCCTGCTAATAAGTTAACATCTACACAGATATTTCAATACAAGGGGGGGCCAATTCGCTGTAAAGTCAACCACCACTGACCATGCCAAACCGTAGAGAGGCGCTGCCGCTGCTTGAGTTACCGTCGGGATAGGGCGGGGCATCACGTGCGCTAAGCCTCCTTGCATCCCCACCCTCCTGCCCCATGCTCCTGCCCTGTCTGCTGTCATCCTGCGTCTCAGAGTCCCTCTGGGTTCCGAAGTAACGCTCCGCGAGCTGAAAGTTGAGGTCATCATCCATGCTCCAGTCATCTTGAGTGGCAGGCAGGGCTGGGGGCTGCTGAGCGTTGGACTCTTTGGGAGCTTCCCTGCTGCCTGGCCTCCCCTTGCGAGCTTGAGCTGGTGGAGCTGATGGCTCAGTGCTGCCTGCGGCTGTTGGGGTGCGGCTTCGGCCACGTTTGGCAGGTGCAGGTGTACCTCCTGCTCCATCAAACCTGTGTAAACAGTGAGAGGAAGCAACAATTCCTCAGTAAACACGGCTGGCAACTGCACGCAGCCTGACTGCAACTTACTCATTGAGGTGATGGAGCACACAAGAAAAGTTAGAACCGGTTTAGTCCCCGTATGTCTGTGTCGAACTGCAAGTGTGATCAGGACAAGGTGCAGGGGCTCCTGCGTACAAGATTGAGTGGAGTATGCGGCACAAATAACCCACCATGCGCTGGGGTTTGTGTAGGAGCCCGTGAAATCGCGTTGTATGATGGTCTTCCCTTGCTCATTGAGCTCTGTGGGTGCACCTGGGTCCATCTGCATGTAAGCAAGACAGACATGTGGAGATGACGAGCCTTCCACTAAGCCACTGTGCATACACACCAAGGCCGAGGCAAGAATGTACTGCCAACAACGTCATCAGAGTCACAACCCAGGGAGTGCACATGGTACAAACGATGCGACCCTTGTGCGTACACACACATTACTGGTACTTGCCCCAAGGTGGCTGATGGTCATTGACTGCCCTATCTGCTAACTTCCAGGACTGGACCAGAGCACTGACAGTTTTTGCTGTTGGCATGCCCAATAACACACCAACACTTGGTCTTCAACAAAATCACATCTTGTCCAAGTATTTCTGGCCAAGGGTTCAATGTGTGATTTGGTTCAGAGAACTCAGGGCTAGACCATTCCCCTCTGTGCAGCTCATGTTCGGGCAATCACAAGCCCTCAGCCAGACAGACAAGAGCCCTAGAAGGCCCTTAAACATCATTCAATGCAAGTCCAGGAGCCATTGCTCCCCTGAGCAGGCACGTTTGCCATTATCCTCCCCCTCATGAGCTTGCTATAGCGCACGATCACCAATTGTAAGACTTTCTTTGTGTGCATGGCTACATATTGGTGCATGCATGACATGCACATGCTGCTGCTGATGCTGCTGCTGATGCTGCTGCCACTCACCAGGCATAGTGTTTACCCTGTGATTGCTGAGGCAGCAGAGTTGCCTCAACCGCTAGGCTTCAAACTTCAGTATGGGGGGGACAGCCCCTAGGCCAAGCTTTTTGCACTGCTATTTGGTGCATATATATTACTTGAGTAGCTCGTGTTTTGGAACTCGACATAGTATGCAATCATCTCTTTGGGTTTGGCCTTTGGAAGTGCCTGTCCTGCCTCTGGACAGAAATAGTCCCACTGCACTGGTCAACTTTGACTGCCCCTTGAGGCATTTTCACTTCTCAGACCATATTAATGAATCATTTGATTCCGTCTCAATTCTGCAAAAACCTCAGTTTAGCACATCCTTGCTAGCTTCCCAGATTACCCACATGCTTTCTAGCAAGTCCTTACCCATGGCCATGACCAGGCATCAGCGGGTGCAGGCTCAGTATCCGCACCTTGGCAGCATCCTCATCAATCTTGGGCAGGTCCTCTTGCGCCACCTCCCCAAACAACCACTCATTGAGGGAGTCCATGGCCTCTTTGCTGGCAGGCTGTGGCAGCACCACAGTTCCCTGTACCCAAGCGAAAGCAAGGTTGACACAACTCAGACCAGGTACATGCAATTAACCTGCATTTCTTGCCTGCCACCTAGCGAGCCACTGTAATCCTTTATCGAATTCTGACTATTTAGTAAGTGTTCTAGAAGAGCAGGCAGGAATTTCTATTGGATGCGCAACAGCCAACATGCCCTTTGCAAAAGCTTGAAGCTGGTTACCGTGGCATTTCATAACCCACCAAGTCTGGAAATACCCAGGTGACCTACAGCGAAGCGCAGCACATGGAAAGCTCTTTAGTTTTTCCCATAAACATTCCCAGCCAATTCATCCTGTAAGCCTAGCCTGAGCAAAGGATTTCATTTCACACAGGGCTCAAAGACAGCAATTAGCAAATTGAAGCACGGACCACCAGGACCCTTGGCAAGGGAAAAACCAGGGAGCCTATCTTGTGCCTACCTCATCTCTCCAAGACCGGAAGTAGGGGAGGTCCTGGATGAAGTCTATGGTACTGTTGTCTAGGGTGCAGCGCAGGAACACAATGCCACCTGCATTTTGACCACGAAATTAGTTCAGGAGTCAGATAGTGCATGCCCTGCCCTTGCATGCACCAATGAACAGGCCAGGCTTTTGTCGTACGCGCATTTTGAATCATTCGCTGTGCTGCAAAACACAGGAATGTAAATAGCGCCGGTCTGGGAGGTCCACAGCGACAAAATGCGCTTTAATTTGCTAACGTAAGTATGAAACCTCAAACTAATCTGGCACCAAAAGAAGCTGGGCCAGAGGGGTCTGGGGAAGCCCAACTACCCCCCCACATGCCCTCCAACTGACCAATGCAACACAAAATGTCTCCATCTAAGGGCCCTGAATGGGACCTGGTAAACATTCTAGTGACTGAGTGGCAAATGGGACCAGGACAAAGGGGGCAATCAAGGTGCGGTGCACGCAACCGCCTGACCACCAAGTATGCCACTGACATGGTGTGATTATATGGCAACCTGCGCTTGGCCAAGCACACACAGTCCCTAGAGGAGCAGGACATGGCCCAGCCCTAGCTGGTGCTCTCAGAAGAGGAGGAGGAGGAGGAGGAGGAGGAGAGGGGTCCAGCAGCGGGAGGGGCTTTCAGTGATGAGGATTAGAGAAGAGAACTGCATAAAATGATATGAACACCCTCTGTGATTGATGCAAAAACCAGCGAAACAGAACAGGGGTGCGCCCCTGAGCAGGGCAGTGGCTGCCAGCCCCCCCCCCCCCC
>LKMJ01006017.1_pt1 | contig 11463 bp, 16 predicted proteins | sample 643391 | NCBI WGS metagenome assembly LKMJ01 (sample SAMN04112250, study PRJNA286221) | soda lake metagenome | biome: soda lake; feature: Kulunda Steppe; material: water; isolation source: sample PL-Br10 brine of Picturesque Lake | place: Russia: Kulunda steppe | collected 2010-07
CACACACACACACACACACACACAGCACACAGCACACAGCACACAGCACACAGCACACACAATGCTTGCAAGTTTAAGCGCACCCTGAATCATGTGCAACCATATGCATGCGCGCGCACACGTGCAGGATGCTCCAGCGCCCCACAGGGCAACAGAACCACCACTGATAATGGGTCAGAGCCTGGCCTGGCCAACCACCACCGCACAGACTCATCCTCGAACCTGCAGCAGTTCAGCCAGGTGCGCTGAAGCTGAGCAGCTTGCAGCCTGAGTGTGTGTGCAAGCATACCTGGTGCGCTTGCTGGCCCCCACGTACACATACACAGCATGCACACGCACACAAACACACGCCGCATGCACGCGCACGAGCATGCGGGCATGTCGTGCCACACACTCGCACCCACACATGTCGCATGCAAGTGCACAAGCATGCGAGCACATGCCGCCCCTGTTGTGCAGGTGCTCAGCACGGTGACGCAGCACAGCCGCATGATGTGCCAGGCAGAGGTGCCATACGCAGCATGCGGGGGATGGCTGCGCTCAGGCCACATGAGCACGGCAGGGGCAGCGTCATACCCACAGCCTAGCACTGCCATCTTGGACCTGGAGTTTGATGTGCAGGAGGAGTTGCTGGCCACCTGTGAGTTGTTTGATGCATAGCCACCGCAGCGACATCAGGCGGAGCCCAGTGTTTGTTGTGCATGACTTTCAGGGCTGCTGCTCAGTACAGGGGCTTTGGCTTGCTGCCTTGCCTGCCGCCTACTTCCACGCAAGCATGTGTTTAGTACTGATGCAACTGCCATTTGGTACCACCACGTGCTCTCGCGCGCACACGTGGGGCACAGAACACGCACACAAAACATGCACACGCAAGGACGTGCCAATTGGGCATAAGCGTGTGCGTGCACGGTGCGGCGCGGGGCTGCGCAGGTGCTGGGCAGCGCGCGTTCCTGTGGGACTACGAGGATGTGCTGAGCACCACACCCGACTCCCTGGAGCCCGTGCGCGAGCTGTGCTGCCGCTCCAAGCTGGCCAGCATAGCCTTCAGCAAGCACGAGCGCGCTCTTCTTGCTGCGGGGTGCGTGCCACACCGAGCGTGTGCGGCGGTGGCGCGGCATGGCGTGGCGTGGCAGGCCGTGTGCGTGTGTGTGCGCGCGTCCTGGGGTGTGATTATGAGGCTTTTGAGGGGCAGTCGGGCAGAGGGAGAGAAGAAGTCCAGCTGTTGCTTGTCCCCTGCAGGAGTGAGCAGGGCAGAGTGTGTGATGAGGGAGGGAAGGAGGATGCAGGGAAGGGAGGATGCAGTGAAGGGAGCAGGGCAGAGTGTGTGAGGGAAGGGAAGGGAAGGAGGATGCAGTGAAGGGAGCAGGGCAGAGTGTGTGAGGGAAGGGAAGGGAAGGCGGATGCAGTGAAGGGAGCAGGGCAGAGTGTGTGAGGGAAGGGAAGGGAAGGAGGATGCAGTGATGGGCCACAAAGTCTACAATGAAAAGCCCTTGGCAGCGCTTGCGCTTTGCATGCACCTGTGCGCAGCACGCTTGTCTGCAAGAGAACTGTAAGGGATCCCTCGCGCCGCGATCGACGCTCGGCGCCAGCTGCTCCTTTTACCCAAGCATGTGGATCAAGAGGCCCTGTGCTTTGACCTCCTGCGCTGTGTCCTGCCTGGCTTTTACTTGCCCTCCTGGACCCCAAGGGGCCCCAGAGCTTCGATGCCGCACAAAACTGGATGGTCCACAATTTACTTACTCAAGCGCACATGCTGCACGAAAATGGGTGATCCACTCCTCGCCTGAGTGCACGCGCACGCTGCACGGAGCTGGGTGCTCCACTCCTCATCTGAGCGCACGCGCACGCTGCACGGAATTGGGTGGTCCACACCTCTCACCCAAGCAGATGCTGGCTGGCCAAGGTCACAAAGCGGCATGAAATTGGATGATCCACACCTCTCACCCAAGTGCGCACGTCACACCAGCACTGCCGCTGCTGATGTGCACCGATCAGCACAACATGCATGCATGCGCTGGTGCCAACATGCTTTATGTAATTGAACATGTGCACACAGTTGCACCAAAATTAAGCACACTCCCTCCTTTACACACATGCACACACCACGCTCACATGCATGCATATATGTGTGCATCCGTGCACACCAGGGATGCGGAGGGGCGCGTTTACCTGTGGGACGTGGGTACCCGCCAGGTGCTGGCGACCCCTGCAGCGCATGAGCGGCGCGTGTGGGCACTGGACTTTGCGCCTGGCGGCGCCTGCGCGCACCCCGGTGGCGGCGGGGGCAGCCACCTGCTGGCGAGCGGCAGCGACGACCACCTCCTCAAGGTAGGCACAGGCACACAGCAGGTACAGGAGGGGGAGTCAGCGAACCCATCCAAACTGGTCTGGGTGTCTGGCACGCAAGCGAGTGGCTAGGGGATGGGGCACGAGGCCGGGTGTGCGCGCTCCGCTGTGTGGCACCTGCTCTGCTCCGCTGTATGGCACTTGCTCTGCTTACAGGTGTGCCACTTGCTCTGCTTACAAGTGGGGCACCTGCTCTGCTTACAAGTGTGGCATCTGCTCCGCTGTGAGGCGCCTGCTCCACTGTGTGGCACCTGCTCTGCTCCGCTGTGTGGTATCTGCTCTGCTCCGCTGTATGGCGCCTGCTCCGCTGTGTGGCACCTGCTCACGAGTGTGGCTGGCCAGCGAGCCCCCCCTACAGCTGGCATGGTCTCACACACCAGGAGGGGTGATAAGTGCTCCGGTATTGGCGCCCCCTTGGGATGGGTCCGGGCGTCGATGTACGGGCTGCCCGTGGATTTCCAAGGGCTGCCTGAGGGCTGCAGGTTAAGTCAGGGCTCCGTGCCGGGGGGAGGACTTCAGGGCCGGCTGCCTGCCATACCTTCCGTTCAAGCCGCTGACGTGGGCCGTCCCTCTCACCACACTAGTGCTCTGGGCATACATGCTCATAAGCACACATGCTCATGAGCACACACGACCACGCTCATGCACGCGTCGCGTGCTTTACAGGTGTGGAGCCCAAAGGAGCAGCGCCCTGTGGCCACCGTGGCTGCTGGCGCAAACGTGTGCAGCGTGCGCTTCAACCCCTGGCATGAGCACCTCATCGCGGTGGGGTCCGCAGCCCACACTGCCCTGGTGTACGACCTGCGCATGCTGCGGGGCACCAGCAGCAGTGGTGGGGCGGGAGCTGCGCTGCCGCTTGCGTCGTTTGGGGGCCACAAGAAGGCGGTGGCATACGTGCGGTGGGCGGGCGAGCAGGAGCTGCTGAGTGCATCCACAGGTGCGTGCGCAAGCGCGTGGATGTCTATGTGTGTTACTATCGTGTGTGGACAACTGATGATCACATCGAATATGAAATGGGACACGGCCTTAATCTCCCAAATGGACAGTGGCAAGAGGAAATGTGTTATTATTTCAATTGGGTTTGCCTCCCAAGGAATTCATACTTGGTCCGTACATGTTTCTGTGCGCGTATGCTTGCGTGTGTATGGAAGTGCATGTGTGCCAATTTGTGGTGCGTAGGCGCGCGCAGGTGTAATTGAAAGTTTCCCACCTTTGGATGTGGTGCAAGTGCTCTTTTCCTTTTTGCCTGTGGTTTTGTGTGTATGAATGTCCAACCCTGCTGTGCCGTGGATCTACGATGCTGATGCATCATGAGGACAAGCATAGCCGCCGCACATGCACAGCCGTGAGCATGGAAACTGCATTTGCAGAGAACCATCATAAACGCACGAGTTGTTAATTTATGTACTTGAAGGTTGTCCGCAGAAATGCCTCACATTTGGAGATTAACCTTGTGTTTGGTGAGGAAGGTCGCCGTGAATAAATGGAGCCAAATTTAAACCTTATTCAATGGATAATATCAACCTTGTTCATTAGGACAATATAGTGAAGGTCACGTGCGTCACAAATACGGCTTAAACACTGCCCACATGTACCAGCTCGACCGTTTCCAGAATTCCATCATACCCCCTCACCTCACAATCCGTGAGCGCAGTGATGCTGCGTCAGTGCTCACAAGTGTGCCTGAGCATGAGACAGGGCTCCAAGCAACTTGCTAACTATGCCCCCTCCGCGTACTGCACCCGCCCCGCCCTGCCCCCACATTGGTCTTCCGCAGACAGTCTCCTGCGCCTGTGGAGCTTGCAAGGGGCGATGGCCGAGGGGGCTGCGCTCCCGACTGACGCTGCAGGTCCAGCCGATGGTGGCGCAGCTGCACGCATGGGCAGGAGCAGCAGTGGCGGCGCGGGGGCCCATGGCACTGCGTGTTGTGTGGAGGCGGTGCGCACGTACAGTGGGCACACCAATGAGCGCAACTTTGTGGGGCTCAGCAATACCGGGAACTACATTGCCACTGGGTCGGAGACGGGAGAGGTGCGTGCGGGGGGCTGGGAGCAGGGGCCGATTATTCCACGTTAGCCTAAGGGGGGGAAATGGTGCCCTTCTTCACAGCATGCTTGCATGAGTTGACGGCTGGTGAGTCATGGCACAGGAATAGGCTGCTGGCTGTCAGCATTTGCAAACACACCGGCAACGCATTGTTGAGATTGGGCTCGTCCCTTTCGTGCAGCTGAGCTGCATGAGCTAGGGGGCACAAACTAGGCTTAGCGGCCATTGAGCCTCTGCCTCGGACAGCAACTTCTGTAGTACATTACTTTGGCCTATTTCCAGCGTGCTCGCATGCTGGCACTCGAAAAGGCATGAAGGGTTACAAGCAATACAGAACCCTTGTTCCAAACCCTTCGCCGCAAAGGCCACCACCGCCCATGATGCTGCACCGCGCTTCCTCAGGCATCCTTGCTGGCCAAAGTCTTCTTTGTTGCTGCCTTTGCCTGCTCACTCTGTCGGTACTGTCAGTCCCTTCGCGTGTGCACAACTACCACCTTTTGGCGACCACCACAGGACAGCCCTCTTGCCCGCTCCCGATCACCAAGTCCAGGCCACAACTGGATGCCGCCCATTGGGGACCTAACACAGGCAGCAATTGCACGAGCCTGCCCTACATACTGCCGCAGGTTTCGTCTACCTGAAGCACATCAACACACTGCCGCAGGTGTTTGTTCATCTACCTGGAGCACATCAACACACTGCCGCATGTGTTCATTCATCTACCTGAAGCACATCAACACACTGCCGCAGGTGTTCATCTACCTGAAACACATCAACACCCCCAGCATCCGCCACCGCCTGGCCAGCAACTACCAGCCCGGGCCGCAGGCCCACCACCACCACCTACGCGCCCAGCAGCCACCCCCCTTCATCAGCGCGGTCGCGTGGCGGCAGCGCAGCCAGACGCTGATGGCAGCCAACAGCCAGGGGCACCTGTGGGCACTGGCGCTGCAGCAGTGAGAGGCAGGCGGCTCTACTCCTCTCTGCAGTGGCACCACAGGTGTGGACCCAGGGCAGATGCAGCTGCAAGGGCACCACTCTCTGCACCACTCTCTGCACCTCTCTCTTCTCCTCTCTGCAGTGGCACCACAGGTGTGGACGTAGGGGGATGCAGCTGCAAGGGCGGCTGCAGCAGGGAGCGCCCCACCTTCAGGCACCCAGGTGCATATGAGGCTCGCTGGTGTGAAGAGCCTGGGTTTGCAGAGGCTGCCCCTGGGTGTGCAGGTGTGGGGCGGTGGCAGCCTTTTTTTTTTTAAGGTTTTGGGGTGTGTAGCATATAAGTGAAAATGGCTACACAGGGTGCTCATCCCAAAAAGTGTGTGTAGCACTGGAGGAGGCTAAACAAAGCCTTGCCAAAATTTTGGCGCAGCCAATTTTGGCAGTTGATTTTAAGATATCATCATAACAATCATGAGTAAATTTTTAAATGTTTTAGTGTGGCAATGCAGAGCTTGGGCATTCCAGATGCCCTCGTGCTGCCACCTGCACGTGAGGTCATGCATACTATTACAAAAATATCATACAATTGTCTTATGCCTGACCAGGCGAACATTCATGTCATCTGCAAATTCTGTGCTGTCAGGAACCAATGCCTAAAACTCCTCATTGCTCTCAGAATCGCTGCTGAGCTCAATGGGCTGCTGCTGCCTTGGCTACTGTGCTTGCTGGGGGATTTGCTTACTTGGTTTTCAACAAGTTAAGGACACCGATTACTTGATGCAATTGGGAATCACATGAACTCAATGAAGTGTAAATAAAGAAAACACCATGTTCAATGCCATTCAAGACAGCTGCTGTGCTTGCTGGGGGAGCTGCTGCTGCTGCTGCTGCTGCTGCTGCTTCTGATGATGATGATGATGATGATGATGGAGGAGGAGGAGGGCTTGCTGCTGCTCCTGCTGCTGTCTCTGTGCCTTGGGACTGCGCGCTTACAGGGGGCGGCATGCTTGCATGGGACTGAGGACTTAGAGCTGCTGCTGCTGCTGCTGCACCTGCTGGTGCTGCTGGTGCTGCTGCTGGAGCTGTTGCCCTTTCTGTAGCTGATGCTGCCGGGTCCCTAGAGTTGGGACGGGGAGGGTGCTGTCCCCAGTTGGGGAAATCACTCATCTCCTCACTTTCACCGTTCCGAGTAAAATACAATACATTTTTTTGGCTACGCGGGGTAGTCCACAGCAATTTTATCCGTCACCACTTGGCTACACTGGGCGGTCAGAGACGCCCTGCCTGGCGTTGCTGTGTAGCACCAAAATGCGACGCAAAGTGCTTTAAATGCGACACGTCACCATAAAAAAAACACTGGGTGGTGGGCATGCCAACGTCGGGAGCTCAGGCTGCAAAAGGTGCTGCTGGCTATTTGCAGGTGGCAGCAATACAAGGGGCTGGCCTGATGCCCCGCAAGGCTAGTGCTGGTGTCATGGCCAGGACTTGGTGCAGCTGTTGGCGTGGGCACTGCACAAACTTCATGCTTTACTATGACTGATGACTGCCACTCAGGAGATTGGCATTGTAATCCCAACATTAACCCAGGTGCACTTGTTGGTTGGCTTCTGTACATTCAATTCAATCATGCTTGGATGTGTGATATTAATTTGCCAGCATGTGAGAATTCCAAGAGGCCCTGGGAATCATAAAGGAAACAGGAACATATCATGTATAGGGGCCTGGGACTGCAAATTGTGTCGCTGTCTTGGATTGCAGTTTTTGTATGAGAGATGCATTGGAATGTTGCTTGTGGGGAACAGCATGAAGAGTTCTGTCACTGCTCAAGTTGGAAGTGTCTTTTGAGCTGATCCAGCTTCTAAACAAAGGCATAGCCGTCGAGTATGTTGTAGTATGCATGCATTTATGTCTTCTGTGTAGCTTATTTATCAGGCACGCATGAAATTAACAATTCCCATGCTCAAGTTGATTTTATGTCCTGCTAGTGTCGGGCGTCTACAGTTGAAACGACTACTCTTGGGAGAACTTACTGCCATGCTCTTTACTGGGCAGTTCCTGTTAAGTTTGGTTTTTGACCATTTCCTATCCTAGCTTGCCTTCATGCAAAGGCCGCTGTTGTAAATTGACTGTCCCACTCTTTAAAGGACAAATTGTCGAACCTAGGAGAGAAAGATGCTACTCGTGTTGATTGTTACAAGGGGGTACAAGAAAAGGCCTTCAGTCAAGAAGTGTGACTGCTAGCCTGCTCATAAAAAAAGTATCAGTGCATGAAGGAAGAAATAAAGCTTATTGTTTTACTGTCCCTGAAAAGCAGACACATTGTTGAAACCTGCAGGAGGAAACAGGGACGCATAAGTCCTGCGGAGAGACACCACATGTGGATGGGTACAGTGAAAAAGTACGTCACGGTGTTGCTCATTCTGTACGTCATTAGCATTGCATACGTCACAAGTAGGGGAGATATTGTGAGTCCATGTCACAGTTTCAATTACTCGTGATGATTATTGCATGCAATTGCCCTTGTGTTCCCTGAATAGCAATCAAGACTTAATTCTGGGCGCAACGAGCCTGAGTTGTGACAAAGCAAAAGTTTCAGGCCTTGTGCTACCGCAGCACAAGGTGACAGTGAGAGATGCTGAGACCTTGTAGTCATCAATGATGTGGGCCACATCATGTGGCACAGCAGATCTGCCATTTTTATCTGGATAAAAATAATTGATGAGATGTTGGGTCAGAGGCTTGCACCTACTTTAGTACATCAACTTTACCTCACCTGAGGATGCCATTTCACACTAATTTAGCGAAGACAACATAAAAACCGGTAAGTAACCAAAGTTGCAGCCTCATTTCTTTTAACATCTTCATCTTAAAGGATAGAGTTTCTGACACAGCGAACGTGGCTTGAAGTGGAGTATGCAAGGGGAGGCCTTATGTAGGGCCCCTAACGGTTTACCCGGGGCGAACTGTTGACACTACTCCGAGTAGTGTACTAGTAGAGTCTAGTACTACTACGAGTAGTGTACTAGAAGAGTCTAGCACATTGGAAGGGGGCTAGGCTGAATCCTTTTTAGGGCTGCAAACCTGGCAATTAACCAGACAACCAGAAACTGAACTTCAGGCAGAAAACGAGCCTCGGTAATGACGCGCATTTTGACGTTCAACGTCGTGCTAAGTTAGCACGCTAAGCCCTCCAATCAGCCTTCCCTTGAAGCTCCGGACATTCAAGCAGGCGGCGGGGCACCTGCAAAGGGAAGTCAACTGTCCACCCTCGCAACCTGTTGGTTCGGGGTTCAAACCATCTGGTGACCTCAATGGAGGCTTCCATCCGGCTTAGCAGCCCTCGTTCGGCAGAAACAGCCTTGAAACCTTAAACCTGAGTGCAGTGAGAGAGAAAATGTGTTCTGTGCTCCACAAGGGTTGGAGTTTTGAGCCCTCACCCTTTACCAGGCAACAAACCAGCCTTACAACCTGGCTGGCGGTTAACCCTAACTTGTAACTTACCAGGCAGAAGGATGCGACCCCCAAAGCACATTACAAGTCCAGAGTGTAGCTGACATATTTGTGAAACCTTCACCCCATGAATAAAGAGAGGCGAGGCAATTAAACTCAAGCCAGACGGTTTATTCTTGCACACTAGGCTGATGTGGACTGTGAGATGGGCTAGACGCAAATGCCCAAACATTTATCTGAGTCTTGGTTGCTGACTCTGGATCTGACTCCGCCTGAAATGCTTTCTTCGAGATGCTGTTATGTGCTATCCGCTTGCTTTGATTTTTCTTGCCTTGGGTGCAGGGCGGCAGCAGCCTTCAAGCCTAGTATAAAACTTAAACTAGACAGTTACACAGAGAGGATCTATCTAAAAAGAAGTTCAAATTTACCCTTGACATCAAGTTGTTTACTGCTGTTAACAAGTTGTTAGCTACTGTTTACTGACGCACCTCGGAGGAATAGCTAAGCTCAAGCATAATGGCTCACAGACGCGTAATTCCAGGCAAATTCCCAAGAGACTTTCTGGGAGCAAACACACTCCCATCTCAGCAGGGAATGCCCATGGTGTAAGAAATATGATGGCAGCACCACTGGCAGCTGGGGCTATCATAGCACTCAAATGATTAGACACATATATCAGTGTTCTACAGCCACCGCTGATTCCCAAAGAGAGGCCATCATGATAATTCTATGATAGGTTCCATACTATGCATTGATATGCTTTGATCTTAGCTATGGAATCTCATGGGGGAAGCAGCCTGAACAGAGGATCGAATCACCAGATACTAATGACTGTGCTGCTTCAAAACACAAGTCAAGCACCAGCTGGTCACAATCTCAACAGAACAAGTGAAGGCTGCGGCACCTGCTTGCAGCAAGTGCATGCCAATCAATAATGGCATGGACCGGGGTGTAGCTAGACACAATCAAGAAAAGCACTCCTGCATGGCGATGTAAGTTGGTTCTGGAAGTAAAGTAGTACAGTTTGCAAACATAGAACATTTAATTGGAATCCTTGAGTGGTCCGCCACTGAAGCGTGAGTTCATTTAAGACACTATACACATGAAGCTCCTCAAAAAGGTTAGGTCAATGTTGCATGTCACTCATCCTGCAACAGAGTCATTCAGTGCCTAATGTACATGCGAGCTGCATCAGCGGCCGCCTGCTCTCATGGTAATGGCTGCTGCCCACCCCATGCCTGTCTGCTTGTGACTCGAGGCAGCTCCTGCCATGCATGGGACATCCTACATGCGCATGGCTTGCTCTAGGGCCTGCTGCTGCGGGGCACACGTGCGTGCACCGGACACCCTATGCACATGGTGTCCTCGCATGCATGGGACATCCTACACACGCGTGGCTTGCTTGAGGGCCTGCTGCTGGCCAGGCTGCTCCGCGGGCCTCTTCCTGCCCTGCAGTGCCTTTGGGGGCCTTGCTGCAGCTGGGCTCTCCATCTGCGCAGTGCGCAAGGCAAGCAGGACGACGCGCGCCGCTCTGGGCAACGCAAAAGGCGCAGCTGCCTGTAGCCCCAAGCTCGCACTGCGCAGCTCAGCAGCTAGCAAACACACACGTACGGGGCGCACGCGCTGCTGGCAAGCTTGCCTGTGCCACCATCAATGCAGGGCGCCCTATGATGCCTGCCTATAGGCACTTCCAAGGTCAACCCAAAACCCTACCCCTTAACCCAAGGATGGACGCACTGAAGCACATGCAGCAGCAGCAGCAGCAGCAGCAGCAGCAGCAGCAGCAACCGAGAGAGAACCCTGTCGGCAAACAGGGTTCCTAAGCAACTCAGGTCACCACTGCAAGATCCCTCCCAAGGCAGCACTCGTTAAGGTAGCTATGTGACACCCTTGACCTACAGTGTGCAGGGTGGGTGCCTTGGTTGGCTCTGGTTTATCTCGTGTACCACAGAACCACTGCTGTGGTCACCACAGGTCACTATCAAGAGGTAAGCCCTAGCTTGTAGCTCGTGTGCCACAGAACCACTGCTGTGGTCACCACAGATCATCATTATCACCGCAAATGACGTGGAGCAAAGGAAGATGCCTTTCAGGCAAAGGCAGCCTCCACGCAGCGGTTCCCTCTCCCCGCACGCGCACATACGGGGAGCATGCCCCGCTATGCGTGCCACTATGTAAGAGGGAAGACGCGACGCGCCCTTCATGTCACATCTCCAACCTCAACAGCACATGCCCGCTCATAAGCCCAGAAACCAACCAGGGCCCTGGTGCTTGGCGGCTACTGATGCCCCGCTATGTGTGCCGCTCTGGGGGAAAGAAGACGCAACGTGCCCTTCATCTTACATCTTCCCGTTCGAAAGCCCACAAACAAATGAGGGCCCTGGTGCTCGGCGGCAACTGATGCCCTGGGGACACAGAGGATGCAAACTGATGCCCTGGGGACACAGAGGATGCAAACTGATGCCCTGGGGACACAGAGGATGCAAACTGATGCCCTGGGGACACAGAGGGGACACAGAGGGGACACAGAGGGGACACAGAGGGGACACAGAGGGCAACTGATGCCCTGGGGACACAGAGGGCGCACCCAGCCTCACCCGTGGCGTTGCTCGGGGAAGGCAGCAAGGTTGGCAGGCATTTCATCCTCAAGCATGCAGCCGGCACCCACACCAATCACCAGAC
>LKMJ01006018.1_pt1 | contig 11461 bp, 11 predicted proteins | sample 643391 | NCBI WGS metagenome assembly LKMJ01 (sample SAMN04112250, study PRJNA286221) | soda lake metagenome | biome: soda lake; feature: Kulunda Steppe; material: water; isolation source: sample PL-Br10 brine of Picturesque Lake | place: Russia: Kulunda steppe | collected 2010-07
ATGTGGTGTTCAAGCGTTCGATTCTTGTAGAGACTTACAAACGGCGAACACAAGTTGAGCGAACGTTTGGAGCGTGTTCAGACTGCGGCCTCGGGACGCTGCGCGCCCGAGGCCACGTCCATGCTCGAGTACAAGCATTCCTTGGACTGTGTCTCCGAGTAATAGTTGCAATTACGAACTACGAACAGGGTGAAAATCCAGGGTAGACGAAGCTTGTGGTATGAGATGAATTGTATGACACCCTCATTCTTACCACCAATAACGACTGTCAGTCACCACGATACATTGTAACATGGGAGTTTCTCGAAACAGTCCCGCGGTGAGGTTGACTATAAAATTAAGCAGATGCTTTTACTCGCTCTGATTGTCTGTTGGGGTTTGTGTCACACTACATTCAAACAGACACTTCCTCTACTCCGATGTGATCGACTGAATTTGTTGTTAACACACGAACATAATTAGGGAAATACCATGATAATCACTCTGTTTCACTGGGTTCTGTAAGAGCCTATCGCTCAATATTGTGCCTAATCAAATCACAATGTTAATAATAAGATTTTAGTATGTGCAAATAATTATCGGATATGAGTAAAATGATCAAGAAAAAACACTGGCCTTCAACACACCATGGTAGAGAACACCCGAACCATTTCACTTTTGTGAATTACTTACTCCACACATTATTAGTATCATGAATATGTCCACAGACGTCCCTGATGGATTGAAGTCTAAGGATGATCAAATCGCTCCGTTTGACTGGTATCGGAGAAATCGACAGAACTGTGAGGTACGATACGACCAGTCCCGAGATGTATACGACCTTTTCTCGTATGAAGCAGTAAAGGAAGCGTTTCATATGCCTAAGCAACTTGTTCGTCCTGATCCTTCTATCACTGATAAAAACACAAACGTGGATTCGACAGATCCCTTCAAATATATCGGGCAGTCTATACTCTGGACAGATGGGAATTCGCATCATAAAATGAAGCAGGAAATGTTCAGTCATTTCACCCCATCTGCATTATCAGGATTCCGCTCAAAAATTGACGAGGTTGTCGAGGAAGAATTAAGTGAAGAGATTAACGGTAAACGTTCGTTTGATTTTGTTGCTGAATTCGCCATTCCGGTAACACTCAAAATCCCAATGGAGTTACTGGGACTTCCAAAACAAGACTATATGACTGTGTTTGAGTGGATTGAAGCGTTCATGGAAACAAGCTTAAGCGAATACAGTAGTAAAGATAGCGAAGAGTCAACAAAACTAATTGAAGCAACCGAATACTTAGACGATATCATTCAGGACCGAACACAAAATCCAAAAGACGATCTTATATCGATTTTTGTGCATCAGACTTCGATGGATCCTGAGCAAATTGGTGCTAACTGCTGGGAAATCCTCTTAGCTGGACAAGGGACAATGACTGATTTCATTTCTAATGCTCTTTATTTAGATCAAACAAAAAGCATATTTTCCAGACCGAATAACATGAGTAATATTCTTGAGGAAGTGCTCAGATACCGAAGTCCGGTCCAATGCCAAGCACGAACAACAACAGAACAAACTCATATTTGCGGGACAACAATCCCAGCAGACTCTCGGGTAGTCTTGTGGATAGGCTCGGCAAACCGCGATGCAGAGAAATTTGAAAACCCAGATCAGTTCGATCCATCAAGAAACACTGATCACTTGGCATTTGGTCACGGATCCCATTCCTGTATTGGATTCAAGCTCGCACGGATTCAGGCTCCGATTATTTTCACATCACTTTTCAACCACTTCAAAACTATCAAATTACACGAAGAAAGAGTACTACCAATTCCTTCACCTGCGATACTATCATTCGAGCGATTACCTGTAACTGTCACCTACAACTGAGAAAACACATCATAAAATTAACCGAACGGTCCAAAACTTCGTCCGTCCAAAATTGTCACCCTGTTCGTGGTTAGTGATAGTGGACATCACACAGAGACGAAGCGCCGCGAACATCTGTGTTTGTTTGTGGGCGAGACCTCGGATGGGTACGTGCTTGAGGCCGTAGTCCATGCAAGCATCATTTCAATCTCTACGCTCTGTAACTCTAGTAAGAATTCACCAGATGCCAACACAGGTCTCTACCATCTCCGAACGAAGTTCGAGCCGAAACGGATCGAACAAATCGTAAATACGCACCTCAGACGAGATATCGTCGACCTCCACCTGCGGCCTTATTACGGCGATAAAGCCGACACAGACGGTCTCTATCACTCGGAAGCCAAACGTGGAACAACTTCGTTTCATGCCTATGCAACCCTCTACACACGCGTAACGAACAAACAATTGTCCTGATGCTCGCTATCATCAAGATAGAACCACTGTGTGAGTCACTGTAACTGTGACCCAGCATTTATTCACGAGAGCAGCCACTGCTGGAGCGATTGATCGAAGACGCCGGTAAAATAAACTATCAACGATCATTCCACGGATAAACACTCGTTACCTGCACACAACCGGAGGTAGAGGCCTAACTAAAGACAAATAGTGCGAGAAATTGCAGAAATATGGCAAATTATGGTTTAGTTGGTTGAAGTCATATCGTATACACGGTCGCTACGATAACATAGCCCTTTATTTGAATGTGTTTTGAATCTATACAAAAAAACTGAACAAAGAATTTATATTCTGGATATAAGAGGAAACTATCCAAAGTATTATTATCATCTATCAATATTGTACCTATATGGACAAACAACAATCTGAGAGAAATGAAATTGAACAACTTGACCGTGAATACACGCTAGGAACTTGGACGCGACAACGGGATTTTGATCCAACTCAAATCATTGATACAGATGGGCCACGGATCGTGACCGCGGACGGCGACTCAATCTTGGACTTCAGCAGCCAATACGTTTGTACTAGCCTCGGCTACGATGCAGAACGCATTTCAAACGCGGTTGCTGAACAGATTCGAACTGTGCCATATGTGAATCCCGGTTGGTCAACAGAACCGCGAGCGCGGCTTTCTGAGAAACTCGCTGAGATTACACCTGGGTCGTTAAAAAAGACATTCTATTCTACCAGTGGCACCGAAGCCAATGAGGTAGCGTTCAAGATCGCTCGTGCGTATACTGGTAAGCACAAAATCCTTTCACGGTACCGCTCATATCATGGTGCCACTGCTGCTTCCCTATCTGCCTCCGGCGATCCCCGCCGGGTTGCACAGGGGCCCGACATCCAGCCAGAAGTTCCTGGAATGGTGAAGGGACCAGACCCGTACGCCTATGGATCAAGCCTTGATCCGGAGAAAAGCTTGGAGTACATTGATGAAATGTTAAGGCTTGAAGGTGGAACCGTTGCTGCCGTTCTGGTCGAACCTCTCGTCGGATCCAACGGTGTGTTGACACCACCGGACGACTACCTGCCCAAATTGCAGAAGATTGCGCACGACCACGGTGCCCTATTGATCTGTGATGAGGTGATGACCGGGTTCGGTCGGACCGGCGAGTGGTTTGCTTCGACACTGTATGAAGCGGAACCGGATATTATTACAATGGCTAAGGGTTTAACTGGATCGTATCAACCTTTAGCAGCAACGACCGTCACAGAAGAAGTCGCCGAATATTTTGAAGACAATCTTCTCAACCAGGGGCATACTTTTGCTGGACATCCTACCGCATGTGCTGCGGGAGTGGCAGCGATTGAAACCTATGAAGAAGATGGGCTTATCGAGAACGCGCGTGAAATTGGCCAGTACTTGCGTTCCGAATTGGAGTCGCTCTCTGATCGACATCCCAGTGTCGGCGAACGTCGTGGAATTGGTCTTCATCAAGGTCTTGAACTAACCCGAAGCGAAAAGGAGCGTGTCCCATTCGAAGTAAGGGAAGATAAAGTATCAAGCAACAAGACAGTACTTGACGAAGTTGGCACATGTGCACTTGATAATGGTGTTTATTTCTATACATCTGTCAATACTATTGTAGTTACCCCGCCACTAACGATTACAAAAGAGAATGTCGATGAAGCAATAAACGTGCTCGATGAAGCACTTGTAATTTCTGATTCTGCGATGGATCAATAATTGCAACACCACTAAATTATGGTTGAACTGAGTAAAGGTCTTCGAGAAGGTTGGAAGACACTGTATAGTTAAGCCAGTTTGAGAAATAAGCAGTTCCTGTCCCATTTCGAGTATTTAAATTTACTGTGAGTCTATCAGATCTAACCGATGGGTACACGAGCAGATAGCACTCCTCGATCTACAATTGGAGCTGAATTTTACTCACTACTCGACGCAGTCGATAGCGAGTCGATGGTTGATGGCTGTCGCGTCGAACGTTCTAGTGAACGGTTCGACACGCTGCCGAATCGGTACGGAACAGTGAGTTCAGCATCTAATTGACGAATACTCGTGTTGAATCGAAGAGACGCAAAGAACGTGAATAGCAACTTATTGATGCCGATCTTCGCGTTAGTGATTCGGCAAAGTTATTGAGGAGAAGAATCTCCTTCGTGTAGTGACTGGACGGGAGAAGGAAATCGTGTGGCACCTGAGTGAAGGGGATCTGGATCGGCTCCTCGGCGAGGCGGACGATCAGAAGGAATTCGAACGCCTCGTCTTTCTCAAACAGCTGTACAAAGGTGCCACGCTGAAGGAAGCCGCTGATGACGTCGGGAAATCTGAGGGCACCGCCACGAACTGGGTCACTCGCTGGAACGAAGGAGGTCTCGGTAAACTCACTCCGAACTTCAGGGGCGGTCGGCCCCCGAAGCTCGACGAAGACCAACAAGACGAACTCATTGACCTCCTGCGTGAAGGTCAACCGTAGAAAAACAGGAGATCCAGCACCTTCTCGACGATGAGTTCGATGTCGAATATCACCCACACTACCTTCCGGAATTTCTAGACAATCTCGGCCTTTCCTACGCCATTCCTCGGACAAAACGGCTTGATCGACCCGATAACGCCGAAGAAATCCTCGACGAACGCGTCGAGTACGCGTTCGTCGAGGATGCTCACGACCAACCACACTACGCTTCTATAGTGCCATCTCTGCCCGACCAACAGCCTGCTTCCGAAGAGCGAATCTCAAACGTGCGAACTAAAATAAAATTTGGGTTTATATAACTCATAATAAATTCAATTGATATTTTAACGATAGCTTTATAACTCTTTCAGCACACTTTTTACATAGATGTCACAAGCAACAGTAGCATTATGCTTTGACTTCGACGCAGTATCAACTTGGTTACACACGTTCAAGATGCCCAATAGTCCAACAAAACACTCTAGAGGTGTTTTCGGTGCCGAGGTCGGTTCGCAAAGGATTCTTGATATACTGGATGAGGCAGGAATTCGGTCGACGTGGTTCGTTCCAGGACACACTGCTGATAGTTTTCCAGACGAAGTCGAAAACATCCTCGCCGATGGTCATGATGTCCAATCGCATGGATGGTCACACACGAACCCTTCCGAGTACAATTCCAAAGTGGAAGAAAAGGAAGATCTCAAACAGTCAATTGCGTCGCTCGAGTCGATCACAGGGGAGACACCGTCAGGATACCGGTCACCGTACTGGGACTTCTCGCTCAATACACTTGATCTTCTTCAAGACCTCGGGTTCGAGTGGTCATCGAGTTTAATGGGTCGAGAATTTAAGCCGTATTATCTTCGTGAAGACTGGAGCGCGAATCCGAACGAACCTTACGACCTCGGCGAACCGACAGACATCCTTGAGTTCCCCGTATCGTGGTATCGGGATGACTGGCCGGCGTTGCAGTTCGTTATGGGCTCACCCTCACAGGGGCCGCGACCGAACGAGAGAGCGTTCTTCGACACGTGGGGCGCACAGTTCGATTGGATGTACGACAATGTCGATAATGGTATCTTCACGCTGACGATGCACCCGCAGATAACTGGCGTCGCTCCACGTCCGGCATACCTCGCGGAACTTATTGATCACATGGCGTCAAAACCTGATGTGACATTTCGGACACTTAATTCGATCGCGACCGATATCTGATCATAACTCTATATTGTACTGTCTTTTCACAGTTCCAATTCAACCGTGGATTAGCTGGTGAACCCGCCATCGACAACAAGGTTATGACCGTTGACATACGAACCCTCGTCGCTAGCAAGAAACAGAGCTGCGTTGGCGACTTCTTCTGGTTGTCCCTCCCTTCGAAGTGGAATGTCGTCTTCGAACTCGCCGGCAGCCTCTTCATCGACGACGAGTTGCGCAGTTTCAATGATGCCAGGACTGATAGCATTAACACGAATACCGTTTGGTCCCTGTTCAGCGGCGAGTTCGCGCGTTAGGTTTGCGACTGCTGCTTTCGACGCGCAGTAGGCCGAGGCGTCTTCATAAGCACTCAAACCAGCAATCGACGACATATTAATTATCCGACCACCTGAGGGCTGATTGCTCATGACGCGAATCGCTGCCTGGCAACCAAAGTAGACACCTCCAATGTTGACGTTCATCACAGCGTCGTAGGACTCCTTACTGACTTCGGTTATCGGGCTTTGCTCACCCCAAATCCCTGCGTTGTTGACAATAATGTCAATCGATCCGAATCGATCAACCGTCTCGGTGACGACAGCGTTGACTGCTTCCGGATCGCTGACGTCGGTTTCGATAAAGCAGGCCTCACCTCCTTGGGATTGGATGACTTCGTGTGTCGGTTGCCCCCCTAGCCGTGGTGTCTCTTGAACATCAGCAACCGTCACTGCTGCCCCTTCGGCAGCAAAGCGCGTTGCGATAGCACGACCCATTCCGGATGCTGCTCCAGTAACCAGTGCTGTCTCGTTGACTAATTGCTCACTCATACAATTAAACACATTTTCGAACGTATAATACTTGTGACCTATGTTGGTTGTGTCGTCTGGCTCTTATTTCGCCTGGCTAGGCTTCAAACATATCTTCGAGCACGCGACGCAACACTTTATATCCAGTCGCTACCTCCGAAAGTTCGATTTTTTCGTCGTAGGTATGGGCTTCATCGAGTTTGCCCGGACCCCAAGTGATCGCATCCATCCCTGCGTCGTTGACGAAATTCCGTACATCGGTCGAAGCCTGAATCCCCCAGGGATCCGCGGAGACGCCGGCAATCGCTGCCGAGTGGTTGCGGACTACATCTGCAAACGCATTGTCAGCTGGTACTTCAGCAGACTCGTAAGTCCGTGTTCGGCGCCACCTCGTTTCGATGTTATAGTTTGCTTCAATTTCCATCAGAAGGCTGTCGATTTCGGAATCAACCTCTTTAATAGCTTCAGATGGTAGAAGCCGACGATCGAGCGTAATCGTAGCAGACTCAGGAACGACGTTCTCTTTGGTTCCCGCTTGGAATTCAGTTACTGTCGCATAAGAACATCCGAGGAGATCGTGTTCACGTGTTCGCACGTCAGCGTCATACACTGCCAGTGCTTCAAGCACCCGACGGGCGTTCTCTATAGCATTTGTACCGTAATCTGGACGACTGGCATGAGATGGTTCACCTATAACTGTGATTTCGTACCAGGCCAACCCCTTAGCGCTGGTCGCTGTTCGCAGCGAGGTAGGTTCTAAAACGATTCCATAGTCACCCGTGTATCCCAATTCGAGAAGCGTCTTCGTCCCCGGTTCGGCAGTCTCTTCACCCATGGCAGCGTGAAAAACAACTGTTCCCTCGAGTTTGCCGGCACGGAACGCCTTAGCAGCGTCTACAGTGGCGAGCATGGCGATGGCCAATCCTGCTTTCATATCTGCGCATCCGCGCCCATAGAGCACGTCGCCGGCGGTTGTCGGATCATAGGGTTGATGTGACCACTGATCTGTATTGCCGGCTGGTACCACGTCAATGTGTCCATTAAGCACGATAGTTGGATCCCCTTGGCCGACTCTGACGGCGACCTGTGGCCTGGCTGCATCCGGTTCATCGATGAGCGTCGGTTCTATCCCCTCCTCACGAAACCAGTCACAAATAAACTCAGCCGCTAACCGCTCGTTTCCCGGCGGGTTTTCTGTTTGGATCGACACGAGGTCAGTGAGAAGTCTGGTCACTCGCCCTTTAGTATCTCTAGTCATTTTCTTTCTCCATAGATCACGGTTTGAGAAGGGCTAGTGTTCACCACTCCTCCTGAATTGATCGGTTCCACACTTACTATGCCTTACACGAATTGTAAAAAACATTGCGCAATAATAAACTCAAAAAATAGATTTTCGATCATGTGAAGCACGTGGTTGGTGAGTTAGAGTACGCTCGGACGATTTCATTGAGAGCTTCTCAACCAGGTTTGCGTAGGATTCGGCGGGGTAGCTGGAACGCTCTGAAATGAGCGTAAGCTGATCTTTTGAGACGCCTCGGTGTGGCGAAAACCACCGTCGCACCAGCGACGCGTGGCTCTCACAGGTATTCACATGAGCTTTTCTATCGATTTATTCGCCTTCGCTGTGAATGACTGTTCCTAGCTAAAAACTCACATCGTCTTCAAGTGGATGGTACGCTTGAAATCCGCAAGTGTAGACAGTAAGCGACTCTTCTTAGCGTTCGTCAAGAAGGAGGTGCACGGTCAATTAGTCAGCGGATTTTGTTGGCACGGCGTGTCGTAGACCGCTACCACGATCAACGAGTGTGAACACTGTTGGCTTGTCCTTGTCACAACTTCCACGACCACGTCTTGAGAGGCCACGCGAGCGCGACCGAGAGTCGCGCTTGTGTGGTCTTTCAGTTACTGCAGTCACGTAGACTTCGTCGATTTCGACCGGGCTAATGAAGTTGATGGCAGGCGCTTCGAGCATTCTGGCGAACCGTTTGATGTGTCGCCGGAGTGACCGGTACGAGGCAGTGAGTTCAGTGGCTAACTGGCGAATGCTTGTGCTGAACCGAAGGAACGCATACAACGTGAACAGCAGCTTATTGATATCGATGGAACTCACGTTCACTGTCTTGCTGAAAGCTAACCAGCCACCGCAGACATAGATTCAGCACCTACTGAAGGAGATTGTGAGGTTCTCGATTGATTGACTGAGCCTAGAGCTTAAATCCAAGTAACTCACCATCGTGGCGATTGTCTGTTGTCTGTGATTGAGACTGGAACTGATCACTGGCTGCTGTTATGGCTTCGGATGTCTTGGCTCAGTCACTTGAGAGTATCTCGCGTGTTGCATTCTGAAGAATGGTAAGACCAACCGTAGCTTCCTTAATTTCAATATGTTCGTCGTACCGACCGCACTGTACGCTGTCACCAGGGCCCCAGGTGATGGCGGGAATGTCTGTATGATTGACGAACCAACGTGTATCGGCCGCCCAAGGACGCCCTGCCGGTTGGGTGGGTGCATCCGCGATGGAAGCAGAATGTTTGCGAAACACTTCGGCTGGATACGAATTATTTTCTGCGTCCGTTGACTCGTAGGAGCTGACACGCTCCCACTCAATCTCCAAATCATGATCTTGTGCTACTGATTTGAGGAGTGAATCCACTTCCTCATCGATTTCTTCTCGGGTCTCGTTAGGGAAAAACCGTCGTTCGAGACGAACTGTCACTTCTTCTGGAATCATGTTCCCAGTTAACCCACCTTCTATCTGAGTCAGGTTTGCGTAGGCTGGCCCAACAAGTTCGTGAGTCTGTTTTCGGAGTTCCTCGTCATATTCGAGTAGCCGTGTCAACAGTGGGTGTGCCTCTTCAATCGCGTTGCAACCAGAGTCGGGACGGGCAGAGTGGCCCGGTTCGCCTATGACTTTTATATCGTACCATGAAAGGCCTTTGTGAGATGTCACGGTGTGCATCCTTGTCGGCTCTAAAATGACGGCGTAATCGCCGTCGTAGCCTTCGTCAATGAGGGCCATCGTCCCAGGATCTCCGGTCTCTTGACCAACAGGTGCTTGAAAAAGTATGGATCCCGCCAGATCCCCAGATTCGATTTCAGGCTTGAGATCCCTAGCGGTTAGCATTGCGAGAGTGACACCGAGTTTCATGTCTGCGCTACCACGACCGTAGAGCTTTCCGCCGTCGATTTCGCCCGCGTACGGTGGATGCTCCCATCGGCTCACGTCACCAGCCGGATACACATCTGTGTGTCCGTTGAGAACTAACGTTGGATTGCTAGAACCAACTTCCGCGACGACTTGTGGCCGGTCCTCGTATGGTTCGTACACCAGTTCAGCATCGATACCATAATCTTCAAACCAGTCAATGATAAACTCCGCGACAGGCCGCTCATTGCCTGGCGGATTCTCCGATTCAATAGAAACGAGATCGGCAAGAAGGTCTGTTATCTCATCAGTCGAGCTCGGTTTTTTTTCTTGAGTCATGCAATTTTAAACGAGAATATGTACTATATTAACTTTTTTCATCCGACCATACGGTCATGTCGTGGTTAGATAGCAAAAGCCAGATCTGCTGCTCAGTGATGCCTCTCGTCCTTACCGAAGTTCTCTCCCACCTAGAATAGAATTGACTGGAGCTGTTCAGGTGGATCAAGTCCTCTCCGCTTCCACGTCGCCAGCATCGTTGTTATGATCTTGTGAATCTGGACCCCTTCTGCCGACCGGGGGTCCAAAACATATTTCGAAGGAATACTTGCTCGCGCAGAGAGGGCTCTGCGCGATTGTTCGTTGAATCAACATCTGGTTCAGTCACAAACGTAAGCCAGTGACCCAAGCTATTGCTGATCTTCTTGATCAGCTTTTGAACCTCTCGGGCCTGGTAATCCTCTCTAATCAGGCCCTCTAAGTGCAAGGACACTTCTGCCCGCTTCTGTTCGCGGGCGGAAGCCGACGGCTCACCTTCGACAAATGTTGTTAGATTGTCATGGGATGCGTGCAACTCTTCAGACAGCCGCTCTGCTTCCTCATACCGTTCAACGACGTACTCCACCTCTCGCAACAGGTGCGCCCAGCACCGCTACAGTTTCGCGTGATAGCTCGAATACGCCGGCCGGCCGTCACAGCTGAGCGTTGAGTCCTCGGCGAACCCCTCGCCGAGGATGTCTTCTAAGACGCCACTTCCACGGCTCTCATCAACCCAGAACAGCGCCTCGTCATAAGTGACGAACGTCCACGCCCAGTGTTGCTCTCCGTCAACCCGAAAGCCTATTTCATCGCAGTAGACGACCTCATTCTCCCGATTCTTTTTTTTTTGACATCATTGTATGCGGGTCGCAGTCGGTCTGCGACCCGCTTGGTCAAATTGTAGATAGTCCGGTGAGAGATCGGAAGATCGAACTCCCAGTCAAACAGCTCGGCCTGTTTCCGGTTTGGCAGTCGTTGATGGAACCGACCGAGAGCGGTTTGGGCCATGATATTTGGTCCAAACCGCCCCTTTTCAGGACAGTCAGGATGCTCAGCAACGACCTCGTTTCCACAGGAACAGTCGGTACTTCCCGAACGCTGCTTCGTGAGCTGTGCTGAGTTACGCTTCTTTGGTTCAAACGCTGCGTAGTTGCTCTGTGAAGATTGGAATAGAGTTCACAGCTCAAGAGAACCAAGCGAAAGAGC
>LKMJ01006021.1_pt1 | contig 11459 bp, 9 predicted proteins | sample 643391 | NCBI WGS metagenome assembly LKMJ01 (sample SAMN04112250, study PRJNA286221) | soda lake metagenome | biome: soda lake; feature: Kulunda Steppe; material: water; isolation source: sample PL-Br10 brine of Picturesque Lake | place: Russia: Kulunda steppe | collected 2010-07
TCGAAGCCCATCGCTTTCGTGGCCTCTTTGACAACGACCTGTGCGGCCGGACCGGCTTCGTCGTAGGCCGTTCGGGCCTCTGCGACGGTCTCGGGTTCGTAGACACCCTCGCGTTCCATCTCCATACTGTCAGAACGAACGCGTCGTGTTAGGAGTCTTCGCTTTCGTCGACGCCGCGCTGGGCCATTCGGTCAGTCAACTCGCGGGCCTCTCGTAGAATCGCCTGGGCGTCGGCGTCCAAGCCGTCGACCGCCGCAGTGGATTCAGTGATCGCCGGCCGAGCGGCTGGGCCGCCAGTCGAGCGGTCGACGCCGCTGGCTGGCGGTTGGGTCGACTGTGTGCAATCCGCTGGATGCGTATGGTCGCCGGGATGCTCGTGCTCAGTTGTTTCGTTGGCGTGTTCGGCAACCAGTTCAGCGAGTTCGTCGCGTGGAACCGACTCCCAACTGTCGACCGCGTCGGTGGTCGACTCGTCGGCTGCGCTGTCGTCTTGTCCGTCAGCAGCGTCGACTGAGCCATCGGTGACTCCATTAGCAGCGTCGACTGTCTCGGAAAGCCACCTCTCGTGGGCCTGGCCGTGGAGAATCGCCGTCACTGCCAGATGGTTCGCACACTGCTGGCTGTCGGTAAACGGCTCTTCGCAGACCGGACACAGATATCCCATAGAATACGCGTAGGGAACTCACGGCTAAAATGCCAGTGGTTTGCAAGACCGAGACGAACGGCAACAGCGATGTTTTCAAGCGTCTGCTGGGCTGTAGACCAACACGAGTGCGGCTTCGCCATCGTTGTAGTAGCCTGGATTCCGCCGGATCGGTTCGAACCCTTCGTCGACGTACAGCGCTCGGGCCACACGATTTCCTTCGCGGACTTCGAGTTTGATCCGGTTGACACCCTCAATCAGTAGCTGTGAGACAGCCTGTTGAAGGAGATACCGGCCGATCCCATGTTGTCGGGCAGTCGGGTCGACTGCGAGATCCTTGATATGTCCGAACCCGCCGCCGAAGTTGGCCGTCCAGTCGGCGACGACATACCCCACGACGGTGCCGTTCCGTTCGGCGATGAGAAACGCCGGCTCGCCGAGAAACCCTTCGAACGTCGAGTAGGACCACGGCTCGTCGAACACCTGCTTTTCGAGCCGGTAGACAGCCAACAGATCCGGCCGTGTCGCTTGGCGGACCGTCAGATCCCCACTGTCGACTGTCGTCTCAGTTGCCACACTCTTGGCTTCGTAGCGGACATCAAAAAACGGGCGGGTCGACGAGTGGCGGTCAGTAGCTTGAGACCGGATTACTCGATGTCGATCCGGCCCCGGAGCCGCGCCACCGCGCTATCGAGCGTTGCAAGCGACAGCAACTCGGGTCGCTGCTCTGCGACCCAGACGTAGAGGACGACACCCTGAACAATGAATACGTTCGTACAGAGGAAAAACAGCGCCTCTTCGATTGGGAGGCTTCCGAACCCGTAGCCGACGGTGTGTGTGCTCGAAATCGCCCAGATCCCGTGTTCGATAGCGATCCAGTCGATTACCCACAGATACAGCGTTGGCACACCGATAGCCACTGCAACCCGCCGCCAGACCGCCAGCAGGTAGGTGATGCCGAAGGCCCACTGGATCGCCAGAATGGGGCCGCTCCACCAGAGTAGCGATCCCAGATAGTACGTCGATTGGGTGCCCATGAGCCACCAGCCGAACCCACTAATCGAAAGCCCAGCAACGACTCCGAGCAGGCGGTGGCTGTGTGGAATCGACAGCGACAGATCAGCCCGCGGCAACACGAGCATGAGCCAAAAGCCCGTCAGCAGCGGCTGAAGGATGAAAAACAGGTACTCTTCGAGCGGCGTATGCCAGATCGTCGCTAACACCGCGCCGTCGCCGTACCACCAGACGCCTTCGGGGATCATCATGTTGGTCCACGGCGTCGTGTAGACAACTGCCAGCCCGATAATAATCCCGAGACCGGAGAGTGCAGGATGCCCCCACGACACACCCTCCCGGTGTGCGAGCCAGCCGAGGATAACGATCGGCGGGAGCACGAACACCGCATGGAACCCCAGGTACGTGAGCCAAACCCCCATCAACGCTCACCAACCGGAGTTTGCTGTCGCCGTCCGTCCGGTCGTAGCCTGTGCTCCATGGGCACTAAATTGTACGGTTTTGCGGAATATAGGTTTGTGACCATACCAGTCAGGGGCGACGGCAACAGGGTGGTCGACCTCGCAGTCGACACCACCATCTCAGCAGGCCTCAATGTAGGCGTCGACGAGTTTCTGTTCGGCCGCCCGGAGGTGCTGATGAAACGTCTGGCGAGTGATACCCATCGTTTCGGCGATCTCTTCGCCGTCGACCGGCCGCGGCCACTCGAAGTAGCCGTTGAGTTTGGCAGCCTTCAGCGCGGCCTTCTGGCGGTCTGTCAGTCGATCTTCGACGGCTGCGGTAAACTCGTTGGGCTGGCGGTCCCGGCGGTCGCGTTCGGTTCGGGCACGGAGGTCGACCGACTCGTAGCACGCTCTGAGCGAATCAAGCAGCGAGCGAACGTCCTGTTGCGGTGGTGCTTCAATAGTGAGTCTCGCCCCATCGGCTGTTGCCGTTGCGTCGGTGACGACCGCCCCCAACTCGGCGAGGTCATCGTCGGGAGCCAACTGCGAAAGGGTAACCGAGATAGTAGTCTCACCGTCGACCGCCGAGACGATGCGTGGACTCCTGACGAACGAGGCTGACGCGATGCTGTCGAGATCGACGCTCTCGGTCGTTCGGAGATACAGCTCACAGTCGCCGCTGTCGGTTCTGGTGGTGCCACAGCGGTCGACCCGCCCGTCGACTGCGGTGGCGATTTTCGAGAGCTGAAACGTCGAATCGTGGATCTCGACATCGAGTTCGGTCACGTGGTCGGTCGTCAACAGTCGGGTTGCTTCGACAGCATGCAGACCGTTGGCGATCATCGTCCCGAGCGACTCGAAGACCTGCTGTTCGCGTCTGTCGAGCATCTCGGTGTCGGTGCCGTAGACGCCAAGTAATCCATAGCGTCGGTCACCATAGCACAGTGGAACGACAAGTAGTCGACGCCCACCGACTCGGCTGGGATCAAGTGGCATCTCCGTGCTGTCGGCGTCAGTCCACTGAATTTCGTCGGTTTCGGCCGCCCGTCTGACTGCGGCCGGCGCATCGTCGAGCGACAGCTCGCCAGGTGTCTCGGTCGGCAGCCCGCTGCTGGCTGACAACGAGAGCGTTGTTTCAGTCGGATCGACCGTACAGATCCAGCTGGCAGTATACCCTGATTCGGTGGCAACCGCATCGCAGACTCGATAGGCAATCTCGTCGCTGTCGGTCGACTCGACGATCACACCCGAGACCTCATTCAAAAGTCCGTTGACCCGAGCGAGAACGCGTCGGAGCACGCGTCGCTGGTCGTCGAGCTTTCTGGCGCGCTCTTCGGCAAGCCGTTCGGCCTCTCGGCGGTCAGTGACATCGATTTGAAAGCCGACATAGTGGGCCAACTCGCCGTCTTCGTACACTGGCGCGACAGTGAGATTGTTCCAAAACGGCGTCCCGTCCTGCTTGTAGTTTCGAATCTCGACGCTGGTCGGCTCTTCGTTTTCGATCGCCGCCGAGAGCTGCTCGACGGTCTCAGGATCCGTCTGGGGACCCTGCAACAGCCGGGGATTCCGGCCCAATACCTCGTCGGTGTCGTAGCCGGTTACATCCGTCCAGGCGTCGTTGGCGTACACGAGCGGATAGTCGTCCAACGACGGATCGCTGAGGCTCATCCCGATCGGTGCCTCTTCGATTGCTGCGGCGATTTCGTCTTCGCTGGGTTCGTGGCCCGAAATATCCCGTTTGGGTTCGGCTGACGCTGCTTTTGGTTGGCTTGCTGTCACTGTCTCGACCAGCCGGTCGACCGACTGCTGGCCGTTTTTTCGAATGATGTTGTCGGCCTCGTGGTCGAAGGCGGCCGACTCGATGGCGTCGCTGTCGCTGTAGAGGACGAACGGCACGTCAGGGGCCACTGTCTTGGCGGCCGACTGGAGGGCCTGACCGTTGTCGCCTGGTAGCTCGAACTCGCTGACCAGCCAGTCGACCGGGTCGGTTGCCAGACGTTCGAGCGCGGCAGTCGCCGTCTCGGCTGTGGTAACTGTACAGCCCGCCTTGGCGAAGGCGTCTTCCAGTTGGTTGTGTTCCGTAGGCGAACGAACCAACAGGACGTGAGGACCAGCCATGGTTACCAGTTAGCCTGCAAGCAAGTAAATAGTTGTCTGCAGTCGACTGATACGTTGGCTGCCGGCTGTCAACTGATACGTCTATGTGGGTCGTCTCTTACTAGTCAGGTTGTACTGTTTAGGTAGCTACCAGCTAACATGTATGTGGATTATGATAGAGACTGCAGCAGCCGAACTACTGACAGTTGCACAGGCCGGCGGTGCGGCTGAACTCACCCAACCGGAGGTGTATCAGCGCGTCGTCGACAACGCGTCGCTGAACCTCTCGTTTTGGGCCAACATCGCACTGGCAGGGCTCTCGATCCTGCTGTTCGTCTATATGGGTCGCAACGTCAAAGACCCACGTTCCCAGCTGATTTTCGTCTCGACACTGATGGTGCCGTTGGTGTCGATTTCGAGCTATCTGGGACTGGCTTCCGGGCTGACGATCAGCTTCCTCGAGATGCCCGCTGGCCATGCGTTGGCGGGCGAAGAGGTGCTCACGATGTGGGGTCGATACCTCACGTGGGCACTGTCGACGCCGATGATCCTGCTCGCGCTTGGGTTGCTTGCGGGATCGAACCTCACGAAGATCTTCACCGCGCTGGTGATGGATATCGGGATGTGTGTTACCGGACTGGCCGCAGCACTGACCGTCTCGTCGCACGCCCTGCGATGGTTCTGGTATGTCATTAGCTGTGCGTTCTTTGTGGCCGTCCTCTACATCCTACTCGTAGAGTGGCCCAAAGACGCCGAAGCCGCCGGCACCTCGGAGATCTTCAACACGCTGAAGATCCTCACCGTCGTGCTGTGGCTCGGCTACCCGATCTTCTGGGCACTCGGAGCCGAAGGAATCGCGGTGCTCGATGTGGCGATCACCTCGTGGGCCTACAGTATCCTCGACATCGGCGCGAAGTACATCTTCGCGTTCCTCTTGCTCCGATGGGTTGCGGCCAACGAAAACATCGTCAGCAGTGTTGCCTCGGGCACGCTCGGCTCCGCCTCAGCAACACCGGCTGACGACTAGCACAATCAACCACGCGGTTCGGAATTTTTTACGGAGACTCCCCAGCCAGTCGGTAGTATATCACGCTTCGAGCAGTACAATTTGTATGCCTGACCAACCGTCGACCGCGCCCACGGTGTCGACAGTACCACCCGGGACGATGGCGTGGTCGTCTGGCATCGTCGCGGGCTTCGTACACAGGACCATCCCGCACTGGCGGCCGCCGCCGAATATGAGACGGCCCTCCCGCTTTTCATGTTCGACCCGCAGTTCTACGGTGTCGACGGGTTGGCCTGCGATAGCTCCGGTTTTGTCACGAATCGCTGGCTGATCTCGACTCACAGTACGCCGCATGGGGCGGTCGACTGAATTATTCGTATCCGGCTGTCGAGTACGAAGCCGCCAGCAAGCGCGCAGTCAGTTCGAAATCCTGTGCGAAGTGGCCCATCACGCGCTCCGAGAGCCCGTGGTCGACCGCCGGGCGTCGCTGTCGCGGCGCGGACAGAGGGGGTCGACACCAACCGCTAATTCCGACCCAGACGACGCTCAGTCGTCGCTCTCGGCGTTCGAATACTCTCCCTCTCGGTACCAGTGTTCGAGCATGACTGCCATGATAACGACCAGTGGACCGAGACCCAGCGTGTAGAGACCAAACACGAACAGCAACCCGAACAACAGTGCCGTCGAGACGACCTGCACAGAAAGCGACTGGTCGCCGAACCACACGAGGTACCGACTGAGAACGGACATACAGGAACACGGACCGCAGCCGACAAAGAGCCGTCGACCACTGACCAGTTAGGGTCTCGTTCCCGGCGCACCGAAGATGCTTACCAGTCAGGTATGGGGTTGACACGCGCTCGGGACATAGTACATAATTGTATGCCCGAGTTCGCCAGCCGAACCAACGGAGAGGATAAGGAATGCCAACAGGACTGAAACGGGATTTAGGGTTGTTTTCGACGATGGCGATCGCCATCGGGGCGATGGTTGGCTCCGGAATCTTTATTCTACCAGGCGTTGCCTTTGTGACGGTCGACGGCCCTGCGGTGGTGCTCGCGTTCCTGCTGGCCGGCCTGCTCGTGTTGCCGGCGGCGTTTTCAGCTTCGGAGATGGCGACTGCAATGCCGGAAGACGGCGGCTCGTACGTCTATGTTGAGCGAGGAATGGGGCCGCTTTTGGGAACGATAGCGGGTGTCGGCAACTGGTTTATGCTGTCGTTCAAAGGCGCGCTCGCGCTGGTCGGTGGTGTACCGTATCTCGTCTTTATCGCCCCGGATATCGCCGCCTACATCATTCCGATTGCGGTCGCGCTGGCTATATTTTTCACGCTGATCAACATCGTCAGCACGAAAAGTGCCGGCAGCATGCAGTTCGTCATTGTCGGCGTGATGCTGGTCGTCCTCGCTTGGTTTATCGTTAGTGGCGTGCCTGACCTCGCCCCCGAGCGGACGGCTGGCGCATTCAACTTCGGGAGCGGTGGGCTGTTGGCGGCGACCGCGCTCGTGTTTATTTCCTACGCCGGAGTGATCAAAATTGCCGCCGTCGCCGAGGAGGTCAAAGACCCTGGAAAAACGATACCACGGGCGATGATTGGCTCGTTGCTGTTGACGACCGCACTCTACGTTGCGGTTGTCTACGTCGCCATCGGCGTGGTCGACGTCCCTGGAGCCATCGAGGCCGGCCAGCTCGAAGCCGACGGCGAAGGGCCGATTATGGCACTCGCAGCCGATGCGACGCTCGGAACGGTCGGGACAGTTGCAATCGTTGGTGCCGCCCTACTCGCGTTGGCGTCGACGGCCAACGCCGGGCTGTTGTCAGCTTCACGGTTCCCGTTTGCGATGGCCCGCGACGGGCTCGCGCCGCCGGCCTTCGAGACGGTCAGCGAGCGGTTCAACACGCCTGTGCTCTCGATTGGACTTTCGGGTGGGATTATCGTCTTGATGATCGTCTTTCTGCCAATCGAGCAGGTCGCCAAGTTCGGCAGTGCGTTTCAGATTATCGTCTTCATCTTAGTTAATCTCGCCCTCATCGGCTTTCGCGAGGGAGCAATCGACGACTACGACCCAGTGTTTACTTCGCCGCTGTACCCCTGGATGCAGCTATTTGGGATGGCAAGCGGCTTTGCGGTGCTCACACAGGTCGGCGTCGTGCCGCTGGCTGGGGCTGCGTTTATTACTGTGGCCTCGATCATCTACTTTTATACCTACGTTCGCCCCCGCACGGATCGAGAAGGTGCGGCCCGCCGGCAGGTCAGACAGAACGTCGGCGAGACGGCCATCGAACGGACCGAACAGCTGTTCGAAACGTCCCAGCGGTACGATACGTTGGTCGCGACGACCGACGAGACAAGCGTCGACTCCAAACGTGATATGCTCCGGGTTGCCAGCGATCTCTCGGGCCTTCGGGAGGGATCGGTGACTGTCGGCGAGTTCCACGACGTGCCTCACCGTGCGTTTACGGCGGGTGATACGGTTGCCAAACGGACCGACCCGCCCGCGTGGGCAGTCGACTTATTTGAGACGACGCTCGCGCCAGCAACAACTGACGGCGGCGTCGAACTGTCGACTGCCGCCTCTGAGACAGCACTCTCCGAAGTGACGTTCAAACGGATCACCACCGAGGAGGTCGGCCCGGCTATCGTCGAGTACGCCGCCTTCGAAGATGAATCGTTCATTATCCTCGAACGAAACGTCGAAGAGCTTCACGAGTTGTACGGCGAAGGTCTCAACGAGCACGTCCTGAAAAACGCACCGTGCGGCGTGCTGTTGGTCGAAGACCGCGGTTTCGAAGACATAAACGAGATCGCTGTCGCGACCAGCAGCGGCGTCTACGATCCGGTCAAACTGCTGGTCGCCGACGCTATCGCCGAAGAAACTGGTGCGGAGCTATCGTTGCTCCAGACGCTCCCGGCTGATGCGAGCGACGAGCGTCGACAGGTCGTCCAGAAGTACCACGACGACCTCCGGCGTGTGTTGACCGTGCCTGCCGACTCGCGGATCATCGAAAATGACGACAGAATCGCGGGATTGGCTCGCTTTGCCAACAGCGCGGATCTGTTGGTGACAACCACCGAACGTCGGGGGATTCGTGGCGCGGTGTTCGGCCGTCCCGGCGACCGACTCGTCGACAGCGTCGACTGTACGTCGATCATGGTCCAGCCACCGAACCAACAGCGCGCCGGCCTCGTCCAGCGGGTCGTGCTCGACCGGCTGTTCGGCGGCTGAGTGGAGAGGGCTACCCGGAGATCGGCTCTGGGAGGCCAACATCCGCCTCAAGCAGGGCTGCTCGCGTGCGACACTGCCCAACAAGCGATCTCTGCAAGTCGGGCGCGACTGCCGCCGGAGCCGCCGCCAGATACCAGCCGGTTTCGATGCCGATTCGATCCAGATACGCACGGAGGATAACCGACTCGACTCCCCTGTGGGCCGCCTGTTCGGCGTAGATCCTCCGCCACCGCTTGGTGGGCAGGCGCAGACAGCCGACATCGAACCCGTTGCCGAACGACTCGACGGTTAGTTGACACATACTTGCCCGCCTGAGGATTGAGACCACATCCGCAATCAGGTCGACCAGCAGTGTCGGTGTCGACGCGTCCAGCGCGTGCCACTCGATGCGGCCCGGTTCGAGGAGCCGGACTGGCTGCCAGCCGTCCGTTTCGTGGTCGTCGACTGCATCCGGGTCGAGATCGTCGTCAGTCCGGTAGGGCATGACCCGGTGGTTCCGGTTCCGTTTGGCCGCCCGCCCGCAGGCGTACTGGCGGTCCTCTGTCACCCAACGGGTCGTGTTGAGCAGCGCGAAAGCTGGATCGAGTGCCAGCAGGATGTTGTAGACGTCGACTGCGGCCTCGGGGTCAACATCGAACGTAATGCGCGCGCCGGCGGTGGCTGTCGGCGGCGGCTGGTCGGTCTCGCCGCTCTCTGCACCCGCCTCAGCCAGCAGATCCGGCCGCAGCCCCAGTGGAAGGAGTCGACACTCCCGGTCGTGGGCGGCAACCACGGCCGTCTGGAGCCGGCCTTCGAGATGGTCGCGGAGGTCGACACAGTGCTCGGTCGGCGGCGTCTCGACCGCAATGCTGTGGGGTGTCGCGCTGGCAGTCGCGCCCGGAATCGCCGCTACACAGGACGGGTCGGCGAGTTCGCCCGTCTCGTCGATTACCCAGTAGTCGACGGCGACGCTGATTCGATCCGGGGCGAGCGAGTGCTCGTCGCTATCGGCTGATTGGTGAGTGCCGGTAGATGGAGTGGCTGGCGAGTCATACATCATAAACAGTGTCATATACAGCCGACCGGCTCAAACCACTGTTTACCAGTTGTGTGTCGACTGCTGTCGACGCTGCCGGCTGGATGCTGTTGGGTATGCAAAAAATACGGGATCGATCTGTGTGAACAGACGTGATCGATGGTCGAAGACAGTGCAGTCAGCGGTTGGCAGGTGTCGGTCGGGTGTGTAAGTGGCCTAAAACCGATCTTACATCGTCTCGCGGGCGAGGCCGGCGTCGCCGGCCGCCCGCTCGACATCGAGGCGGTTTGCCACTCGCAGTGGCTCGTGTTTTCCCGCCTCGCTTACATCGCTCCGCCCATTCCACCCATACCGCCCATGCCGCCCATGCCGCCGCCCATGCCACCGCCAGGCATGTCCGGTCCGTCGTCATCGTCGTCGCCGACCTGGCCGCCTGCCAGATCGCCAGCGGCGATCACGTCGTCGATCCGGAGAATCATCACTGCGGCCTCGGTTGCGGATTCGATGGCCTGGGTTTTGACTGCCAGCGGTTCGACAACACCCTCGTCTTCCATGTTGATCACGTTGCCAGTGTAGGCGTCGAGACCCGCGGCGAACTCGCCGGCGTCGTGCTGCGAGCGGAGTTCGACGAGAGAATCAATAGTGTCAAGTCCAGCGTTCTCAGCGAGCGTGCGTGGGATGACTTCGAGTGCGTCCGCAAAGGCTTCGACAGCCAGCTGCTCGCGGCCGCCGACCGAGTCGGCGAAGTCACGAAGCTGGAGGGCGAGTTCGGTCTCAGGTGCGCCACCGCCGGGCAGCACCTGCCCGCCGAGCAGCGTCGACCGAACGACACCGAGCGAGTCGTCGATAGCGCGCTCGATCTCGTCGACGACGTGTTCGGTGCCACCGCGAACGATCAGACTGACGCTTTTGGCGTCTTCGACATCTTCGACGAACAGCCGCTGGTCGCCGCCGATATCCTTCTGGGCGACGCTGCCAGCAAAGCCGAGATCGTCTTCGGAGAGATCATCGAGATTCGAAACGACACGTGCGCCGGTTGCGCGAGCGACTGCGGTCAGCTCGGAGCTTTTGACGCGGCGGGCGGCGATGATGCCCTCTTGGGCCAGATAGTGCTGGGCCATGTCGTCGATACCTTCGCCAACGAAGACGACATCAACGTTTGCGTCGACGAGCTTGTCGACAAGCTCTTTGAGCTGTTTTTCTTCCTGGTCGAGGAACTCCTGGAGCTGGTCAGGGTCGGTGACGTTGACTTCGGCATCGATTTCGGTTTCGGCGACCTCGAAGGCTCCGTCGAAGACGGCGATGTTGGCGTCTTCGGCGAAGTACGGCATGTTTTCGTCGACGCGCTCTTTGCCGACAATGACGCCTTCGACAAGCTCTGCGTTGTCGATAGAACCGCCAACGACTTTCTCGACGCTAACGTTGTCGAGGTCGATTCCGTCTTCGTCTTGGACGGCGACGACGGCGTCGACGACGAGTTCGGCCAAGAGGTCTTTCGCGCCCTCTGCGCCTTTGCCGGTCATCGCGGTTTCGGCGATCTCGATAAGTGTCTCGCGGTCGTCGGCCGAGACATCGATGGCTTCGTCTTCGAGAATTGCTTTGGCCTTTTCGGCGGCCTGGCGGTAGCCCTGGGCGACCGTCGTGGCGTGGATATCTTGGTCGATGAGCTCTTCGGCTTGATCGAGAAGTTCACCGGCGACAACGACAGCCGAAGTGGTGCCGTCGCCGACTTCGGTTTCCTGGGTCTCGGAGACTTCGACGATCATGTTCGCGGCAGGGTGGTCGATATCCATCTCTTTGAGGATGGTGACACCGTCGTTGGTGACGACCACAGAGCCGCCTGAATCGACGAGCATTTTGTCCATGCCTTTTGGACCGAGTGTGGTCCGGACGGACTCGGCGACGGCTTTGCCGGCTGTGATGTTCATCGACTGTGCGTCTTTCCCCGAGGTCCGCTGGCTATCCTCGGAGAGTACGATCATCGGCTGGTTTCCCATTCGCTGTCGCTGAGACA
>LKMJ01006022.1_pt1 | contig 11457 bp, 11 predicted proteins | sample 643391 | NCBI WGS metagenome assembly LKMJ01 (sample SAMN04112250, study PRJNA286221) | soda lake metagenome | biome: soda lake; feature: Kulunda Steppe; material: water; isolation source: sample PL-Br10 brine of Picturesque Lake | place: Russia: Kulunda steppe | collected 2010-07
GGGCGCGGCTGGTGTGTGTGCAATGAGTGGGCACGGCTGGTGTGTGTACAATGAGTGGGCACGGCTGGTGTGTGTGCAATGTGTGGGCACGGCTGGTGTGTGTACAATGAGTGGGCATGCTCCGCCGCACGCACGCAAGCCCTGGCACTTGCGCTTTGAATGGGCTGATGCCCGCAGAGGAAGGGGGTGCGAGTACTCAGCAATCCTGGCATCCAACAGATTCTTGGCAGGTAACACTAATTCCGTGTGGAAAGTACATCAAGGCTGCAATGGAGTCGGTTGGAATGGTTGGGACCTGAAAGCAACGCTAGGAGTGCAGCTGCCCCATCTGGCGCAGCATGGCAGGTTAGCTGCGCATTGTTGCTCTTTGCGCAGAGGTTCTGTGTCAGGTTTACCAGCAAAGAGCGCCAATGTGCCGCTTCCTTGCAATGTTGCAACAGCTGGGGCGGTTGAGTGGGCAAAGCGCGTGTGTCCTGTGTGATGGAAGTGACTCTTCTGATAACAAGCGCTTATGCTGCTGGGACAATTCAAGCCTTTGAGCCCCTGACCTGCTAGGTGCCTGACATCTAAACAGCATATGAACAGGCAGACGCTCCAAGATGCCAGACGTTTAACCAAAGTTTCAGCAGGCCAATGTATCAATAGCCGATAGAAGGTTCAGTGACTTATAAACAGGGGCATGCATGTCGCAAGTCCTTCAAGAGGTATGCTGCAAGCACTTCAGGAGGCAGGCAAACAGGCACCCAGACAAGTGCTGCAAAAGGCAGCTGAAAAGACGGCTGAGGAGGTGGCGTGCTGCAAACAAGCCGTGCATGGGCAAAGGCGACAATACAGTGGCAATGATTGTGCAAGCAGAGTGTGATGCTAACGTCTGCTCACATCAGGGTAGGGGGTGAGCTGGGAATTGACGATCAAGGTGTTGTGCTCATAGCCTTGGGGTTGCCAAAGCAGGAATAGGGCAGCAGTCAACGTGTATGGGGGGCATTGCAAGCGCAACAAGCCAGCACAGCTGTGCAGCATGGTGGGTAGGTTACTCTGTGCACATCCCCCAGCAGCCCCCCCCCACTATCATTCCCATTCGCTGCGGTCATTTTGCTCACAGCGTGATCAGCTTGAGCTGCAAACCCCTGTCTGTATAGTGGCCTTCCCCCTCTTCCAAATTCTGGGCATCCCTTGCCAATTGCTAGCCATCAAATCCTTTCGAGGCTGTTGCAGGAAGGGGCTCAAGGGTCGTCATCAGTGGAACTTGCTTGCACTGTGTGTTTTTCCAACCTTCATAGACAGGCAAGCAGGATAACTCTAGGACTTGTGTGCTGCGAGTCTCCTTACTGGACTACTAAATTTTCCAATTTGAGGCCTGGACCTTACCAAGCATAGGTTGATTGTTGTCCTCCTGGCTGCTTGTATTGTGACATGTATGAAATGCAAGCACAATGAGTCAAAGGTGACACAGCTGCATACACCAGGCGCGGGCAACTTGGCCAGCACAGCAGCTTAGCGTGCACCTGCCTGCATGGCCATGAGCTCATGCTCAAACGGATGCGCCTGCAGAGCTGGAGCACAAGCTCGCCACGGAGCTCAACTTCCTGAACGAGATCCACAACGCGCGCAAGCTATCATCCATCCTGCAAGGGTGCGCTGTACTCTCCAGCCGGACTTGCAGTGTGGCCGTGCCTGCCAAAAGCAGTGGGTGGCACTTGCTTCCATTAGGTCAACGGGCTTGCACATGCATGGAGCATGGATGGAGCTTGATGTCAGCTCAAGTCAGATGACTCAGCTCATGGTGTGTGGGCATCTGCTTGCCCAAGTAGGCCTGCGCATGGATGGAGCGCGATTTCAGATTGAGAGCAGCACAGTGCCACCATCATCATTAAACGGATGGTTCAGGATGCTTCTTTTTTGCCCAGAACCCAGGGTTTGTTGCCAGCCTGCCACGTCAAAAATGTCAAATGGCCCACTCACCCCGACCAGCAGGCGAGCCCAAGAGGGCAGGGTGCATCATGTCCTGACAGCGTCATATGTATTGGATTGCATGATGTGCATGATCTAACATAAACACAAAGATATCGCCAGGGCACTAGACATGCTTTGTGGCTTGGCGATGTACCTAAGAGGGCAGGCCCAGGCAGCCAAGGCCGACGTTGGTTGAGCTGGTGCCCTACACCAGGGCTCCCAACGAGCCTAAGAGGGCAGACCCAGGCAGCCAAGGTCGACGTTGGTCAAGCCAGGCTCATGCACGTGAGCCTGTGCTTGGCTGCCTTCCGTGCAGGCGCCAATTCAAGGAGTGCTCAGCGCCCTACATGTACGAGGAGCTGTCCTCCCCACGGCTAATCATCATGGAATGGGTTGATGGCATGAAGGTACGCTGCTTGAAGAGCAAGGAAGATCAGCTCTGGAACAAGCGGAGCAAGCAGGCAAGGGCCTGGTGTGCCTGCTTTAAGGACTGCAATTGGACAAGAACAGGATCAGCCAGACAGTTGGTGTCACCTGGCACAAAGTCAACAACTTAGGGGCATAGAATGTAGCAGGAGGATGTTTGCCAGGTAGAAAAAGTTAAATAAAACAGGTTCATGGTCTGGGGCTAAGGAACAGCAGCAGCGCACGCTGGCAGTGTTGCGTGCTCTGCTTTTGGGGTCGGCCGCCAAGAATGTGCTCTCGAGGGTCAAGCAGCTGGTTGCTCACAAGGGCGGGCGCATTCAGGCAGCAAGGTGCAGGAAGCCAGTCTCACAAGTGGTGAAATCCTGTTGTGCGCCATGCACCAGCTGCTTTTGCTTGCTCTTGCTCTTCCTGCGCTTGGCGCGCGTGGACAAACCAGCAGCATAGGGTCCTTACAGGTCTTTGGCCTGAGCCTAGGACCTTTGGCCTTGAGCCTCAGGCACACTTACTCCTCGCTGGGCTGCAATTCTGCAGGCTAACAGACAGTCTGCTTGACTCGAGGCCTTCCTTGTAACTTGTACTCCTCGCTGGGCTGCATTTCTGCAGGCTAGCAGTCTGTGGGTTTGACTGGAGGCCTTTCTTGTAGCTTGTACTCCTCGCTGGGCTGCATGGCTGTGCTCGTGGTTGCATGTGAGGATGTGCGGGTGTTCACGTGAGAATACGTGTGTGGACAATACCATTCAGGGCTACAGGGATGTCGCCATGCCCATGTTTGTCTGCTTCTGCTGTGAGCACAGCGCCACGCGCACGCCGCCTGCATCCCATGCCTGCGCAGATCAATGACATCGCGGCACTCAAGGCTGCCGGCATCGAACCAAGGGCAGTTGGGTGGGCCCTGGTCAAAGTGTTTGCAGAGCTGATGCTCATTCAGGGCTACGTGCACGGCGACCCGCACCCTGGGAATGCCATGGTGAGGGGCTGGTCTCATGAGAAGTGCTGCTGATGGGAAGGGCGTGGCGAGAGCACGATTGTGTGTGTCTGTCAAGGAATACAACTCAGGGGGTCCATACACTCTGAGGGGGGGGAGAAAAAGAGAGGGTAGCTGTAGGAGGCTGCAACTTCCGGAAGTGTAACAATACAGCAGCACTCCAACTGCTCGCACGCAATGTAGAGATGTGGTGCTCAGTGTACTTGGCTGTGTTGTGGCAGTTGACTGGCATGGCATGGGGTGTGTGATGCGTGTTTGCGTGGAGGAGGAGAGTGGAACAGAGGGTAGGATGGCTCAGCAGCCAGCTGGGGGGTAGGATAGCTCAGCAGCCAGCTGGGGTGTAGGATGGCTCAGCAGCCTGCTGGGGTGGGACAGATCAGCCATTGTCTAGGGGGAGTGGGACTGTTAAGCAGAGTGATGCAAGCACACCACATGACAACCTTCCCCTGTGCAAGTGTGTATGTGTGCATTTGAGTGTATGTGTGCATGTGTGTGCATGTGTGTGTGTGCATGTGTGCATGTGAGTGCATGTGTGCATGTGTGTGCATGTGTGTATGTGTATATGTGTCCACCCAGCAACATTGGAGCCCTCAGCTTCGCCTTGGCGCGCACCCAGCAGTGCGGCAGCGACTGCCCCTCCACTGAAGCTGCATTCTGTTTGAGCAGCGTTGGCTCTGCGTAGCTGAGGCGTTGCTGTGGGTTGCGGTGGAGTAGCCTCCCAGAGAAGGCAACAACTTTCGCTGCTAAGGGCGCGCAGGGGCTGGAGCCACTGGCACCAACTCCTGGGCACATCTGCAAACATGGGCATGCCTTCGACCCAACAACATGCATGCGCGTTTAAGAATGAGCCTGCATACCCACCTGCCCACGTCTTGTCACGTCTTGCACACGGACGTGCATGCGGGTCTGCGCGCATGCGCGCACAAGCATGCACAGAGTGACACACATACACATGCACACGCACACGTGCGCACACAGGTGCGACGGCGGGGGCGGCGCGGCTTTTGGCACTGGCTGATGCGAGACAAGCGGCAGCCCTTTGAGATAGTGATGCTTGACCACGGCACGTACTTCACGGCCAACACTGTCATGCGCCAGCAGCTGTGCCAGCTGTGGTGCTCGTTTGTGCTGGGTGACAGGCGGCTGCAGGTGCGCAGGGAGGTGAACCTGACTTGGGTGCAGGTGCCATCCCCAAGCTGGGTGCCAGGCGCAAGCTGGGTGCCAGGCGCAAGCTGGGTGCCAGGCGCTAACTATCGTGCCTTGGCCCTATGTGTTCCCTGTCCCTGGTGTAAGTGTGAACCTAGACTCCTACGAAGTGTTTCACTTTTTCTCTTCATTCCTGTCTGTGGCCTAACTGTCAGCCCCCCAAGAAAGGCCACAAAGCAAACAGCAGGGTTCCTGGGCTCACTCGCAACCCAGCGCCTCTCTTTGCCGACTGCCTTTGCCTCCTTCATCGCCGGTTTTTAAAAGGGTGGCGGGGAGAGACTTTTTCAGGGTGGACTTTTTCAAGGGGGGACTTTTTAAAAGGGTGACAGAGGGAGCAGATGAGCACAACAACCCATTGTGCCTCCTTGCTCTGGTGTTGGGCCGCCTTCTGGCAAAGCGCCTGGGCCTTCACATTTTCTATTTTCCCATCCTCCTGTCATGGCCATACCTTCCCTGCCAGCAGCTCGATAATTCCTGCTTGGTGCCTCATTTGGCTGTGGCCATGCCTGGACCATGCTCATCTCAGGGCCCTATTACCTAACTCTGCCCATCCCTCGCGCTGGAGCTACTTGCTGGTGCACAAGAGGGTGCATGAGATGGTGCATAAGATGGTGTGTAAGTAGGCTGCTGCCTTAGGAATGTATGCTCATGGCACCTGCCATCCGGCATAGGACAATGTTTTTGCCAGACGAGTTCCCCTGAACGCCGCAGGGGTTTGGAAGGACACGGACCCAAGGCATTAGACTCGAGGGTAGCTTAGCTAGAAATATGGAGAGTTGATGTGTAATTGCTGCCAAGCAGCGAGCATGCTTTATGAAGGGCGCCACTGAAGCCGTGCAGCCGCCTCTAGCAGTGTGCACGCCTTTTGTGGCTCTGCTGAGAAGGCCGACTCTTGTGGCCGATTTCCCCACAAGAGGGAGCACCAAAATAGAACCAAGCACCCGCCCCTATCTGTGTGCATGACTTTCTTGGCTCTGCTATGTGCTGACTGCTGCATCGGCAACCTGCTGCCACGCGCGCCCCTTGCCCTGAACTGTGCGCGCGCCGCCCACCCCACGCTGCAAGTGCGCTGCGCCTTTTGTGGCTCTGCTGTGTAGGCCGACGTCGGCAACTTGCTGGCGGGCGAGCGTGGTGCATCCATTCTGCCAGTGCTGCTCACACACAGCGCGCGCACACGAGAGGAAGAACGCGCACTGCAGCTCAGCTTGGGCATAGAGGGCTTCAGCGACATGAGCGAGCTGCTGCAGGTCAGGCGGCATGCATGGTGCTATGCGCACGCGCGTGTGTGAGAACACATTTCTGCATGCGTGCAGGCACATATGAGGAGGTGCAGGTGGCGCATGGCGCCTTTGGTGCCAAGGGCGCAGTGGCGGGTCAACCGCCATGGGGCTGTTTTGCTGCTGTGTCAGTGTCATTCTTTTTAACAGCTTCCTTGCAATAAGGTGATAAGAGGTGCCGTGCCTGCAACAATAATGGAAACCTGCAACAATTATGGATGGTGATGAGAGGTGCCGTGCCAGCAACAACAATGGAAACCTGCAACAATAATGGATGGTGATGAGAGGTGCCGTGCCTGCAACAATAATAGATGGTGATGAGAGGTGCCATGCCTGCAACAATAATGGAAACCTGCAACAATAATGGATGGTGATTAAATGTGCCATGCCTGCCTCCTGGGACCTCTGGATGGAAGAGCATGGACACTGGAATTAAGGGCAGGCATACAGGCATGAAGGAATATACAACACGAAGCACTGTTCTCAACTTGCTCTCACCCCCTCCTCCCTTTCAACCCTGCACACACGCCTTAATGACAGAGACATGCACAGGGCTGTGCGTGCTCAATGCGCATTGTTCTGTGCTACACTCACACACACATGTGCGCGCGCACACACGGGCCTTGTGCGTGTCTGCTGGCACAGACTGCGCATTGTTCTATGCTACACACACACACACACACATATACACACACACACATGCGCGCGCGCACACACGGGCCTTGTGCGTGTCTGCTGGCACAGACTGCGTCACGCGACCTCGTGGAGCTGTTGCGCATCAACACTGTCGTGCGTGCGGTGTCCAACCAGCTGGGCGTGACGATGGAGGAGCGCAAGCGCGTGTTTGCATGGTTTGCGCGCCGGGGCCTGCCCCCCTGCTTTGTGCGGGCCCCCCACATCCACCACAAGTTCAACCAGGTGAGTGTAGACGGCAGCCGCAAAGGTGCATGCACCCTTGCTCAACGCAGGCCGCAATTTGAAGGGGGTGAGGGACAGCAGCTGCATAAGCACACCCGCGCCCAAGCATCCGCCACACGTTCAGCATGGTGAACGTGGACAGCAGCTGCAGATGCCCAGCTCCCAGGAATGCGCAAGTGAAGCGTGCGGCTGGCTGTGACAAGGTGTCAGGGATACAGCAACCAGGCTCCTCTGCATGGGGGCTGCTGCTCGTAGGGGCAAGGCAAAAATCCAGAGGTCAGGCAGGATCAGAGCAACCAGGCTTGTCAGGACAAGCAAGGGCTGCCGCACAAGTAGGCAGGGAGCATGTTGCCATCAGCCTCTTGTGGACTGAGGCTGTGCTCCTCAGATTGCCTTCGAGTAGGGCGGGGTGCATCTCGAGCGGGGTCTGCATTGTCTGCACGTGTGCCGTTGCGGCGGCATACGCCCGGTGCTGCAAGCCCGTTGGCGCATGCAGGGATCAAACTGTTTACTCGAAGGTGTATGCATCTTGCGCTTGGCGGTTGCATCTTGCACTTGGTAGGTGCGCTTGGCTGGTGCATGGTGCATCTTGCGCTTGGCGGGTGCATCTTGCGCTTGGCGGGTGCACCTTGCGCTTGGCGGGTGCATGGTGCATCTTGCGCTTGGTAGGTGCGCTTGGCTGGTGCATGGTGCATCTTGCGCTTGGCGGGTGCATCTTGTGCTTGGCGGGTGCATGGTGCATCTTGCGCTTGGCGGGTGCGCTTGGCTGGTGCATGGAGCATCTTGTGCTTGGCTGGTGCATCTTGCGCTTGGCGGGTGCACCTTGCGCTTGGCGGGTGCACCTTGCGCTTGGCGGGTGCATGGTGCATCTTGCGCTTGGCACGCACACGCGCGTGTGCCTGTGCGGTGGTGTGTGAGCCTGGTGCCGCAGGTCCGGCGGCGCAGGCAGGGATGAGGTTGTCGCCATACACAGCCACATCACGCTCTTGGCCTGCATTTGTGCGCTGGCTGATGCGGTGTGCACCTCTTTCTGCAGGTCCGCCGGCGCGTGCAGCTATTCAGCTTTGTGGTGGGCTGGCACGCCGCCATCACGATCAAGGCGTGCGTGAAGTCTACGTGCGACTACCTGCTGGGTTTCCTGCAGGACGTGCTGTGAAGCACAGCTCTCGGGGGAGAGGTGGCGCGAGGCTTGCCGGCGCATCGTGCCTTGCCCGCGTGCGCAATAGTGCATGACTGTGGATAGAGGCTCGCTCACAAACGTAGATTGAGGGTTGGCAGAGGCGAGGGGCCTTGGCACCACACAGCAGGCTACTTGGCACCACACAGCAGCACCACACAGCAGCACACAGCAGCACCACACAGCAGGCTACTTGGCACCACACAGCAGCAGCACACAGCAGCACCACTCAGCAGCACACAGCAGCACCACTCAGCAGCACACAGCAGCACCACACAGCAGGCTACTTGGCACCACACAACAGGCTGCTTGGCACAGCAGGCTACTTGGCACCACATAGCAGGCTGCTTGCCTCACGCGGGCCGTGAGGAAGGGAGGACGGCTCGCGGGCCTTGAGTGGGGAGGAGGGTGTCACACGGGCAGCTCCTTGAGACCCACAGGCCGTGAGGGAGGCGGTTCGGCGCTCGGGCTATGTCGCCATTACTGTGCGGGATACTTTGAACAATATGAGTGGCTGGTGCAAGTGTGAGGGCACGCTGTGGCTCACAGGGGCTGGTTGTGCGCAGCCGGTGACCTGTGGGCGCACTTGCAGGCCTAGGGGCTGCCCGCAGGGCCCCGGCTGCAGAAGCTGGAGGCTGCTTGGTGTGCAGGGAGTTGAAGTCAGCTACGACACACTGAGAGGAGGGCAGCTGCATGGCCTGCCCTCTTTCTGGAGGAGTGCCCGTGTCTGCTCGGGCACCTCCAGGCAGGCTTGCATTGTTTGGCACGGCGAAGTGTGCTGGCAATCAAACACACCCACATGCTTCATTCGTTCCAAAGTGCGAGTCAGAGAGCTGGAGCAGACAAGCTGAGCGCGGACTGCGTGTCTTTTGTGTACATGCCACAGTCCTTGCAACGATTTCTAAACTGCAGCTCACTTAATTTTATGCCTGAGTCATGCTTGCAATCACTCGCTACATCTACCCGGCAATGATCTGGTGATGACCATGCAGCATGTGCTCGTGCAAGGCTAGACTGTGTGCATGTGGTGGCCACAAGGCTAGACTGTGTGCATGTGGTGGCCACAAGGCTAGACTGTGTGCATAGGGTGGCCACAAGGCTAGACTGTGTGCATAGGGTGGCCACAAGGCTAGACTGTGTGCATATGGTAGTCACAAGTGCGGTGAGGCATGCTCCACCCAGGAACTGGGCAATGACTGGCAGACCCTGTCTGACCAAACAGCTGCTGTGGAGGGAGCTCGCTGATGACTGTTACCTTGCCCATGCTTCTGCATGCGCTTGAGTGTCCCTCACAGCCACAGTGGCTTCTTAAGCAGCGTCAGGCAAACATCCGGATCCATCAGGCCAACTTGTGATGGGTTGTCGTCAGGCCAACTGTCAATGAGGCCAACATCTGGTCGCAACTGTGCTATGGCCTGGCGGGTGGGATAAACCTACTGTATTGACTGTCCCACGGCTTCGTAGACTGCGACATGGCTACTTACACTACCACATGGCTCAGGCTCTGGCTATTGCGTGCAACTCCCTGGCGTGCTTGTGCAACTCCCTGGCGTGGCATGTGAGGCACGGCTGAGGGATGGAAGATCCTCAGCCAATGTATTGTTCTGATGCCTTGTGAAGTAACTGATGCCCTGTTGGTATTGTGGCCAGGGAGTCTTGCCTGCACTGAATGGCTGCCTTAACCGTTCATGGCTGGATATGTGTGGAGTCTTTGGGGAAAAGAGCGCACGAGAGCAAGGTGTAGGACTTTTGAGCAACGGATTGCAGTGACTTTAGAGGAACTCAGAGGCTTCCTCAACGTACCTAAGCCGCGCGGAGCTGTGGGATCTTTTGCAGACTGAGAGGGGACAGGGTGAGGGTAAGCGTTGCATGGCTTAACCTCCTGAATGAGGGTTGCTGAGCTGGTAAGAGATAGCTTAGCTGTTGCTGGTCTGGGGGCCTGCTCGCACATGCAGGGAGGGGCGGAGGTGTTGCATGGTGGTGCTTGCTCACACTGTTCCTCTGTCTTTTTTTTGCAGCTTTAATTCACGTAGTGTGACCTGACAGACGAATCGACTGACGGTCAGCTTTATTGTCTCCCTATAACTCTTCATTCCGCATGCATTTCATTTATCTCCGGGTAAAAGTGACGACCTTCACATGTATCTCCCGAACTGCAACTTAACCAAGCGTTTCAGCCTGACTCGGCTAAATTTACCCTGTAAGGGGGTTAAAAGGGGCTTACAAGAAAAGGCCTTTAGTCAAAAAGTGCAACTGCTGGCTAAATCTACCCTTCAGGGCTTTCAGTTAGGTTTGCATGGCTGTACCTGCAGGCGAGTAAGGGTCGTTGGAGCCTTCAACTTGAAGTTCAAGTTAAGTTACAATGGGTTTAGGTTTAGACCCTCAGCCAGATGGGTTGACTGCTGGGCTTGCTGGACACTGCCAGCCCGACAAAAAATATCCATTGTCTCAGAAAGAAAAAGAAATGATTTGTGCGACTGCTTCAAGAGAAACAATTTCACATCCTCAGCTCCAATGTTGCCAAAATAAAAAGCGCCTGCGTCTCCAATGTAAGTCCTTAGGACTTAGTCCTACTAGTACAATCAGCGAACTGTTCTTTGAATCTCCTTCTCAAATGGCATATTTCTAAGCAATGGCATAAACAAGGACACGCTTTTTGTCCTGGACATCATGCAACTCACATTTGTCACTGTCACGCCTGAGAGTATGCTGCAGACAAAGTGGCGTCATGGCAGCAGGGTGACATTTTGGTATGTGGTAGAAGGGATACAAGCTACTTCGGAGGTGCAAAGCGATGAAGTAATACAGGCAAAACAAGCTATAAAAATACCCAGTCAACTACCACAACCGACTGTGCATGCAAACGCAGCATGAATCTGGAGCTACACTAAACTGGCGTGACATCACAGAGCCTATTGTGGATTTGCCAACAATGGCTTCAACTCTCAGGGAATGGGCACGCAAACGAGAACGACCAATGTTCCGAGGCACACAAATAAGTCTTGATATTGATAAAAATCATTTCATTTTGCACAGCAGAATCTCCGATTCGCTCGAAGTGAATTCACTGCGGGAGCTTGTGCATGCAAACAATACCAGCTCAAAATCCTCATAATAAGCTTAGGATGCCAAGGCACCAATAGCAAGGTGGCAGCAGAGGAGCACAAGTACTTGAGGATCTGTGAGGGGAAACACAAACCAAGACTAACAATCGCAATTTTGATGTTGCATTCCATGTTCGCAGTGTCCCTCCACACTTTTCTTATAAACCACATATCTGTCGCATCAATCATTTGAACCTAATGTCCTTGTCCCTCCTTCAGCCTTGGTTAGGCCTGCCCCTCTCCAGTCTGCTCTAGGGAGTGTTGGGGTGCTGTTGGCGTGCTCAGTGGGGAGGTGGGCTGAGTCAGGGTGATCTGGCATCTCAGAGGATAGCCCTTGATACCTACAGTCTGTAGGTGCAAAGGGGTTATTGGTTTCCTGCACTTCAGGTGTCCTCCCTTGACCTTATCCCA
>LKMJ01006023.1_pt1 | contig 11456 bp, 16 predicted proteins | sample 643391 | NCBI WGS metagenome assembly LKMJ01 (sample SAMN04112250, study PRJNA286221) | soda lake metagenome | biome: soda lake; feature: Kulunda Steppe; material: water; isolation source: sample PL-Br10 brine of Picturesque Lake | place: Russia: Kulunda steppe | collected 2010-07
AATAGCACTCTGCTGTCCCTCCATCATTAGCACGCTGAAAAGTACACGCCACCCGCTTCACGCCCTCCTCATCCATGCCCTGCTCTAATCCATGCCCTGCTCTAATCTTTTCCCTGTGTGCACCCCCTTTGCTTATATTGCACACTCATCAAAGATGTATTTGCTGCATGTGGATGAGCTTTCCCTGGGATGGGAGCTCAGTACCTCGGGCCCTTGGAGGTGTTTGTGCATGACAGATCAAGCAGTCTTTGCAAGCCAGGTAACCAACCATCTTGACGCCCAAGCCAGAGCGCAACTGGCTTTTTTCAGAACCATCCTTTTACTGAGATAAAAACACAAAATTTGCCCACTGCAAAGATCCTTTGCCTGCACCTGCTCCATCCACGACATCCCCCCCCACACACACCTAAGCTCAGGAATTTTACTTCCACCACAATCTGATCCACAGCACAACAGCTGGGTGAGCTGCCTTGTGTCTGGTAGTGCTGAGGCCACCTACTCCTCTTCCTTGGTCCCCTTAAACCCCACCGCCAGCCCCTAACCTCATGGCCCTCCACCAGCACCTGCGGGTCCTTGTCAACCTTAACACACACAAAATCCTCCCAATGGACTGATCCCTCCTTTGCCTGCACCCCCCCCCCCACCTCATGGCCCTCCACCAGCACCCGCGGGTCCTTGTCGACTTCCCAGATGTCACATTGGTCCGTGCCCGCCACAAACTCGTCAGGGAGCAGCTGCGGGCGGTGGGGCATCAAGGATGGGGATGGGGTGCTTTCTCAGTGCCCAGCACGAGGGCAGACGTGACGCGCGCACACTGGCAGGGCGGCCAGCACACACAGGTGTGCACGCCCTCTTCAAGGTTGGAGCCTTCACATGCCAGCACCCACGCTGTTACATTTGTGCAACATCCCTGCGTGTTGGCACGAGCACAGCATGCAGCCTGCCAGGATAAAAGTCAGCTTGTGCACCAGTGCACTGCTGCTGCAGCTGCACGGAGCTGCTGCCTTTTACGGGTTCCTGCTTCAGAGGAAAGCCTCAGGCCGACAAAAGGAGTTTGCCAAGCAGCACAGCAGCTATTGCTTGCTGTCCCTTGGGGACACCCAGGTATGGTGTGCCAGCCCTGCGCACGCTGGCCACTGTTCAGAGCTGTCAGCATCTGTCAGAGCACCCACCACATGGCAGTCCAGGGCGGTGATGCTGGGCACGTGGGAGACCTCATAGGGGGTCAGCTCTTCCTGTGGATGTCAGTGGCCACGTGGGGAGCAAGAGGTAGTGTGTGAGTGGTTGCAGGTGTGTGGGAGGCAGGAGGGGCGTTTGTGTTGGGCAGGGCGGAAGGCCGCAGGTTTTTGGGAGAGGCAGGAGGGGTGACTGTGCTAGGCAGGGCGTGGGCGGTCGCAGGTGTGGGGGAGGCCGGAAGAGGTGTGTGTGTGTTTCAGGGTGCTGGCTGTGGTAGCTGTGCTGAGTCAGGGATGCGTACAGGAGAGTGCTAGTCCATCGAAGGCAGAGCAGTGGTGGTTGGGATGCGTTTTTAAAGCAGGCAAGATAATGGTGAGTGCTCAAAGCAGGGGCGATAGTTGGTGAGTACCATGGTGGCAGCTGCAGCGTCGGTTGTGCATATATAAGAGTGGATGTGTGTGTGTGTGTGTGTGTGTGAGGAACTTCAAATCCAGTGCATCCATCTCCTGCTCACCTGCAGCTTGAAGCGCCCAGGCCCACACTTCTCCTCCGGGTCTTGTGCCAAGCAATACATATTCACGCCCCGGATGGGCGTGCCATCCTACAGAGTCACACACACAAACAGACGGAGCAGCGTGACAGATAGTAGATGGCACCTCAGGCACGTCAGCAAGTCGCCTAAGTGCCATCCAGAGTGCTGTTGCTGCAAGAGCAATTGCAGGCCTGAGCAGGCAAGGCCCCAACTGCAGGCAAAGCCTGACTGCAGGTTAAGCCTAACTGCAGGCCCGAGCACATAAAGCCCCAACTGCAGGCCATGTGTCCAGAGCAGAGCACGTGGAGGGCTCTTGAGGGCTCTGAGCTGAGGGTCACACATCCAATTGTCTTGCAGAGTTAAGGGGGCAGTGGGAGCATTGCGTGGCAAATTGGAACAGCAACCAGCACGGGCCAGAGCATAGGCGCACATCCTGACTGCTGTGCAGGTCAAGGGGAAGGGAGCGTTGGCTTATTATCCTCTGTATAAGCTGAAGGGTGCAAGATGATGTGTTCCAAAATCATTCTTGAGCTTCTGGTATCCAGTATCACACACACAAAAAGAGCAGCAGGCGCGGCGGCAATAGCACAAGAGCCTTCAGCACGCCATCCATGGGTGCCAGCTCCCATTGCACAGAAGACATACACGCACAGCTGCAGCTGCAGCCGCCGCAGTCATCACTGCTGCAGCACGCGCACCTTGCGCACGCCATCCACGGGCGCCAGCTCCCACTGCATCACGCAGCCATCGCTGCCCCCTGTCAGCACCTTGCGCCCGGTGGGCAGCTTGCCATTTGGGTCCGCCCGCAGCCGGATCACACGCACGCCCTTGCACTGCTGCGTGCCGTCGTTGAGTGTCTTGGGCTTGCCTGTGCAACCATGAGGGAGGCAGGAGAAGGTGGGCAGGTGCATGACGTGCTGCTGCACCATTGCCTTGTGCAAGAACCTGGGGGCCGCCTCTAGTAAATGCGCCTGCACTTGGGCGGGTGCGTGGGTCACACATTTGTGTGCAGGCTGCATTCCTTCAGAAAGCAGGTGGCGCGGAGGTGGGTACAGGCAAGCCTGGAGGCAAAAGTGAGGGTGAGGCGCATGCCGAGGAATAGCTGGTAGCCTCCAAGGGTCGAGTGGCAATGCATGCACAGAAAGGGGGAAGGCTTGCAAGCAGAGAGAGCTTTGACACATGCCAGGTGTTTGGTTGTGCTTGCATGGCGAGGCATGGCACTGGCTAAGAAAGAGAAGACAGGGGCAAACGGTTCCTGTTAGCCTGTATTTTACTAATCTCAGATGCCTGTGCAATCCAGTGACGGTTGGTGTTTAAAGTTTCACAGGATGCACGCGCTTTTCTTGCAAGGCAAAGCTTACCTGGGGCATGCGCTTCAAACTTGCGAGTAAGCTTGTAGGTGGAGTTGCTCCGTGTGGGGTAAGGAGGCACCCACAGCCCAATCTGCCCAAAAATTCACACACGGCATACACACACAAGCCTCACTTGCAAGTGCTGCGCTTCAAAAGCCAAGGGACTGGGGCTGGGCAGAAACTTAAACTGCTCAGCGCGCACACACCCCAGAGTGCAAACATAATGTAGCTTCTGACCAATCAGCGGGAACAACAGCGAGGTGCATACAGAGGATGCAGTGAAGGGGAGTGGACACAGGGCGTTTGCCATAGTTGGCACACAGTCAAGCTAAAAATGCACAGGCGAATTGGTGATGCAAACGTCTTAAGCATGATGTGGCAGAATGTGTGATGTGAATCTTCAGCTGGGAGCGCCACAAGTGCACACTGAGGCGTGGTTACGCATGGAGGCACAGATGGAGCCACAGGATGGAGGCACGCATTGAGGCACAAGAGCACACTGAGGCGTGGTCACGCATGCCTATCCTGGCTCCTGATAGGCCAGTGTGGCTATAAATCACTGCTGAGACTCGCCAAGACGTGTGTGGTCAACAACTGCCAGAGCCACAGCCTGCAGAGCCCACACAGCCTGGAGCATTCAGGGAGGGGAGGCAAGGCTTCCTGACAAGAATACAAATATCAAATGGTGGAGCACACACTGAGCAAGCAAGTGCACGGCATTTGACATGACAAAGATTCATTTGGTGCGGTGCACGCTGAGCAGGCACGTGCACGCACCTGGCCACACGCAAAGCCCGTCAAGATGCAGGAGTCGCCAGGCGCGGCCATGTAGTGCAGGGCGGGCACGTAGCACGCGCTCAGCACATTCTCTATGTGTGCGGTGCCAAAGGAGCCGGCAGAACCGCGCCACCTCCCCTGCGATCAAAGCATCAGCCCCGGTTGTCGCCCAAGTCAAGCGTGTGCAATATATTGCCCGAGTCAAGTGTGTGCACAGCCATAGCTGGACATGTGGAATGTGTGTGTGTATGCCACCCCTCTGTGTGAAAGTGTGTGCGTGCACATGTGCTGATGTGCGTAAGTGGTGCATGTATAATACTGTGATGATGCACTGCTGTGCGTGGGTGTTTGTACACGTGCGTTTGTGAGTGTGTGACTTGGAGTTTGCGTGGGGAATGCAGCATATTCCGAGCAACTAAGTGGTTGCCAGCAGCTCTGAAGCAAAGCATAAAGCCGCCCCATGCTGGCACCTGTGCAGCCAAGCACTGACAGCATGGGTGTGTCAAAGCTGTGTAAGCAAGTACACAGCTTTGACTGCAAACAAGGACAGTCAAAAGCGATGGATGAGACAAGGCAATGGCTGCTGACATGCAAGCAAATGCTGTATCACACAGTGCTTGTCCTCTAGAGGGGTTTACAAGGAAATGGACTTCTTAATGTTAAGAGCAGAGGACATCAGGTAGGGGCAGAGAAAATTGTGCCATCAACTTTGAAAAAGATAGTCACAACACAGGGTCTCTTGGTGGAAAGGCATTTGAGATTGACTTGAAAGTTCAAAACTTCCATGGTACATCTCTTTTGAAGGTCTCGGAGTCGCACCTCATCATCAACGATCCAGGTCTTGAGGTGCTTCACTCCGTAACTCACAAATTCTGAGCCTCGCGATCCATCCTGCATGCACGATGATGATGTGAGCAAAGGCCAAAGCTTAGTAGATCTGACTTAAATGAGAATATTGGATATTTGTTCAAGGTTCAAGACACTTCTTGGCTGCAGAATGGTCACTGTCCAATGCTTTTGTGACTGCTCGGGTGCACTGCTGCAGTCACTTTGCACGGTGAAGATTTATGGTGCAATGGCCTTGAATGCCCTCTTTTCCATAATAAACGTGGAGTGATGTACTGCCTATATAGTCTTTCTTTTCTTTCTGTGCAGCTCCATGATCATGTATTCTCATGCATGAGCTTGGCCAGGCAATCAATCTCCAGATGGCCTAGCGCATGCCGCCTCCTCTGCTTCCTCTACACAATGGTGCAAGCCATCTTGATCCGTCTTCAAATGTGTCTCTAGCATTCATGCAAGCTCAGTTTCTTCTAGGGTGCTATGCAGGTGTGTATGCTCACAAGACTGAGCTGTGGCACAAAAGCTCATGGCTCCTTGCACACGTACACACATGCGCGCACACACACAAGCGCGCGCGCACACACACACACCCACCTGCGGCTTTAAAGGGTTCCATGAAACGCCATACACCATAGGCGGGGTGCCATTGCAGCCGGGATACTCCATGAGTAGCTCCCAGGTGCCATCATTCCTGTGCACACAACAAGTGGGCATATGAATGAGTGTTTGGTATTCAGGATGCTGGGAGGAGTAGCAAGCGCCCTGCGCTCACGAAAGCTTTTGGATGAGCACAGGAGACAAGACCACTGTTAAGACAACACATGGGATTGACTCCTGTACACACACACACATCCTCCCCTATCGAAGGCATGCAAGTGCCAGTGCCTGAGCATAACATGAGACTCATTCCCTGAGATGACAAAATGTATTTTGGTCGATTGTGTAAAAATCCAGTGTGTGTGCCTTTGTAAGCAACATTTTTGAGCTCAGAGGGGGGCATTCTCAACCCTTACCCAAAACATGCCATACAGGAAAACAAGCCATCACCAATAGGGCAGCTTCAAGGCCAAAGCCCGTCCTCCAAGAGTGCAGCATGGTTATGCTGGAGCCCCTCCGGCCAGACTCAAACCAAGAGTGCAGCAAGGTTATGCTGAAGCCCCTCCAGCCAGACTCAAACCGCATGCTGCTTGCCCCCAACCACTCACTTCATCTTGGGAACAGTGTCGCAGTAGCCCATCTCCCAGTCCTCGTCAATGTCATTGTCCTCCCCCACCACTTGCTCAATGATGGGGTGCCTTGGGTGGGGCTGACTCTCGAGCTCCTCATAGTGCTTGCGGACCTGTTTGGGGGCCAAGCACAGCTCGCCTGCTCAGAGCCTTTTGGGTTTCATGGTTGCTCTGCAGTGAGGGAAGGTTCCTTTATACTTCACACATGCTTGAGCCCCCAGCTTGTTCATACTCTCTTATCAACTCCTTTCAATACCAGGTACGGCTCAATGACAAACAGACACTCACTCTGCAATGCTTGCTTGGCAAGACAGCTGCCATCAGCAAGAAATAAATTGGAGCAGTTACAGGCAATCTTGACAGCACGCAGTTTGAGCAGGGATCCCCCTGGAGGACACGTATCAACTTGCTGACCTTATGGAAGAAGCTTCTGACTTGCTGCGCTCAGTCAACCTCCCCATGCTTGTTTTTCAAGCCATCCTGGCTTTTGTACTGTTAGCAGAAAATTCTGTTCTAGGGTCGACTTTCAAGAGGCCAAATAACCCCAACAGCTTTGGCATGGTGCTGCGGCTTGGCTTCTGATGCTGTGCACACATCATAACTGGCAAAAAGCATTGCATCAACAAGTCACACACCTCCTCTTCTGACAATTGTCTCAAGACCTCCTTTTCCTTGCCATTCTCATCATACTTGTCTGGATTTTGGTAGAAAATGCCTGCAATATGATGCATTATTTGCACAATCAATCCCCAGCATCCCGTCCAAAAGGGTGGAGCATCAAGCATAATCTATTGCCTAAGCAGGCAACTTTCGCACAACTGCCCCGCCAGGCAGACAATGCATGGCAAAGTCTCCTGCAAGCACTATGAGGAGGTGCAAGATACGATGCAAGCCATCCTTTTCAGGCGGGTCAAAGCCTGCCAGCACACCTGCTGCATTTTAAGATGCACAAACACAGCACCTGGGATGGAACTGCGTCTCCAACACCCCTCTGCATTCAGCCATGCTTGGAGCCTGCTGCCTCTGCATTACTCAAACCCTGGCACACATACAGTCACCCCCCTTGCCCCTGCTCACCGTGTGGAGTGCGTGCAGCTGCAGCCCTGATGAAGTCCAGCTTCTTGTGAGGGCCAACAAACCACCCCGGGATGTTGACAGACTGTTGGCAAAAGGGACCAAGAAGCATGGCAGCAGCAGCAAATTCAGGCAAGAGAAGCCTCAACAGGTCAAGGCTATCCTAAGTTGAGATGCATCGCTGATGAGCATGGGAAGTTGCCGATGTCAATTTGCAGGCAGGCAGGCAGGCAGGCAAACAAGGTGGTGAGGCGATATGGCAGGGCCCAACTACTGGAACTGGTCCATTGCAGCAGCCAGCACTTCTGCCTGCGCTGGAATCGCACCACCTCAGGGTCAGTTGCTGCAAAACTTGCGCCATGTCAGTCTTCAAACGTGTGAGGGCATCAGTGAGTGTGAACACGCAGGCGGATGCTATGTATCCAGCGCATCTCTGCTCAGTGTATGGCAGCCACGTGCACGTCACACAGACATTGGGTCTGCCCTCTGTTTGCAGAGCTGGCAAAGCGCTGGCACTGGCACATCTTAACCAAGCACCATGCCCATCAACACGTTACGCTGCCTGGGGCATTCCATGCATGCCACGCCCAGCCGGTGCTATGGCACCGAGAGTTGTGGATGGGAAGGGCCAATGGGCCAATGAGACAGGTGATTACAAAATGCTGCACTTGCATGCGATAATTTGCGGGTTGGGCATCCCATCCTGCCTCTTAGCAAAACTGATCGCCCATCAAACACAGGCCTATGCTGGACTGTGCAGGCAAGGGACCACAGGGCTCAGTGCAGGACAGCAAGCAAAAGAAGACGGCATATGCAGCGCATGGTTATGTCCAGGACCGCGTGGGGGTGCGCGTGCAGGCGCACCCTCCGTGCATCACCTTGAAGTACTTGTCGGCAGGCTTCATCCATCGCCACACATGGATGGTGTGCTTGTCATCAGCAGTGATGGTGACAAGCAGGTCCCCCCCCCGTTTCTGGGGGTTGGGGTGGTTTGCGTTGCCGGAGAAGCAGCACGCAATGACGCTGCACGCAGGAGGAAGATGCCACAGGGTCACTACAGGGAAGCTCCGCTGCTCCGTGTACAAGCGCACAGAGGTAGAACTGGAAGGCTTGTGCTAACCTCTTCTGTGTGTGATGCGCAGGCCACATGCTGTGTTGGGGTTTTTGGGGTTTTAAAGGTGCTTGCAGCGTATGCAATCCTTGAACTGAACAGCATAGGGTACGCCGCTACTGCCCGCAGCATGCACCGGTGCTCCTTCCCTGTTTCCAGCACGGAGCGCAGGGCCACTTGCCAGGTCAAGCTGTCACACCGCTGTCACATGTGACAGATGAGGCAGGGGCACTCATTGTGACACGTGTGATACACAGGAAAACAGTGCCCAGTGGAGGGCAACATGAGCCAAACGCGCCTGCACGAGCACATCCAATGCACTACATGCTCCTGCCATCCCCACAAGCCACGCAACTGGGGCCGTGCGCAGCGGCCAGAACCAGTAAAGTATCTTTTTGTCGCTCAGCCCCACTCACGCGCGCTCCGAGATGTCGTGATCCAGCCGCTGCACGAGGTTGCAGTTGTCCACGTCCCACACGCACACGTACGGCACTTCATCGGGTCCGGTGGCCTTCTGCTGCCCCGATGCCACATACCTGTGTGCAGAAGGCACCCCGCCCGCAGGAGGGCAAACAGAGGGTGTGCATTGCCCAGGGGAGTGTCTGTCATGAGTCACGAGGTGCTTGGGAAGACATTTGCTGTGCATGTGAGACGTGTGGGAGATATGAAAGAGCCCTGTGGAAGAGCCCTGTGCATGTGAGCCGTGAGGGAGATATGAAAGAGCCCTGTGGAAGAGCCCTGTGCATGTGAGCCGTGTGGGAGATATGAAAGAGCCCTGTGGAAGAGCCCTGTGCATGTGAGCCGTGTGGGATATGAAAGAGCCCTGTGGAAGCTGGAGGGGGTCCTGTCTGGCACTTCTGCAGCATATATGCATTTGGGAGGCTTGAGGTGCCTTCTGAGAATCCACAGCAAACAATGTGCCGGCTGCCGCGGAGTGCGCCAGCTTAGCAAAGGAAAGGCAGGGCAAAGGCGAACCGGGCAAGCAAGGGAACCGGCTAAAGGAAAGACAGGGCAAGGGTGAAGCTGTTGGAAGGAGACTGGTACCATTGATCAAACAGGCAGGCTCAGCATGCATGAGAATGAAAGAAAGCGCAGCACATATGTATGGCTCGTTCGTTACATTTGGAAAAAGCAGGAATAGCGAAAAGCCATGTCTTGATGGCATGGTTTTGTGAGCAACGCACCACAGCTGTCTGGGTGCTCAACGCCTAGTAATCAAATGCAGCTAGCTTTTCCTTCCTAGATGTGATGAGGGCTGCCCGACCCGCAGAAGGCTGTTTGACATCCATCTACGCATGTGCCGCCAAAGCACGTGCATGGACAGCTGCACGCTCATCTTGTGAACACTGTGGACATACCAGGCCTAGCACAACCTTGTTCGTGATTTTGTATTTACCACTGCCACCACCCCCAATGCAAAGCATGCAGCACTTACTCTCGACTAGGGTGGATGGCGAGGCACTTGATGTCGTTGTTGTGCCCAAAGAAGAAGCGTTGGCTGCGGAGGCCTGCATCCATGTCCTGCTTGCAGAACACGATGCCTACGCACCCCGCATAGTACACCACTTCGTGCCTGTCCCTGCACAGAGGCCACAGTATATGCCATTGCCCAGGTAAGCACCGGTTATGCTTGTGTGTGTGTATGCATTTGCATGTGTGCTCTGGGTCCATCAGCAGTATGGGATGCGGCGCAGTCCTTTGAGATGTATGCACAGAGCCCATTTCAAACGGAGCCAGGATTGAAAGGCTACTGCTTGCAGGGCCCATTCTCAGGGTTGCCAGAGTGGGCACAGCAGGCTGCAGGCATGCTGCCTTGCCAAGCCTGGCAAGGACAGGCAGGGCGGCAGGGGATGCACATGCTCTTAAGGTGGGCAAGGGCCTCCAGGGCGCTTTTAGCCACGCCTGGGAATGTTGGGAAAAGGAAGCACATGTTCAGATGAGGGGCCAGCGAGCTGCCTGCGGCCTGGGAAGAAGAGCAGGGGGAGCATTTGCTCTTGCTGCAGCTACTGCACAGGTCTGCTGCACTATGTGTGTGTGTCCACCGGGAGTGAGAGTCTCCACCGGGAGATGATTTCTATTGCTTTGCTGAGGAAGGGGCAAGGCCTGTGTTGACAGAAATACGCAATGAAACACATCTTACTGCCTTGAATTTCATTGACCACGTTTCAGCTGGCACAAACCTGCAACATGGACAAGCACTTTTGTCTTGCAGCTGTCATTTTTGGACCCACATCACTCCCATATGGGTTCAATTGGTGATGTGCACAATTTGGGTGCAATGAATCAATCAATCCGTGGGCAGTGCTTGAACATCCAGTGTGCTCACTTTGTGGTGTTCTTGGTGTAGTACACGTTTGAGTCCAGAGTGTCGTGGCCTGCGTAGCCATACACATGCTCCAACCACATGTGGGCATTGGGGGGCATCATGGACCGGTCCGCAGCGCGTGGGTCAAAGTTGCTGGGCGGGAACACCCCCTTGGCGCACTTCTGCACTCACAAAAAAGAGCAGGCAGGCATGTCCTGAAGCTGGGCAAGCTAAGGAAATTTGCTCAAGGCCCACTGTTTGCGCACATATGTTGTTGTGAAGCCACGCCCTCTGCTGGCAACCTCGCGGCCAAGCGCATGACCAATCAAAGCTCTCCTGCCTTACCCACAGCATCAGCCTGGGCCTGCTGCATGCCTGTGGTTGCACAGCACAAATGGCTGGCTGTTGCTGTCGGGCATGTGTCCCAGTCTACCAAAGACTAAAGCATAAATTAAGAGTCATTTGCTCTCAAGACCTTGCCAACATGAATGCCTGCTTTCTGCGGAAATCCCAGGCGCACGGCACAAGTGGGGCGGCAGTGCAGCGCAGCAAGGACACATGAACCCTTCCCCCCCTTGGTAGAGCAGCTGTCGCCGCAGCCGCCGCGGCAGGATTGGCCCCTCAGCAATCAGCACGCGCAGGCACGCACCGGGTACAGGACTTTTGCGTTGCCTATGCAGTACGCAATGTCAACCTCTGAGCTGAGGCCGTGATGGCCATCTGCAGAGGCGTTGATGACCACCTCCTGCCCCAGCAGGCGCGCAGGCGTGGCGCTGATGGCCTGTGGCAATCAGAGGGAGCGGTGGCGCAGTCAGAGGAGGAAAAAGCAATGGGAGGGGTGGTCAGGCGCGGCTGGGCGTGTGGCACTGTGGGGTGCAGGCCCCATGGCTTTTGTGCGCAATATGATAGAATTGTCCCTGAGATCACGTGCCGCGTCCACCATGTTGCGCTCCATGCCCATCAAATCAAACACCGGCACGCCATCTCGTTTGCACCTCACGCACAAGTGGACTGCAGCATAGCATGCCTCACGTACACAAGGCTTGCTGGCCCCACGCAC
>LKMJ01006024.1_pt1 | contig 11456 bp, 15 predicted proteins | sample 643391 | NCBI WGS metagenome assembly LKMJ01 (sample SAMN04112250, study PRJNA286221) | soda lake metagenome | biome: soda lake; feature: Kulunda Steppe; material: water; isolation source: sample PL-Br10 brine of Picturesque Lake | place: Russia: Kulunda steppe | collected 2010-07
CATACATACATACATACATACATACATACATACATACATACATACATACATACATACATACATACATACATACATACATACATACATACATACATACATACATACATACATACATACATACAGCAAACATACATGCAAGCATACATACACAAGTCACATGACATCAAATATGCTTGCACACATGCAAGCATGCAACTCGCACGCGCACACCTTTATAAAGATGAACGCTGCGCACTGGAGGACATTGTGCATGCATATTCGCTCACAATCGTGTATCAAAAATGTTACATGCGCACACCATCTGCACGCGCTCAGGGAACAGAGTATGCTGCGGCCCCAAGTGGTGATGCATGATGCTGTGGATTGGGGGTTAGATACAGTATCGTTAGACCCATGCCCAGGCTCGGTTCAGCGTCTGCCGCTGCGCCTTATTGGTGGAGTTGACATAAGCTTCTTCCCTGAACGTGAAGTGCCTCAACAGCTAGACTGCACAAGCAAAAGCAGTAGCAGTGCCAAAGGGGGGGATGAGCAACAGCCGGCAGGGGTTGCCGCCCTCGTTGTGCTATCGTACCCAGAGCTCAACCTTGTGAGTGGTGCTTTCTCAAATGGTCCCGCAATTGATCAGCCATAGGAGTTTATTACATGCATGCCACTCATAGGGTGCATGGCTGAGTTCAGTGCGGCAGACTGGCAGACTCTTCACAGAAACACAGACAGAGCAACTTAATGGTAATAATAAGATATATATATAACATAGACTGGAGCAAACAGGGCAGCTCAGCCAAAGCCTGCCATGCTTGCAGCTAATCCTAGACCAGAAAGATGAGCACTATCCCGCTGGAAAAGTCAAGGTACCCAACTGGATACACAGCACTAAGCCAATGGCTAAGGAGCCAAGCTTGAACTCCCCCCCCTGTTTCTATGTAAATGATCATAAGTGGTGCACCACTCTAAATACAGGTGTATGAGGACTTTGAGCGAGTAACACATTTTGAGTGCCCGTACATACCCGGGTTCCTCGCCTTCAGAGAAGTGCCGTCTTACACAGGTGCGTGCGGTGGGGCCACTGCTGCCCCTTTCTGCTTTGTGGCCCACACCCTAGCAGGCAGCAATGTACTGTCATCATGTGTAGTCGTTAAGGGAAGATGTCAATCTGCTGCCACATGCAGCTCTGTTGAGACGTGCTGCGGAGACTGCAAACGGCAAGTTCTACCCTCAGGTATTTTGCATGTTGACAGTCCTGCTGATGGATACCTTGTGTGCAGATCTGAAACATGCACGTGGAGAATGTAATATATTGGCATGAGGATGGCTAGCATGAGCACTGGCAAGGTTGATTGTTGGGCTTTGCTGCCTTGGGCAAGGCTGAGATGCAAATGCTCGCAGTCGTCCTTGTCTGAAGCCTGCACATGCACTGTAGGTTGAATTTGTTTGTTTGTGTGTGTGTGTGTGTGTGTGCATGTCACCAAAGGCTAGATCGTAATTTGCATCTACTAAAGGGTATCTGTAATGCATTCATAATTTAATGTCCAAGGAGTGGCGTCCCGTGTGTCTGGCCCTTTTTCAGTAGAGCAAAGCCCCGCTCGTTTGTTTCATGATGGTGCCAGCCTGCCTCTAGCCATCTGCCCCGCTCATTTATTTCACGCTCTGTTGGTGCCTGTCTACCTTGGCCATCAGTCTGATGCTCTGGTGACGGTCATATATCCTGTGCGCCTGTCTCACTAATGCTCTGATGAAGGCCATCTAAACTGTCTGCCTCCCTGTCCGTCTGTGACGCAATGATGATGGCTGTCCGCCCGGCACGTTCTGCTCAATGCACCTATGTCTGTTTGCCCTGCGCACCTTTTTCTAATGTGCCAGGTCATGCTTGTGGATGGCTGCGGCATCCTCCATCCCCAGAGGTTTGGATGTGCCTGCCACCTGGGCGTGCTCAATGGGCTACCGACCATCGGCGTTTCAAAGAACGTATTTGCTGTAGAAGGGCTGGACCGGCTTGTGATTGAGGCCGCGTTTGAAGAGCGGAACTCGCTGCCGCCACCGCGCGGACCGGCTTGCGCTCCTTGCGCGGGGCAGCAGGACCTGCAGACTCAGGGGCTAGCTGAGACGAGGGCCACGATTCGCCATGTGCTGTCCTGTACAGAGCTGTGCGTGGGCGTGCTGCGGACCGGCCATCGGTTGTGCGGACTGAGGAGCGCGCAAGGTGGTGAGCTGCTCGGCGCCGCGCTGTGTGCGCCGGGCTCCTCCAAGAAGCCAATCTACGTGTCTGTAGGTGCGCAGCGTTTGCGGCCTGTGTAAGTGGGACAATTTCTTTGCAACCAGCCACTGATCCATGAGGTCACAAAATAGGAGAAGAATTTGGATATTGAGCACAGATGCTAGACACGCTGAGCAAGGAGCATGCACATTGTAAAGCGTTGAACTCACGCTGAGCAATAAGATCACATGCTGGCAATGAATAGCAAGCACATCCATGCGTTCAACACCCACCTCAATGTGCGTGAACACACACAAGCACGGATGCAAATTTCTTCCTGGGCGCACACACCAGGCCTGACATGCTCCCTGTTGCGCCCAAATGCTTGCAGGGCATAGGTTGAGTTTGGAGACAGCACTGCTGGTTGTGCTGCAATGCAGCAAGCATAAAATTCCTGAGCCTTTGCGCCTTGCAGACCTCCGCTCAAGGCATATTGTTGGCTGTCTATCTGGTCTTCCAACACAAAAATAGAAGACTGGGGAGATGGGGATGCTTTTGTTTGTGGCCTGAAGCCTATGCATGGCTAATTGCGTGTTTCAAAGGAAAGCTCATACGGTTTCATCAGCTCTGTTTAGATCAGAAGTGTTTGCATGCATATGTCCGCAAGATGTGTGAGTATGGGAGTAAGGGTGCATGCTTGGGTGGGTGGGAAGGGGAGGGACACACGTGCATGTGAGTACATACACGCGCGTTTGTGTGTGTTTTTGTGTGCGCGCGTGTGTGCGAGCGCGTGCAGACCTACTTGTATTAGTGTGTGCCATGCGCATTCATGCACACGAGGAAGTCTGCATGCCTATGCTTGTGAGCACTTGGTAGTCCAATTACAAATTGTTAAGGCATGCACTTCCTAGCAAAATTTAAGCTCATAACACTGTTAGTAATTTACCACCATTAAATGGTCCAGTACAATGATCTTATTTCACTTCATTGTCATGACCATCATATGATAGTTTATGTACCTACCTTGTTTGCTTACAAGGGTTACAAGGGTTACAAGAAAAAGGCCTTCAGTCTAGAAGTGTGACTGCTAGCCTGCTCATTAAAAACCATCAGTGCATGAAGGAAGAAATACAGCTTATTGTTTTCCTGGCCCAGAAAAGCAGACACATTGTTTTAGCCTGCGGAAGAAAATAGGGAAGCATACGTCCTTCGGAGAGAGACCGCGTGTGGATGGGTGCAGTGGAAAAGGATGTGTGTTGCTCATCCTGTACATCATGAGCATTACACAAGTCACAAGTAGGGGAGGTATTGTGACTCCAGGTCACAGTTTCAATTCGTAGAGTGTGGGCATGAAGTCTGAAGCGAGCCACACTGCGAAAAACGTCGCAAGGAAGATCAAGAAGCATGTATCTAGGAAGGGTGTATGGCGAATGTGTGACCAGGGCCCTCCTGGTAAGGAGGGCGCACCATTGATGGTAAGTGGAGCGTTTGCTGATGTGCTCTAGTGGATGTATATTAGAATAAGGTGTCCAAAAATTCAAGAGCCTCTCCCTGAGGTCCACAACAAAACGACCAAGATCAATGGGCTTACACTTCAGCAGCCTTTCCTTGAACAAGTAGGATTGTGTGAGACCATCCATAGATTAGGTTAGAAAGCTGTACCTGCCAAACAAGGGCAGCTTAGCTGAAGCCAAACAGGCCTGCAACCGAAACCAAAAAAGGCAAGCTAGGTTGTGTTCTGAAATCTAGGCACAGCATTCCAGGCACTCATGCACTTACAAGGCCAGGCCTTTGGTGTCTGCTTGGCTTACAAAGTCTCTTAGCCAGTTTGTTCTAGAGGGGGAGCGGAACAGTTGACGGTGCTTGATGCGCAAGTTTGCCAAGTCAGCACTCGGGCAATCTAAGAGGACATGCTCTTCATCTTGCACACAGTGCCAGTTGCATTTAGTGCAGATTCTAAGCTCGAAAGGAACTCTCTGTAGTTTTTGCCGGAGACGCTCGACATTCAAGTTGTGACCAGAGAGTCTGAGTCTGGAAAGAGCACGCAAAAGATGGTTAGGGATGTTGTGTCGGTGAGGTACGAAGGCAGAGTTGGTTTGGTTGCGCGTTTCTGATCGTCCCACCAGCCAGGCTAACTCCCTATGAGCACTCCAGAATGGGTGTGATAAGTCCTCATGATTCTGCTGGATACATTTGCATCATGTGGATGAATCTGATCCAGATCTTTCCATTCTCGGATCATTTGCTCACGCAACAACAGTTTGAAGTCACTCATTTTGATTTTGGAACAGCTCATGAAAGCAGAGGCGTGCACATCAGTCCCAGGTATTTCATGAAGACCATCCATAGCAGACAGGTTGTGGGATGACCAGCAATCATCCCACCGTGAGCTCAGTTGCATGTCAGCACGTAGGATCTTTCTCGCAGTGGAGCTATTGCTTTGGGTTAAAGCATTGTATAGCCGCACTGCCGCTCGGAACAAGTTGAACTGTAGAGGCTCTAGACCACACTCGCGCATGACACACCATGAAGGAGTTGTGTCCTTGACCATCAGAATCCTCTTGAGCACTGTCATCAGCCATTTTTGTGAAGGATTGTCCATTTCTTTGCCTTGTCGTAAGAATGGGGTGGCCCAAACCTGGCTTGCATACTCACCAGCAGGAATTGCGTACGTTTTAAAGAGCTACACGCAGATGTGTAACCTGTTTGTAAGGTCATGTTCCGGTATGAACTGTTTGATGCGGAAAGTACCAGCTGTGAATGGACGTGGCGCCGCATCAGCTGCAGTATTCAAGTTGATATGTCTGTCACAAACCATGCCCAGATATTTGAAGGAGTCTGTGTAGGGGAGCTGTGTCCCATCATAAAAGAGAAGGGGCAGATTGCTGTGTAAGAGTTGAAGCACATCACCTCAGACTTTTGTGTATTGACAGTGAGAGACTTTCTTTGTGCATACGCTCGTAGTTTGTTCAACATGGTCTGCATGTGGTTAGGGTCGTTGGACATGAGGCAGAGGTCATCTGCGAACAGCATGTGGGTCACCAACAAAATTGGAGTACCAGTGAGCGCACCTTTCATCCCGTCTGCAATGCTATCTATGTCATTCAAGTAGATGGTTGCAAGAAGCTTATGCCTATTGTTTGCTTACAAAAAAAAGATCACGCAGGCAGTGCAACCACTCACAACATCAATTAAGGAAAAGGAGGCACATTGGCCCGAAGGAGCTCCACCAGGGAAAAGAAGAACTAGTGAGGATCTGGAGGGTGGCAAGCCGCCCCCTGCTCCAGACCAAGACCTTGAGAGCAGCTGTTTTTTCAAGAGCGCGTCTGGTTATTCAATTTGTGTGCATAAAGCACAGAGTGAGCATGTAATTAAAAAGCAGTCTTATGGGATTTTTGTGTTCGTTTACACACTATGTTATTAACAGACTATCTAGACTTTGTCGCATGCTTGAGATTTGATCTTTTTGCCCAAGGACTTAATTATCATGCCAGCAAGTGCTCACAGCTCTGCTGTTGCATAGATGTGCATGACGGTATTCTGGCATGACACCTGCGGCCCAGTAAATTGACTGTTAGGTTTGGAAATGGCTCCAAGAACACCTTCACGGCTTGGACTACATGTTTTTCACATCCATTACAGTGGTGCTTGGAGAATTTAAGATCACTAGGGCGCGTCTTTCTAACATTCTTGAGATCATCCTTTAGCAGGCTGAAACACCATCCATGCAGGCCTTGGCTTCTCCTGGAGCACAAGCTTCCAATTGGAGACAAATGTGTCCCTATTGTTTGGGGCAGTTGAGTTTTCAGTGTCCTGATTATGTATCATAGTATCATAGTGGTTGGCAGGAGGATGTCTTGTCTTCAGCTGTTGATCATGACATATATCAGGCAAGGTCAAGGTCCGTGCTGTACTGATGCAGCTTCGTTGAAGGTATGCTTGCAGGACCTGCAATCCGACACCTTCCCTGCGACAGGGAATGCTGTTGACTGTCTTTGGGGTCAGATCAGCTGTCAAAAACCAAAGAAATTATTCATGATGCATTATTCATGATGCAGACCTCTTGGGATTGGGAGTACGCGATCACATGCCAGGCGGTATGTTTTGATATGTCAGGCTCCGTGATATAACTTCATTTCGTTTGTGAATAGGGTTGGCGTGCTTCATCGCTTTGCTGAGCTGAGCATCCAAATATCAAGGTGCACGAGACGTGCAGGCCAGCAATGATGACTATTTTACAAGATGACAAGATGATCAAACAATCCTGAAAGCGTAGCTGTTTTGAGGAGCAGTGCTGGCGCATCACAGCACGGCCCTCGCGATGGCGAGTGCGGTGGTGAGTGCTACCTTTGGCGCATCAAGCCCGCGTATAATCATATGATGCTGCTGTGGTGGGGGTCAGCGCGGCCTCCCTCGAGATGGCGATGTTTTCTCGAAAAGCAGGTTAGGTAGCGCAGGGTCAGCCATTCCTCTCACCCACGCACTCCTGCGCCCGCGTGCGCAGCAAGTCCTCGACGGTGCAAGCTACAAGGATGTGCACGATGAGCTGCCCGCCATCAGGGCCACCAGGTGCGCTGTAATTGGGCAAGAGAGGCAAGAGGGAGCTTTCATCCATCCCGCGCTCCTTGGGCAGCAAACACCGGCCCCTGCGCTGCGCCTGCCTCCCTGCTAGCCTGCCGCACCTGCACATGCCGTTAGGCTGTAGCTGCTCCACGCATTGCATGGCTGCAGCACCACGGCAGGCCCGATGGCCGAGGCCTAATTGACGGTAACTGACCGAGCCCCCCAAAGGCAGGGGCACTCTCGCCCTCCTTTGCTTACGAGGCCGATGCTGGCCGCCCCGCAGCCCGTGCGCCAGAGGCCAGAGGCTTTCCCAAACCTGTGCCCGTGCCATGGGGTCCCTGGGGTGGGCTGGGTGGGCCAGAGATCAGCCCCTGGGTGGGAGGAGGCCCCTCCTTGGATGGCATTGCGGGTCACATGACTTGTAGCCTTCCTCACCCCTTCTGCCCTGCACCCACCCCACCCTCACCTGCGCCGCCCCGATTGTGTACTGCTGGTGCATGCTGTGTGCAGTTTCCCTGCACATGCTCCCAATTGCCTGTGCATGCCACTCTGTCAGCACCTGGGAAGCCCAACGGCTGCCGCTTGCTGCCGCGCAGATCGCCAGCACCAGGAGCCTTGCCGAGGCACCCCCACCCCCATGACCTCACCTCTGGCCTGGGTGGACTGCCCCTGAGCTCCCCCCCCTCCTCAGTCGCCTCCCCCCGTCTGCATGAGTACCTAGCGTCCCCCCGTTTCCTGGGTGCACCAGGCGCTGTAGGGGACGCCCTGGACTTGGAAGGCCTCAACTTTGACACACCCATGGGATGTGTGGGTCTGAGCAGCCTCTTCGCCCCCACCCCCCAGCACAGCAGCAGGGCGGGGCATGCGCACCAGGCCGCCGCAGGGCCCTTCGCCCGCACGCCTCGCACAACAGGCGGCGGCACGGACGCGCACTTGCCTAGCCTACTTCTGCCCAAGGCTCTACACGGCTCTACAGGGCCTGCATCAGCTAGGGATGTGGGGCTCCATGGGGACAAATCCCTTGAGCTGGTGGGTCCTCGTGGCCGGGCAGGCACAGGTGTTCGCCCCGCACCTGGTGCCCTTATGGACGTGGAGCACGCCCATCCCTGCAGCCATGCCCGCTCTAGGGTATCTCTTGCTTCTTTTTTGCTTTTCCTCAGCTGGTCTGGGCAGGTGATCACCACCCCTGAATGCTTGCGCAGCTTCCCTGCCTCGCTGGATGTATGCGTAGCGCGATGGGACAGGCTGCAGGGCCATGCCTGCATGTGTGGCCAGCCCCGCCTCCATGCGGTGCTGACTGCCGGCCAGGTCCATGGTGTGTGTCCTGGGTCCGTGGTGTTCATGGTCCAGGTCCATATGCGAGGCTTGGGCCACCCATGACAGCGCAGAGCACACTGTCCGCGCCGCCTACTGCTGTGCGCCTGCCTACGACCTGCACAGGTCCTGTCCGGGGCGCTAAGCGGCAGCGAGCTGGACTTCTATGCGCTGCAAAGGATGCTACAGTCCCCCTGCCGGGTGTGTGGGGGCAAACTGAGCGGTGACGCTGTGCCTTGAGGCAGGCAGGGCCCAGCTGCAAGCAGGGGATGTGATGTCGCGCGTTAGGGGTTGCAGCGCCCCCCAAGCGCAGTGCATTGGACGCAGTGCATCTGTTAGCCTCGCTGCCCCCAATTGCGGGACACGACGGCAGTGCACGCCAGATGGTGCAGCTGTCTCGGCACAACCGCAGCACAGTGAAGGCACTGCCAGCGCACAGGTCCCTGCAGTCACCATTGCACACAGGCAGCAAAACGCTGGCAGTGCGCGCTTCACCTTTTGCAAACCGCGCCTCCTGTTGTGTACTGCTTGCCGGCTGCGCAGATGGGCCTGTGCACCTTGTACAGTTGCCCCCAAGCACCTCACAGCTGCAGGTGCACAGCACATGCGTTGCATGCATACACTAGCACGCGCGCGCACACGTTCGCCCCTTTTCACTCTCGTGTTCCCAGGCGCAAGTAGCCAGCCCGCACCACCAGGCCTGCGCGTTTGCCGCCCTGGAGCCGCCCCCCAAGGCTGACCCCCCTCAAGATCTGTCTGCCCTGTCCCACAGCGGCGGCAGCATCGGCAGCGGCGATTGCCTGCAACCAGGCTCTACCCCACGCGCAGCTGCACCTGAGCATGCCGAGGCGCCCGCTGGGGCCCCTGGGCAGCAGCCGCACCCGGGGGCACAGCCGCGGCAGCAGGGCTCTGTGAAGAAGCAGAAGCGGGGCGGGGCTGGCGGCAGCGAGCATGAGCAGCTGGCGAGCCAGCAGCAGCAGCAGCAGCAGCAGCAGCGGCAAGGCGGGGGCGGGGGCGGGGGCGGCGCCTCTAGCAGCAGCCGCAGCACGGTGGGGGCGCTGCCACCCTCCTGGCAGCAGGACGTGAACGAGCTGCAGCTCATTGGCCTGCCCCCGGGCCACCAGGCCCTGCCTGCCGCGGCCTTTGCCTGCGTGCCTTACGCGGCCACGCCCAGCCAGCAGCAGCAGCGGGACGCCCCGCACACTCCTCCTCGGCGGGGTCCAACTGCACAGGCGGAGGGTGGGGCAGGCGCTCTCACCCCCATGCCCACGGCCCCTCAGCTGACTGCCAGCGGCCGCAAGCGCAGCCGGCCCTTGCAGGAGCACGATGATGGTGGGTTGCATGCGGCCTCAGGGGCAGGCAGGGGCAGGGACAGGGGCAGGCAGAGAAGAAGCAAGCCCAGGGGGTGCAGGTATAGGGGGAAAGGGCGGGGCGGGGGCTCTCCACTTGCACATGCTGTGTGCAAGGTGTGCGCACGCGCACATGTGTGTGGGCGGGGTGTGTGCAGGGAGCGCAGCAGTGTCTTGCCTTGCTCTGTGCGGCAGGGGCTGGCATGTTGTGCTCAGCAGGGGTGGGCAAGTTGCTGCGGCTGTGACACCAGTTGACTTTCTTTCTAGCAAATTTGCGGCAGACTGTAAGGCTTGGATGTAGGCGCTTGTGGATGGCCTGCCGATGAGTGGCTGTGGGGTTCTTTGGAAAAGAGCGCTGGCAGGCGCGTGTTGTGCAGGGAGGGAGACACGGGTACTTGTGCAGATGTGTGTGTGTGTGTGTGTGCGTGTGTGTGTGTGCGTGTGCGTGTGTGTGTGTGCGTTCCGCATGCCTGCAGCAATTGCATGCAGCGCAGCTTTGGCGCCCAAGCGCAAAGTTCACAGGCATGTGCAGCGCGCGCCTGCCGGAGCTCAACCCTGAGTGCTGCATGTGCAGTGTGCACTCTGCCACTCCGGCTTGCCTGCGTGCGTGCCTGCGGGAGGGTGCGAGGCGGCATGCGCGATGAAGATTGCATGTGTTGGACCGCGGCGCGCATCCCTGGATGGAAGCCCCGCGGCCTTCGCTGTGCCGGCACCGGTGCTGATGCCCAGCTCTTGTGTGGATCTCCCTGCAGGCCTCCAGCACCGCCACAGCAGCGGCAGCATCGAGTCCATGCCAGCAGTGCTGAGCTGCCACCCGCAGCTTCCACTGCTGCCGCAGCAGCAGCAGCTGAGAGACAGGCACACACGCAGCGTACGCCGTGTCGCCCTGTTTGATGAGGGTGAGTGCTGCAGGCCTCCAGGCAGTGGCTGGGTTCGCACAGGTGTTCAGCGGCTGGGAGGGCCATGTTTGTGGGGGTTGCATGCAGTGGGCGGCGCTGAGCGGCGTGCGTGCTTGCACGGACATGGCCGGGATGGGGGTGGGCGGTAGGGCGAGCGCACGCTGCATGTGTTTGTGAGTCCTAGATAGGTGGGTGGGTTGCATCAGGTGGAGCCTCGGCCTGCCCCTGACAAGGATTCAGAGGGTCCACCAGCCCGCAGTGGATGGTTTAGGCGGCAGGCAGCAGAGGCCTCGTAGGGAGCATCCTAGCACCTGCTGGGCCGCAGGATGGTCTGCGCTGCACACCACTCAGTCACTCCAGCAGGCCTGCGAATGGGTGCACAAAGGAAAACCTGGTTGCCGTCAGCGCGTGAAAGGAGGGTCCTAGGCCTGGGTCTGGCAGCGTATGCGCTGGTCACTACACTGGGGACAATTGCCGCGTACCCATGCAGCATGCACCGGGCTGCGCCTGCCAGGATGTGGCTGCGCAGACACCGTGCGCGCACTGAAGCACTGTCTGCGCTCGCGCACGGCCCCCCTTGTTGTGCAGATGGTGACTTTGAGGCTGGGAAGGACTGGGTGCCGCGTTCAGAGGCCGCCCAAGCGCCCCGCAGGTGAGTCTTAGTCTCTTTGCACTTCTGTCAGCAGTCCAGCACATCGCACACTGGTCCCCAACTGAGTGGGCCTTTGTTGGTTTGGAGGGCCCACCCCCACACCCTCTGCTGATCGCACTAGTGTGGTGATGGGCACAGAGTGCTGGCGTGCCAGAGCACACACGGTGTGTGTCCTGGCGCGCCTCCTGCTGCGTGCACCCCTGAGGGAATCACTGTGTGCATCCCCGCGCACTTGCGGTGTGTGCCTCGAAGCAGCGACTGCGGTGCTCTCCTAGCAGCAACTGTTTTGTACTATGATGCCTGATCAGGCCATGCGCCAGCCGCAAATGTTGCGTGTAAATCAGCCGTTTCTGAGACGGTCGGATTAATGTGAAAGCGCGTCGTGGCAGCATAAGGCATTGATGGCTGGACGGCGCAGTTCGCGGGGACTCCTCCGGTGGTCGCGGCTTGGCAAACGGTGCACTCAGGCACAGTGTCCCCGCCCC
>LKMJ01006025.1_pt1 | contig 11454 bp, 14 predicted proteins | sample 643391 | NCBI WGS metagenome assembly LKMJ01 (sample SAMN04112250, study PRJNA286221) | soda lake metagenome | biome: soda lake; feature: Kulunda Steppe; material: water; isolation source: sample PL-Br10 brine of Picturesque Lake | place: Russia: Kulunda steppe | collected 2010-07
ATCGACGCGCTGACTGACGAGTACACGCTGTACGAGTAGGAATCGTCGTCTCGCTTTCCGAGCGAGATCAGAAGTTGTCTGCGAACTTGTCTCTGCGGTTGATATCGATCTCGCTCACACTCGAATGCTCACGAGTGGCGGCGAAGGCAATCGTTTCGGCGACTTCCTCGGGTTCGCTTGCTTCGTCCTCGTCGAAGGCCTCCGCGAAGGTTCGTCCGTCGGTCGTTGGGAACTCCGAGCGGACCTCTGCGGGGTTGATGACAGTGACACCAACACCATCGTCGCCGACCTGGGCGGCAACGCTTTTTGCGAAGCCCCGAGTCCACCACTTCGAGGCTGCATAGATCGGGTTGAACGAGCGGGGGTACTGGCCGGCGAAGCTCCCGAGGAAGATCAGATGGCCGCCGCTTTCTTTGACGTGGGGAATCGCTGCTCTGGTCGCGTAGAAGACGCCGTCGACGTTGGTCTCTTGGATCTGTTCGTACTGTTCAGTCTCCATTGTCTCGATCTCGCTGCCGCGGGAGAGCCCGGCGTTGTTGACGAGAATATCGATCCCGCCGAACTGGTCGACTGTCGCTGCAATGAGTTCGTCGACGGCCGCCTCCTCGCGGACGTCGGTCGGCACGACGAGTGTGTCGACGCCGTGGTTTGCTTCGATTTGCTCGGCGAGTTCGTGGAGTCGGTCTTTGCTGCGTGCCGCGAGGGCGACGTTCGCGCCCTCGGCAGCGAGTTCGCGAGCAGTTGACTTCCCGATACCGGCGCTTGCACCGGTGACGATTGCCGTCTGTCCCTGAAGTGCTGTCATGTCTGTGTACTCGGGTGCTGGACAGTTTTGTGTTTCTGTGTGTCGAAGAGAAGGGACTCGGATCGCGGAATCTGGGACAACTACGAACAGCAAGAAAGCCCCGAGTTTCTCGACTCGGGGGGCTCGCTGTGCTCCTCGCTCCCTGCGGTCGCTGTGGTGCTTACTTCGCCCGCCTTCGTCGAGAAACTCGCCCCTTTCAGTCCCTTGCCCGGCGGTTTCACCGCCGGCTTATACCCTGGCGGCGCAGCCGCCAGGCTCCCGGCCTAGAAAGTGAAATTGGGCGGGACTGAAAGGGGCGGGAGGCTAACCGAGCGAGACGACGCAAGCACCGCAGGTCGAAGACCGAGGAGCACAGCGAGTCGCAGCCGGTTAGCCTCCCGGGGCTTTCTTGCTGTTAGTGGTCACGCCAACTCCAGTCAAGGGTACTTTCCTGCTGTTCTCTACAGTAAACTCAGACCGTCGCCAAACTGTCTCACCCTCGAAACCAACCCTCACACCAGCTAGAATCCGGGACGTTCAAGCCCTTCGCTCTCCGCGCTTTCAGTATGACCAACGAAATCGACGGTGACGCCGTGGCCGCAGAGATCCGCGGCGACCTCCAGGCAAGCGTAGATCATCTCGCCGACGAGGGCGAGCGCCCGACACTCGCGACAGTACTGATGAGTCCTGACCCGGCAAGCGAGACCTACGTCTCGATGAAACAGAACGACTGCGAGGAGCTTGGGATCGACACCCGAGACATCGAACTCGAACTGGACGAACCGGCCGAAGCGCTGTTCGATGTCATCGACGAACTGAACGAAGACGACGACGTGAACGGCATTCTCGTCCAGTCCCCCGTTCCAGACCACATCGACTACCGCGAAGTGATCGAACGGATCGACCCACTGAAAGATGTCGATGCGTTCCACCCCGAGAACATCGGTCGACTGGTGGCGGGCTACCCACGATACAAACCCTGCACACCGCATGGCATCCAGAAACTGCTCGAAGCGGCCGAGATCGACACCGAAGGAAAGGACGCAGTCGTCGTTGGCCGATCACGGATCGTCGGCAAGCCGATGGCGAATCTCTTTATTCAGAAAGCCGCTGGCGGGAACGCAACGACGACGGTCTGTCACTCCAGAACCGACGATCTGGCCGCGAAAACCCGCGAAGCCGATATCGTCGTCGCCGCGACCGGCATGCCGGGGCTGATCGACGGCTCGATGCTCTCGGAAGGTGTCGTCGTCATCGACGTCGGGATCAACCGCGTCGACGCCGACAACGAGAAAGGGTACGAACTCGTCGGCGATGTCGACTTCGAGAGCGCAAAAGAGAAAGCCAGCGCCATCACGCCCGTCCCCGGCGGTGTCGGGCCGATGACTCGCGCAATGTTGCTGTATAATACGGTGAAGGCGACTGGCACCCAGACTGAAATCGACGTCGAGCTGCCGTAGGCGGAAACTGCCAACTGTTCTGTCTGTTTTCAGCGCTGATAATTTGGCCGGTGTTCATAAGAGGGCTGTTCGCCAATCTTGGTGTATGGCAAAACAGTCCTCGACAGGCAATGCAGTCTCCGAGCACGAAGAGCCAGCAGAGGGTCTGTCGAGTGCAGCGGGCTCGCGGTTGACAGCGACAGTCGAGTTTCTCGTTGTATTTATGCTGATACTCGCGTTCGCGCTCTCGCTCGTAGTCCTGTTCTGAAACGCGTCACAAATTATTCTGATCTGAAAGGTTAAGCTATATTACCAGTGAAACGGAAAGGTATCTGTGTCCGGTGAGTCAGACTGGTTGACAGCTATCCGCGAGAACCAGCAGACTGTCTGGCTACTCGCCGTGCTCTTCTACGGTGTCGGCGACACAGTAACGACCACGATCGGGCTCCGGGCGGCACAGACCGCAGAGATCGGTCCAGTGGCGTTGCCACTCATCGAGCGGGCAGGGATCCCCGGACTGGTCGCGCTGAAGATCGTCTTCTTCGCAGTTTGTTATGGCTGCTGGGCTGTGACCGACCGGCCGAGCAGGGTCGCGGTTCCACTCGCGATCGCTGTCGCCGGGGCTGGGGTGACACTCTGGAATACGATTATGTTGCTCCTGTAGAGATTGTTGTCCTCCAAACGGTCGCAATCGGAACCGTACTTACCGCAACCGTCGGGCCAGCCTGAACAGCAGGGAGGCAGCCGTTCCAACGCCGGGGACTCGGGTCGACACTGCAGCAGCACCGAGCAGTACAATGCTTTCTTTGCGTCGGCCACGGGCAAACGCCACGCCAGCGTCGAGTATCGTCGAGGCGATGCTGAGTTTGTTTATCGACTTCGTATTTACGCCAGTCATTGGAGTCATTGCTAGCCTCCCAATGGGGAGACGCCTTTCGAAGATGTAACACACCTGCCGGGAAGCGGCAACTACTGGGCGAGTAACCAAACCGGTCTGCAGCTATCCCGCGTATTTTACTCCACCATCGATTTTGGAACCTCCTCGATCGGCTCGGTACAGCTTGGACAGGAGTCCATCTCTGTTGCAATGTATGTCACGTTGCACGACTCACAGACATACAGCGACGGCGAGACTGACGCTGTCGTGTCTTCCGCATGGCTGTCCTCACTGTGTTGGTTGTCGTCGATGGCTGCCTGTAACCAGTCGAGTAGGCCCATCTCTCAAAATGTATCAGCAGGGATCTGTTCTCTGTTTTTGTCGAGCAACTGCACGACTGGTTCGATCTCCTCCCAGTTTGGCCCTTTGACGACCGTGCTCTCTGCTCTGTTCCAGTCGATATATCCCATATTGTCGAGCTTCGGGAGATGTGTGTGAATCAACTGTAGATCGGATCCGTCGCTTACGTGAATTCCATTGTCCGCGACGGGATTGTGCTCCAAAAGCTCAAGCAGTAGCTGTCGCCGCGCTTGTTGCCCAAGCGCTTCCGCTACGTCGGTGAATCCCATCTCTTTCTCACAGACAGACATACACGTCACTCACAGTTGCAGTCCGTGCTTGGTTAACAATGCTCTTTTTGAGCCCTACACAGATGGTAACAACCCGGCAACGAAACGTGGATTCTCTGCCACTGCCATCGGTGCCAGCCAGTTTGATTCTCATAGTGATTATTGCGACTCTTTATCGCCATGGCGAGACGCGATACCAGTAACACAGTGTGACACAGCTATTTCTGTGACGTGCTCACGAAAATAATCGCAATAATCACTATCACTCCGCTTCGTCTGTTTCGTCTCTCGCCAGTTCGATAATCTTCAGTTCCCAGTCGTGGGTTGAACCGCCCGTTTGAAACTCCCAGGCTCCACGGACGTCTACGTCTGCCTCGATGGCTTTCGCGACTGCCTCGGCGAGCATAGCTTCGAACTCGTCGGCGCTGGTAATCGGGTTGTCCCGGAGGTAATCGTCTGTCATAGTGAATCAGCAGTCCTCGACTCGAAGGCAGGGGAGCCAATCCACACAGGCATCCTACTTCGCGCAAGGCGTGGACTCTACCGTCAACAAGGCTTGCCACACAGAAAGGGTTACCGAATTGCATGGTGTACCATGCAACCCTACTCAGGTTGGTCTACCAAGCAGGCCACATTTACCAGTCTTGGACGCATTTTCAGATAAGAGATGGTCGTCATCGCACACCTTCGGATCCCCGCCGACTCCTTCGAACTCGGTCGGATCCTCAACCTGGAGACGGAGGGGATGGTCGAACTGGAAAACATGGTCCCGCTCGGTGAGAAAGCCGTCCCGTTTTTTTCTGTGAGTGAGACAGTCCGTGAGTCATTCGAACGAAACGTTGGCAACCACCCGTCAGTCGAGCAGATTGTCGAGGTGACACGCCACGACACCGAGCGTCTGTACTCGCTCGACTGGAACGTCGGCTGTGACGTGTTTTTTCAGGGGGTAATCGATATCGGTGGACAGCTGTTGAGTGCCACTGGGACGGCCACGATGTGGGAGTTCGAGATTCGCTTTCCCAGTCACAGCGCGCTTAGTGAGTTTCAAGACCACTGCGAAAACGCAGAGATTCCCCTGGAAGTCGGCCGCATCTACAACCCCGTCCGTCCCGGGACTGGTATGTGGTATGGAATCACAGAACCACAGCGTGAAACACTGATTCGCGCTGTCGAGGGTGGCTACTACTCGATTCCACGGCGGATGTCGACACAGGATCTGGCCGATGAACTCGGTATCTCCGATCAGGCCGTGACGGAGCGACTGCGTCGCGCCATCGTCACACTCACCGAAAACACGCTCATTGCCATGCAAGACGAACTCGCCGAGCGGGAACCCGACCAGATCCACACGGGCTGAGAGGTTCCCAAACCTTGTGTACCATGCAGCGAGGGGATGTGACTGAGACCGCTACTACATGTATGAGCATCACAGCAGAGTTCGACAAAGTAGCAGATGCTCTTGCAGCACAGACCCGACGGGAAATTCTCGTCGAACTAACCGAGCACGGTTCCGTGGCTAAAGGTGGGATCGAAGCGGACGGTGCATCCGAGATCGAACTGACCCACCGTTATCTTCCAAAACTGGACGAGATGGGGTATATCAGCTGGGAGCGTGGCTGTGGCACAATCACGAAGGGGTCAGACTGGGAGGAGATCGAATCTGTGGTTCAGTTACTCACGGAAAACCCAATACGGATTCCCTGAAACGCGTTCCCCCATCGACGCTGCTCTTTTTTCGGACGACCACCGCCGATGCTCACTGCCTTCAGAGCTGCTCTGTTGCTGCTCTGTCGAGTGCTCGCGCCAGCGCAGTTTCGTCGCCCTCGCGTAGATACTCGCCGAGATCACGGAGGGTTCGGACGAGCCGTTCTGCGTCTGTGGGCTCGACAGCGCCGTCGAGCGCCTCGATCCGTTTGCGCTGTGTAGTAATCGCAGAGAGCACGCTATCGACGCCACCTTCGCGGTCGTCGAGAGACTGGCGAATATCTGTGAGATAGGCGTCTGTCGCTGCAGCGATGGCGAGCCCTCGCTGGGGGTGCAGACTCTCGGGCACTGCTTCAGGACCGGGCCGGTTGCCGCTGTCTGCATCCCGCAAGAGCTGGAGAAAGTACAGCTGTTCGTCCTCTTCGACCTGCATAACTCGGCCGAGGGTTGCGCCGACCCGCCGGAGCTCACACGCCGCGAGATACTGATCGGAGAGGGGCTGTAACTCGCCGGCGTGGATGAACCCGACCGGTTTGATGTACGACTGGGCGGCCTCACTTGCGCGGTCAGCGAGATCACTAATTGGTTCGTCGTCGATATCGGCCTTGATCGATTCGAGATCCAGCGTTGCCTTTCCAGCGGTGTGTCGCTTCCGCTCGTCGACGCCCACACTCCGAATGCTCCCACACTCCGGGCAGGTGATCTCGGTGGTGTCGTAGTACGACCAGCGCGCCCCACAGGACTGACACTCCCGCTCGCCGCGAATATCCATACCGGGGCTTTGGGTAGCCCTGTACATATACTCGGCGTGAGCACTCACCGCCAAACCATTTTGCGCGAAGCGGGACAACACACACGCATGCGAGACGAGGAAGAAATCCGCGAACAGTACGAGTTTCTCACCGAACAGTTAGCGTCCGAGGAGATGAACCACGAGGGAGTGCAACAGATGTTTACCTATTATAAACGTGCAATCGGCTGGGTACTCGAAGAGGAGCATATGTAACCGCAGCCATTACATTTATACTCCTCTGTGCGATTGTTTCAAACGACGCTTCGTCTGGAGGGCCGAAGCGTCAGCGGGGACCAATTCAGGGCGGCGAGTGCCTGCCCATTTTCCGGCAGGCACTTTCCTTTCCGTTTTCACTCATCGACGAGAGACGTTGCTGTCGGCAACCGAACCCAATAAAAATACGATTGTGCTCAGTCGTCAGCCACAGCAGCCTTGCTACCGCCCTGGCCGCCGGAGCCACCAGCCTGCGAGTAGGCGATCGTCGTAGAGAAGACCAGCGCCGCAAAGATGAGCTGAGCAGCAGCGTTGTGGATCATCGACGGCCAGACGCCGAAGTTAAGCACCGTGTTCGCCCCGAAGATGATCTGGAAGGGGAGCAGGAGGACGGCGATCACGAGTGCGTACTTGAGCTTTCTGTCGTAGTTACCCCGCCAGCCGATGATCCCGGCAGCGATGATCATGAAGCCGACGACCATCGCGACAAAGCGATGGAACCACTCGACAAAGCTCGGCCAAGTGGCGGGAAACAGCCCCATCCAGCCATCACACAGCGGCCAACGTCCCTCACAGGCCAGCCCGGCGCCGATCTTTCCGGTGTATACCCCGAGCAGAATTAGAAACAGGGTGCTGATGGTCGTCGCTGCCAGATAGTGACGGAACGGGATGCGCATATGAGTGCCTCAGGAGTGGATATATTTGAATTGTCGCTTTTCGATCTAGGAGTTTTTGTTTTGATTTGTGAGGGTAGGATAAGCACTGCCGACAGCAACAAAGTCCCGACGAACGCTGTTGCGGCTGACTCAGGCAACAAGCCCGCAAACAGCAAGAAAGCCCCGAAGCGTTCAACGGCTGCAACTCGCTGCGCTCCTCACCCTTCGGGTTGCGGTGCTTACGTCGTTTCGCTCGTTGAACGCTTCGCCCCTTTCAGTCCCGCCCAATGTTTCTTTTCAGGCCGGGCGGGACTGAAAGGGGCGACTGTCTGCACGAACCCCGGCGAAGCAAGCACCCACCGGAGCGTCGTTCGAAAATCGGAGATTTTCGTGATCACGAAAGACCGGAGGTCTTTCGGACGACAGCGAGCCGCGGGAGTGCAGACAGTCGGGGCTTTCTTGCTGTTTTTGGTTGTGTGAGTTCAGTCGGGGCTTTCTTGCTGCTTGTGGTTGCGCCAACATCAGCTGTGGTTGCTTTCTTGCTGGTTCTCACAGTAAGTGTCGAACGTCCCCAGAATAAACACCACACGCATCACGGCGATGCTCTTTTCAGCCACGCCTCGGTGGTAGAGATATGGGACTAGACGAGGACGCACTCGAGTACCACCGGAAAGAGCCGCCAGGAAAACTGGCAATTTCGACCACGAAACCCACGAATACGCAACGCGACCTCAGCCTCGCGTACTCGCCGGGCGTCGCTGCACCCTGCCGCGAGATACGGGACGACCCCGAGAAAGCCTACAGCTACACGGCAAAAGGGAACCTTGTTGGCGTCGTCTCCGACGGCACCGCCACGCTTGGGCTGGGTGATATCGGCCCCGACGCCTGCAAACCTGTGATGGAAGGGAAAGGCGTGCTGTTCAAACGCTTTGCCGACATCGACGTCTTCGATATCGAACTCGAACACGACACCGCCGAACAGATGGTCACCTCCATCAAGGCAATGGGACCGACCTTCGGCGGCATCAATCTGGAGGATATCAAAGCGCCGGAGTGTTTCGAGGTTGAGGAACGGCTTCGCGAGGAGATGTCGATCCCCGTCTTCCACGACGACCAGCACGGCACAGCGATCATCTCCGGCGCGGCACTGCTTAATGCGGTGGATATCAGCGAGAAGAAACTCGACGAACTGGATATCGTCTTCTCCGGTGCTGGTGCGTCCGCGATCGCCTCCGCTCGCTTTTACGTCTCGCTTGGCGCGGATAAAGATCGGATCACGATGTGTGACTCCGGCGGGATCATCACACAATCCCGCGCCGACTCCGGCGAGGTCAACGAGTTCAAACAGGAGTTTGCCCGCGACGTGCCGGAGGGTGATCTGGCAGACGCAATGGAGGGCGCGGACGTGTTTGTCGGGCTCTCGATCGGTGGTATCGTCGATCAGGAGATGGTCCAGGAAATGGCCGACAACCCGATCATCTTCGCGATGGCCAATCCAGACCCCGAGATCGACTATGACGTGGCCAAACAGGCCCGCGACGACACGGTGATTGTCGCCACTGGCCGGTCGGATTATCCGAATCAGGTGAACAACGTGCTTGGTTTCCCCTTCATCTTCCGTGGGGCACTCGACGCCCGCGCGACAGAGATCAACGAGGAGATGAAAGTCGCCGCCGCCGAAGCGCTTGCGACGCTTGCACGCGAGGATGTCCCCGACGCGGTCGTGAAAGCCTACGGTGACGAGCCGCTGCAGTTTGGCCCCGACTACATTATCCCGAAACCACTCGATCCCCGGGTGCTGTTCGAGGTCGCACCCGCCGTGGCGCGCGCGGCGATGGAAAGCGGCGCGGCTCGGAAGGAACTCGATCTGGCGGCGTACACCGAACGGCTCGAAGCCCGGCTCGGCAAATCACGGGAGATGATGCGTGTCGTCCTGAACAAGGCCAAAAGCGACCCGAAGCGGGTCGTGCTCGCAGACGGCGACGACGAGAAGACGATCCGGGCGGCATACCAACTCGTCGACCAGGGGATTGCCCAGCCGATCCTGCTCGGCGACCGTCAGGGGATCTGGGAAACGATGGAACGGCTTGGCCTGAGCTTCGATCCCGAGATTGTCGACCCCGAGGAGACCAATCTCGACGCCTACGCCGACCGGCTGTACGAACTCCGCAAGCGAAACGGCGTCACCCGGCGCGAGGCAGAAGAGATGGTCGAGGATGGTAACTACCTCGGCAGTGTGATGGTCGAGATGGGCGACGCCGATGCGATGCTGTCGGGACTGATGCACCACTACCCGTCGGCGTTGCGGCCACCGCTACAGGTGATCGGTACCGCCGAAGATGCGGACTACGCTGCTGGTGTCTACATGCTCACGTTCAAAAATCAGGTCATCTTCTGTGTCGACGCGACGGTCAACCAGGATCCTGGTGAGGATGTGTTCGTCGAGATCACCCAGCACACTGCCGACCTCGCCCGGCGATTCAACATCGAGCCACGGGCGGCGCTGCTTTCGTACTCGGATTTTGGCAGCGTCAACACTGACGGAACTCGAAAGGTCCGGTCGGCCGCCGAACGGCTCCGCAACGATTCGGCGGTTGATTTCCCGGTCGACGGCGAGATGCAGGCTGACACCGCTGTCGTCGAAGAGATGTTAAACGAGAACTACGAGTTCTCGGAGCTCGACGAACCAGCAAACATTCTGGTCTTTCCGAACCTTGAGGCCGGCAACATCGGATACAAACTGCTCCAGCGTCTCGGCGGCGCGGAAGCGATCGGTCCGATGCTTGTCGGGATGGACAAACCTGTCCACGTCCTCCAGCGCGGTGATGAAGTCAAGGATATCGTGAATCTGGCGAGTGTCGCCGTTGTCGACGCCCAGCAGCGAGAATAATCCCACGGGAGTCTCGCTGTCACGTCTTTTTGACGATCGACTGGTGAACGACCCTTACCAGTTAGTTACCCGAGTGCTGACTGGATCCTTACCAGTTAGCTACTGTTGCTATTATCCGTCGAGTGATTGATCAGGTATGGCACAGCGAACTGATCCGACTGCTGTCTCGGGTATGAACACCGATATGACAGCAACGGTTGACGAGGAACTTGACGACGCAGTTGATCAGAGCGTCGGGACAGCGGACGACTACGACAACGACGCTGCAGCGGATGCCCAGGACTCGCTGGCGAGTCTGCAGGACTCAGCCGAGGAGATCGCCGAGCGGATTGCCGGCATCCGGGAGGGTACCCACGAACAGTACGAGGGGATTAACCAGGTTTCACAGGAGGTTTCGAATCTCTCTGCCGCGGTCGAGGAGATTGCATCCTCTTCTGAAGAGGTTTCCTCGGCCAGTAGCCAGGCACGAGAGCTCGCACGTGAGGGTCAGGAGACCGGAACTGAAGTCAGCGAGGCGATGGAAGAGATCGGCGACGCGGCCGACGAGGTCGCAGACGATGTCCGAACGATCCAGGTACGCGTCGAGGAGATCGACGAAATCGTCGAGGTGATCAACGACATTGCTGATCAGACCAACATGCTCGCACTCAACGCCTCCATTGAGGCCGCACGGGCCGGCGAGGCAGGCAATGGCTTTGCGGTCGTCGCCGACGAGGTCAAATCGCTCGCCGAGGAGTCCCAGGATCAGGCAGGTCGCATCGAGGAGATGATCGGGCAGATCCAGAACGATACCGGAGTTGCCGTCGAGAGCCTCGAACGAAACAACGAGCGCATCGACGAGGGTGTCGAATCAGTCGAGGAGGCCGTCGGTATCCTCGGCGAAATCCACGGCGTGGTCGAGGAAGTCTCCGACGGGATCGCCGAGGTTGCGAGTGCGACCGACGAGCAGGCTGCCTCCACCGAAGAGGTCGCAAGCATGGTCGATCAGTCCGTCGCGGCGGCAGAACAGATCTCCGGCGAAACGAGCGAGATTGCTGATGAAGTCACAGCACAGGTTGACGAGATTGCGGCGATAGACGCGGCGATTAGTGAGATGGTCACTGATATCGAGCAAACTAGCCACACTGTCCCTGCTGACGACTGACTGTCGGCTTTGCTCTGGGTGGTTTCTGTCGCCGCTGTCCAGCAACACCCAAACACATTGTGCACAGTCCGGTTTTTTTCACATCTCGTATACACTCTCGCCTTACAGGTAAGCCATTAAACTATTAATAATAGGTCAGTATCTGTGAGTATGGCACAACGGTCTGATGACACTGTGATATCAGGTTCTGAGAACGATCTCGACGATCTCGTCGATCTCCTCGACGCGCACCTGAATCGTTCGGACGTCGTCTGCGACCTCGTCGGCCGCGTCGCCGATCTCTTCCATCGCCTCGCTGACCTCGTTTGCCGTCTCTTGGCCCTCG
>LKMJ01006026.1_pt1 | contig 11451 bp, 4 predicted proteins | sample 643391 | NCBI WGS metagenome assembly LKMJ01 (sample SAMN04112250, study PRJNA286221) | soda lake metagenome | biome: soda lake; feature: Kulunda Steppe; material: water; isolation source: sample PL-Br10 brine of Picturesque Lake | place: Russia: Kulunda steppe | collected 2010-07
GGAATGAGTGCTTCATCTGCTTCTTCGGGAACCGATACGTGGATCTCCTCTTTGGTCTCCAGGTCGAGATACGAGAATTCGACGGCTCGATATTCCATCCCACCCATCCGTTTCAATTGTTCTTTGACCCGACGGCGGCCTTCCATAGCGAATTCGAGATACTCTCGGAGTTCTTCTTTGGTATACTCGCCGTGCGGGTGAAGGAGTTTGAGCAGACCAGAAACGGTCTTACGGGCGGCTTTTTCGTCCCGCTGGTTCAAGTGGTCACCAAACGCGAACTCCTCATTGATCGCGTCACCGTATGACTCCTTGCGGAGTTCCCGGACGAACTCAGCGAAGTAATCGACGATGAAGCCGAACTGATCGCCAAAGAACTCGGAACGCATCTTCGGGACTTCCCAGCCCGGAAGGTAGTAGTGGAACCGGTCGATAAGTGCGAGATCCTGCATATCCTCAGGGAATGGCTCGAAGAGGTGAGAGCTCTTGAGAACGCCTTCAACGTCCAGATCGATGTTTCCGACGTAGACCATCGAGGCCTGGGCGGTCAGTTCCTCGGTTCCGCGGGAGAAGCTTCCGGACTCCATGTAGTCTTTGAGCATCTGGACGGCTTCCGAATCGCTGAACTGGAGTCCCCCGACTTCGTCGAAGGCGACGACATCCCAACGACCGACGAGTCCGATCCGGCTGGTGTTGAGATTCAGGAATAGCTTTGCGACGGTGGTTTTACCGCCGGAGATGAGAATCGAGTGGGGGCTGATCTCTCGGTAGAGATAGCTTTTGCCAGTCCCACGTGGTCCCAGCTCGACGAAGTTGTAATTGGACTCGACGAGTGGGATACACCGGGTCAGGAAGAGGAACTTTTCGCGGTCGCTGAACGAGGACGGATCGTAGCCAACGGTTTGAAGGAGCAGATCCATCCATTCGTCGCGCGTGAACCGTTCTCGCCGTTCCTTCAGTTGGTCGAGATCGAGGTTCGAGACCTGGATCGGTTTGAACGAGTCGATGCCGAAGAGGCTCTTGGGGCTATTTGCGTTGTCGGGGAGATATTCCAGATCGATGATGGCCCAGACACCGCCACCCAGAAGCTTCGGGTGTTTGCTGACGAGATGTTCGTTGATTTCCACATCGTTCAACCCGAGATTCACGAACGAGCCGATGTAGGCGTCCTGTTGCTCATCTAGCCGGACGGTGACCTTGTCGATGACGCGATAGCGCCCACGCTCACGGACTTCGCTCTTGACGAATTCAGCTTCGTCGGGACGGACGTAGTGCTTTGAGAGAATCTGTTTGACCTTTTCGAGGCCTTCTTCCAACGATTCCTCGTCATCGGTCGCACAGTACTGTCCGATCAGATATTCGAGAACGTAAGTGGGGACGTTCACCCCAGATTTGATGTCCTGAACAAGATCTTTCCGAACAACGCGCCCGGGGAAGACATCCAGAGCTTTTTGATCTACGTCCTCAGTCGTCATTATATAACGGCAGTGTAGCCGAGGGCATATTGGTGTTGGTCATTAGGAGTTAGAATTCAAACTAGTATTGAACTTCACCCGTCTTCAGTCACTACAGGGTGCTTGTCGCATCCAGTCTTATTGAAACCCATTACAATTGATGGGAATCAAGTGCTGCATACAAAGAATATACTCAGCGGTGAGAGTCGTTTAGTACACCAACCTTCCTAAGCAGGCCATAAAATCACACATATTCCGCTGTCCCTTTAATCTCAAATTTCACGAGACAGCTCTTCCCCTCTCTTTCTTGACCTTGGCATAGGGTACTATCTTCAAATTGGGTTTCTCTGTCGTCTATGCGATCACCAACTTTCCATCCGACAGACACATTTGTTCCACATACAGGACAAGGTATATGACTTGGCAGATCGGTTTCATCGTATCGTTTGAAACCAACCTGTCCATCTACTCCTCTAGTCATTTCAATTTTCACATCCACTGATTCCAAGTTCGGGTATACCTCAGAAACAGAATCAGCTTCTCCTGATGAAAAGAATGGCTGGAATTCGTCGGACATTGTTGTTGGTATGAACACTCTATTCACTTAGCGTTATCTCCAAATCAGTAATTTGATAAGTTATTGATTGAGTCACCCCTATAGTCCGTTACTCTATTTGCGGAATCTATGTCCTGTATCAAGCATAACCTACCAATCATAGCAGAATAAGAAGTTCAATAGAGTCTCGCAGATATATCGCTCAAACGTCGAATCCCATATCGTCATCACCAAAGAGCAAATCAAGCCCGACAGTCTGCCGCGTGATCGTTTCCCTAGTATCGGTATCGACGACCTCAAACTGAACCGTGTTTTCACCGGAGATTGCTCCTTGTTTGAGCCGGACACGAGTACTATTCGTACCTGGCGAAATATCCATCGAGGCAGGATCCGCGACCGGCTCTCCGTCGATAGTCGCACGGATTTCTAGAGTCGGTGCGCGATCGAATGAGACCTGTTCGCTCTTCGCTTCGATTTCGACGGAGATAATGGAGTTCGTAATTGGGTCGGGGATGGAGACATCGTAGGTGATCGATGCGGTCTCTTCGATCTCTCCGGTGGTCACAGTGAGACACGGGACGAGCAACTCCTGAAGTGAAATCCCCCCGTGGAAGTACCGCATATTCCCGCCCTGTGCCTTGAAGCACGCGACGCTTCGGGGGAACAGCAATTTGACACCTGAGCCATCGATGCCGAGCTCTGACAGTGCCTCGTGGTCGATTTCGATGAATTCGCCTGTATCGACGATTGGAGTCTCGCTGGCGGCGGCAGCAAACCGTCGCTTGACAACCGGAGCGAGGTCAGGAGATTCGACCTTGTGATCGTCGCTCAGGCGATCCGTATACAGGAACCCGTGGTCGCTGGTGATCACGAAGCGAGTATAGCCGGCTTGCTTCAGCCGCTGTACTGTCCGTTCGACATCGTCGACGTGAGACGCAACCTGACTGAATGCGGCATCATCATCGAGGTTTTCACCGAGCTTGTCTATCGTACCGGAGTACACAACACGCGGAACGGGATCGGACTCGGTTAGCTCTTCTAGTGAGATGTTGCCCACCTCGTCCATATCGACGACTTCGAAGCCCGCAGCACTGAATCGTTCGACGCGGTCGGCTTTCCCAGCCATTTCCTCACCACCACTGCTGACGACGAGTTCGTCGTTGTCGATCGAAAGACCGAGTTCGCCCGGAAGGTGTGCAGCCATACCGACTTCAGTGATCGAGGGTAGCGCAGCGCTTACTGCACTCAGGTTCTGTTCGAAGTCGGTTCGCCGTCCGAGGTTCTCGTGGATGGCCTCGGCAAGTTCGTAGCGGAGTCCGTCACAAATGATGATCACTGTCCCATCCTCTAGGTCAGCAAACTCATCGTAGAACGATGTTTGTGGCGCTCCGAGTGTCGGGTCGTCGCTCAGAATTTCTGCAAGTGGCCGGTTTACACCCTGAAGGAAGGCCATATAGTGGTCCGTGAGCCGTTGTTTCACTGTGGTTTCGTTCGGATAGGGGTATCTGGCCGTCTGGGTCGCGTTGATGTAGCGTCGATAGGCCGCATCAACTTGCCACCATCCGTCATTACTCGTGTATTGCTGTGCGAGTTCCGTCGAACCCATTGCTTTCGCGTCGTCGACATCGACGGTATCGATCTGGCGGAGCGTTTCGACCGCCTGCGCTGGAACCGACCAATCGACGAGATCCTCGTTGTTCCAGAAGCTGTCCTGGCGTTTCGTGACAGTTCGGTAGAGTTCCGCTGCAATCTCCGGGAGATCAGCATACGTTTCTTCGGCAAGTCGGTCCATTACGAGCCGGATGAGCCCCGTGTCGATACCCTTGAACGCGGTGGCGTCCCAGCGCATTTGGTCGGAGTCGATCACGGCCTCAGTGAGATCGTAGTCCGATTCCATTTCCCGCGAATAGCGCGTGAAATCGGCGGGGGCGTACTGCTGCCAGTCGTCGCAGAACTCCGCGGCAGCGCGGGCGTCGTCCGCAGCGAGGTTATCGTACTGTTGCGTCGGAGCACGACTCGTCACCTCGCCAAAGAGAAGCTGGGTCGCTAGTTCCTTTGGATCCAGCCCGGCGTCGATGCCGTACTCTTGGCGGAGCTGTGCATCCCAGGCATCAGCCATCGCATTATCCTCGATCGTCTCACGGTATGCTCCGGGGTCGGCGAGATAGGCTCGAACCCACTCATCAGTGGCTGGACCTGCAGTATTGAAGAGTACGCAGAAGAACGCCAGTCGCTGGTATTCGCGGTTCTGTCCCCAATCCTCGTATGCGTCTGGGATTTCTTCGTCGTGTTCGACGAGGTACTGTGTTACTGGTGTGTCGTCGATGTCCTGGCCGACGCGGTATTGTCGGCCGAGTGCGTGAACATCGCGGAACCACTCGGCATCGTTGCGGGACTCGGGAATGTAGAACAGCCAGCTCTGTTCGCAGTTCGGATCTTCGTTTCGGAGACGTAGTTTCAGTTCGAAGTAGCTGCCGTCATAGCGGGCAAGTGTGACATCGTCCAGTTCAGCTTCGACCTCGTCGAGGACGCCTTTGTACTTCTCCTGAGCGTCGTACCACACCCAGACGGGGTGTCGGTCGAACTTTTGCCGGAGTTCAGTGATGATGCTATCCGCGAGATCTCCCATTAAAATCCCATTCTAAGGATAGGCTGAAGGTTGTTTCGGGTAGTTCTTCGACCTTCGCTGTATGGAAATCGATCTTTCGCATTACGCCGATACATCTAATTCTTGCTTCAGGCTTTGAAATGCGTTCTCTGCTTTATCGATGTCCTTTGCTCCGGTCACTACCACTTTACCTGATGCGAAAATCAAAGCCACCACCGGATGATTATCAGGGCGATAGACGAGACCTGGGAATTGTTCTGGTTCGTATTCGGTATGCTCCAATCCCAAGCTGATTGTGAGTGCGTTCAAATCGTGAACCTGATTTAATTCCCCTGTACATACATAATTCTGCATAGAGAACCAGTCATCATCTGGTGTATCAAGAACACCTTCCCCGGCAAGAAGATTCAAAAATTGATTTCTACAATCATACGCTTCTTCCTTTGATTTGGATCCAGTAATAATGTATTTCCCGGTTCTATATACCGTTATTAGTGGTTCTACTTCTGCAATCCTCACATAGGCTCCAGGATACTTATCCGGATCAAATTCAATTCGGTCAATGTCAGCTGCTATCTGATTTAAATCAATCTCGATCCCCAAATCACCTGACCCGACTGCATTAACTACTTTCAGATCCATGATAAAATTGTGATTAAATCTCAACGAGAGTAACTGGACTTCAGTTTCGGGAGACCTGTTTCGAGCACTTGGTACTGATCCCATTCCTTGAGGTTCTCCCAGATTCCCTTTTCCACATCGACCGTGACACTATCGTCAATCATCTCGTCAATTGTATCTCGGAATCCCCGAAGATCGTCCAGGTCATTTTGAACCTTCTCCTTCCTGTTCAAGAGTTCCTTATCAGGATTGTCGCCGTTAGTCTGATTATTTAAGGTCTCCAGTTCGTTTTCAAGTTTATCGATGCGTGGATCGAGATACTGTCCTCGGAGTTTTGGAAGTGTAGTTTGATCTATGTTATGATAGAACACGAAGCAAGTAAATGCACCTTGAGGGCTTTCAAGTTGCCAATAAACTGGGATTCTTTGACCCCTTCTACGATAATTCTTACAATGGTGGTATCTGAAGAAGCGGGTGATAATCCATTCAGACGGATCCCTTCCCAGAAATCTTTGTAAGATTGAATATATTTCTGATGCATCAGTATCCGTCTTTTTTGTCATCTCAATTGTAGTGATGATTTTTTCTTCAACGTCTTCGGTTAGATCAACTATTCCATCATCACCGATACTCAACTCTCTCTTATCCCATCTTCCAAACCACGTTCCGACAATAGCAGAGAGATGTCGCGCGGCAGCCGATTCTAATTCATCGTCATCATAGCTATGCTGATTGAATCGGATCTTTGATATTAATTGAGGTGACGCATTAAGCTCTTCTGCGACCTCAAGTACTGTTTTTTCCTTGTAATCGTCAATTTCTACATCAATATCTTCTGTCGATGAACTTAGGTCAGTAACCTCTCCTTGTTCTACTGATCGGATTTCCTGGATTTGTTCAGATTTAAGATCATAATGTGGTGGCTCGGTGGTATTTTCATAAACCCATTCTATGGAATCATCAGATAAACCGATACTCTCCATCGATTTCTCATCAACTAAACCTTGGAGAAGATCAAATTTCGCAGAAAGTAGTTCCTCTTTGTGAAGTATTTCTGCTGGAGTAGCAGCTAATATCTCATTGGGAGTATACAGAGGGCTTGTTTCTTCAAACTGTTGTAACGTTGTCTGCGTGTCTTTTAATGTAGAAGCCATCTCTGAAATTTCTGGATCTAAGTCATCAGGTATAGGAATTCTTTCCGCATCACCAACTTGAAATGTTGGACCAGGGTTAATTCCTTGAGTGATAAACTGAACAATAGATGAATTGAGATAACCCAAGATCGCATCTTCATCTCTTGATTCTTCGATTCCGATATATGGGCCGTTATCACTGGGAATGGTTCGGCTCGGCTTCTCCCTTACAGCAAAATCGCCATACCGCCTGTAGGTATATCCTTTGTTGAAGTACCGATCTTCGCTAGGAACGATTGATCCATCGAAATTTTTAATTTCATCACCATTTTCTCCCCATCTCACCATCGGTTTCGGGGACTCAATATAGGGAATACCTTCGCCACTCATCATATATGGATAATATTCTGTTTTGTCAGTGATTTCCCAATGGTATCTAACAAATTCGTCGTCATCCCCGGTGTCTAGCCCTCTCAACACTTCGCCTATATTGGAGAGAGAGGGATATTCACTAAATACATCGAGAATTTCATTTCCAAACCAGTATATGAATGGGGTCCTATCAATACTTTTGAATGATGTTTGATCCACAGTAAATATATTATGAGGGGATCTGTTTTCTCTTAATGCACCGACCATTTCTCTTAGTGAATCTGGCTTATTCTCTTCATTTACGAGTCGATAAAATCGAGAAAGAGAATTGTCCTCAGACTTACGTAGAGTGAAACATATGTTCATATATGCTTCATCTCTATGATCCAAGTGTGCTGCTTCTACGAATTTACTACTATCTAGGAGCCATGGTCGAAAGCTTCGATAGCTATAGTTGAACATAAACGTCTCTAATGTAATCATCGAAACATACCCAGAATCAGCTACAAGCTCCAGATTCCTCTCTATAAATGAACTATAAATATCACGGTACCCTTTATAATTCTCTTTTAAGAATTCCTTCAGCTCATTATTCATTTTACCGCTATTGAGATATGGGGGATTTGAGAGAACAACCTCATAGTCTCGAAGGAGCACATCTAGGATATGAACTGTTTTCCCGACCTCATTCGCAAACATCTCTTGAACCGGACTGTGACTATTGAGTGCATCAGAAGCTAATTCACGGATGTCATCCAGAAGACGGAGCTTGACATCTTCCCATGTTTCTTTTTCACCCTCACTAGTGACAAAAGCATCCCCCGTAGTAAATGAACCACCTTGACCAAATTTGGCTTGGCCAGATTCCAACTTCTCTTCGATTATCTCATTGATCTTCTCTTCGACTCGGACCAGACTGCCCAACTCTCTGATATTATCAAAACTTTCCCATATCTCTTCTAAAATTTCCTTCTCAATGGGCGACTGAGCACGATCAAGAACTTCCTGTTTCCGATCCCCATTTATAAGCACAGCATCTGCCGAAACAATATTCAATTGTGGTATCTCTACCTCAGGTGCCTTTCCTTTTGCCTTTAGATAGAGAGACAGGGCAGCAATTTGAGCCGCTCCAGAATCAATATCAATCCCATACAAGTTGTTGCGAAGTATCTCCCGAGGAATATAGTTCTCTGGTATTTCCCCTTCTTCTAAATACATTTCATAGAGTATATCAAATGCGTAAAGTAGCATATGTCCACTCCCACATGCAGGGTCAAGAACGGTGATCTCGTCAGCAGACTGTTTTTCCCGTTCTACGAGGGAGTCGGTGTGAGGAGATAAAAAGAAGCAATTATCTTCGTCACTGATACGAGATTGGTCGCCGTACATTTCGAGCCATATGCGTCCTAGAGAGTTATCAACCATCCACTCGACAATATATCGGGGTGTGAAACGCTGGGTCTTCGTGGCAATATCTGTCCCTGTGATCTTATAATTCTCTTTGTCGACACGCTCATCAATCTCTTCGCGTTCTTCCTCACCGAAGTATTGGTATACCCAACCCAGCGCCTCGTCACTCTCCCAAGCCTCGTTATCAACGGCATCCAGTTCGTCGAGAACTTCTTCACGAAGCTGGGAATCAAGGTCGATAGTGGTGTATTCGGACTCCTCGAAGATCATTCGAATCTCAGAGCCAATTTCTTGATATGCGAGGTCAAGCGCGGCACCAAAGCCGTCGTCGGTTGCGTTAGTTAATTCGCTGGCGATTTCGGCAACGGTGTGGTGCATATACGACCGATTGCCGTACTCCGGACGCTCGGTGATAGTTTCTTCAATAAGGCCACGAATCTCGATAGTTTTCAGCGCCACGAATCGGTTTAGATAGGCCTTCGTCGCTTCGTGGACGTAGTTAGTAATCGATCGTTCAAGATCACCTTCTGTGGATTCGAGTTCACGTTCGATGGCTGCATCCAGCGTTCGTCGAGTTTCAATCTCCTCGACAGAGAGGTGCGTCAAGTTCTCCAGTGGGAGTTTCTTGTCCTCGTAGATGCCGTATTTTTCGAGCTGGCGACGAAGTTCGTCTTCAAGCGTATGGCGTGTGCTGAGGATCGTACTTCGGATGGTTGAGCGCTGATCCGACGAGAGACCGGGTTGACCGTGCGTTGTGGACATGGATATTAGAGGATGGCACACCGCCGCGAAACGGGTGGGATGGCGGCGTGCCGTGTCGTGGTTCCCACCCGCGATGACATACCACCGACAAGCAGTCGGCGTCTCTTATAACTGTGGGAGTGTCGATTTCAGAGGCTCCAATTTGAGTCCGAACTTTGTCTGAGGATCCCGAATACCGGTGTCTATGCTACCGGAATCGGATCTCTACATCGCCGTCCTGATCGAGGAGTTCCTCGACTTCTGTCCGAAGCTCCGAAATCGGCTGCTCGATGTCGTCTGGATCGGTGACGACGACGGATCCGAAGATGGAATCGATGTCTACACTGTCTCGAACCGTGCCGTTGTCCCCATCGTCTTCCAGGTCATCGATCTCGGCCTTCGCAGCGTCCTCATACGAATCAACGGTTTGGATGTGCTCGATGAGCCGTGGAAGCGACGGCGTCGGATTGATGTGCTCCTCGTTGGAGATATTCAGATCGACCGACCCATCACCCTGCCGTTCCGTCAAATCGGACAGAGCAGCGTCGAGATCGGTTTCGTCGATGTCGGAGCCAGCATACGTCCGAACCGATTCGATGGATTCAGTGTACGTCTCGTGGCGTTTCTCGTACAGGGATTCGTACGTGGTGGTGAATGCTTCCGCTGCGGTTCGGTAATCCGTTTTGACGTTGTTCCACTGGCTGATGACGCCTTCCGTGTCCAAGGTATCAGTAACACGCTGTGCCGCCTCACGCGCTTCATCACTGATGTCAATTAATCCCGGATGGTCATCGGCCTCATCGACGAGAGACCCCCACTCGGTGGTGATGAACCTCTGGATGGTTTCGTAGCTCTCTAGTCGGTTCTCGCCGCCAGTCTCACCGCAAAACTCGGCGACATCCTTCGCGGTTTTCGTGAGCCCTTCGAGTTCGTCTTCGTACTCGACGAACTGCTTGATGCGCTTGGCCGACGTGGGCCGTTGAAGCAGGTTGTTTAACCGCGTCTGGAATTCCTCGACATCGTCTGCCAGCGGGAAATCGACCCGCTGGAGTTGCGAGAGGAGTGTGCTTGTGGTGGAAACCCACTCGTTCGCTGCCTCTCTGATCCCCTCGTCGACGGCCTGATCGGTCGATTTGACCTTCCGGTCAAAGAGCCGGTCAAGGAGTTGCTTCGCATCGGTTCGCGTTTCGACATCGACGGTCTCCCGCTCTTCGAACGACGTGGATTTGAATTTCGTGACCTGCGTGAACAACTCCTGTGCACCGTCCTCGGAATACGTCTCGTACGTCCGCTCTTTGTGGGTCGGAATGATCGACCCGTTTCTGAAGAGTACTGCAGCGGCCAGCCGGACGACTTCCCGGCTCCACCCGTACGACGGTTCGGCAAAGTGGTCAATCAGGTCGCTCCCGGAACGGGATTCCCCTGCTTTCTCGCGTCGTTGAATTTCGTCTTCGACATCGGCTGCGATGCGGGCTTCTGCGATGAGCTCTCCATCTTGGACGACACCGAGTTCGGAGAATACCGATGGGTTCGACGAGCCTTGGAGATCACCGAATATCTGCTCGATATGCCGGTCCTTGACCGTGGCTGATCCGTGTTTGAAGCTGGGGAAGACCTTCGGAATAGCGTTGTCCGTCTTCCGTGAGACGAGCGAACTAAGTGAGGTGCTTGTCGTGTCGAATTCCTCGGTGTCACCGTTGTAGATGAGTGTTCCACGCTGGAAGCTCCGTTTGAACTCGCGTTCAACCTCGTTGCGGAGACGCTGGAGATCTTCCTGCTTTTGCCCGAGGGCTTCCTGCTCCTCTTGGCTGAGATTGTCCCCGCGCTTTGCTTTGACAACGGTGTTGATCTGGTAGATCGATTTCAGTTTCTCGTAGATGTTGTGTTGCTTTTCGTCGTCGGCAATCCAGTACAGCGTCCCATCTTCGCTGAAGCTCTGTGTCTTCAGGCCGTCCGGATCGAGGTCTTCGTACCGTTGATAGATCGGGGAGTAGGTCTTGAGATCGATGTGCCCGTTCGACGCGACCACTTCACCGTCGATACTCAGGTTCAACTGGAACGTTTTCCCCTCGTAATTGACGCGGGATGTCTCGTTGAGAATGTCGTTCAGGAAGCGTTTCGAGGACCGGCAAATGTCACCGGGACCGACTTCGATGCTCTTGATCTCGTTTTCCAGTTCGCGCTCGGTTTCCCGAAGGAACCGGTAGCCCTCTTCACTGCGCCCGACAAGTCCGGCGTCGACGAGTGCATCAAGTGTCTCTTTGACTTCACTCTCTAACTGCTGCGTGGGCCCGAGTTCTGTCTGGAGCGAGGTGGCGATGTTGTCCGCGGTGTTCGGGATCCAAGCGAGCTGTTGGAGCAGATAGAGCGACTTGAGAACCCGGCGTGCGATCTCCGGATCAGCGTCTTTCGGTGTTGCTTCTCTGATGGATTTGACATCGCTGCTGGGGATGTCATTGCTGATCTCATCGAAGATCATATCGAGCGTGACGAGTGCCCCCAGCTCTTCGTTATAGAGGTGGGCCTCGTCTTTCAGAACGCTCTGTGTGACATCGATGA
>LKMJ01006027.1_pt1 | contig 11450 bp, 14 predicted proteins | sample 643391 | NCBI WGS metagenome assembly LKMJ01 (sample SAMN04112250, study PRJNA286221) | soda lake metagenome | biome: soda lake; feature: Kulunda Steppe; material: water; isolation source: sample PL-Br10 brine of Picturesque Lake | place: Russia: Kulunda steppe | collected 2010-07
CTGGGTGATTGCCTGTATGTCCCTGTATGCTTACCACTGGGTGATTGCCTGTATGTCCCTGTATGCTTACCACTGGGTGATTGCCTGTATGTCCCTGTATGCTTACCACTGGGTGATTGCCTGTGTGTCCCTGTATGCTTACCACTGGGTGATTGCCTGTGTGTCCCTGTATGCTTACCAAAGCCAACTGGCAGCAGGGCACCACTGGGTGATTGCCTGGTTGCAGCTGCCCTTGGCAGACGTTGCAGTTCAGGCACAGATGCTGCTGCGGGCTCTAGAATATGTTTGGCCTGGAGGTGGCAAAAGGGCAGCACCACAGACACCATTCAGAGACGTGGCAGAGGTGGGTCCTCCAGGTGCAGGACTTGTAAAACACTGCAGCTCATGGCAATCACAAACAGTTTGCAAGAAGTCTGAGGACCGTGCCCACCAATGCTCACCATGCTTTCTGCCAGGATCACCAGGAGCATGGCATTCTTGTGGCTGGCATACAGCACCAAGTTCCTCAAAATCTCGGGCATGAGTAATTCTGCCAAAGGAGCCTGCAGGACACAACAGGGCAGGAAGCAAAAAATGTGCGCCAGCACAATAAGCACAATTTTGGCAACTAAGTGCAATGTTGGCATTGAGATCAAGGAAGCCAGGACTGGGTGCCCAACTCGTCCTTGTCTTCCTAAGAGACTGTCTTTGCCAACCAGACAACTGGCAGCGTGCATTAAAAAAGGTCACTATTGCAGCTTACACTGTAAGGTACAGACTACATTCCTTCAGGTACAGGGATGAACAACTTAAGCCAACACCCTGGAGAGGGCTTGGTGCAAGGCAAGACGCGCAGCGCCGTCAACTGAGATGAGCGGGAACTGGATCACAGGGTTGGCAGCAGTAACAACCAACCACACCTATTTGCTAGTCATAGAGCCAGAAAGCATGGCCAATTTTTCCATGTGATAATTCACTGTGAGGTTCACACGCACATTCCTTAAAACGAGCAGCCGCCTGCGGTGCATGCGCAAACATCGCATGCACACACGCGCGTATACGCGCAAAAGCATGTGCGTAGGCATGCTCATGTACAAAAATAAACCACCAAAGCACTCACGTATGTACGCTCACTTTCTTGTCTCAGCACCACTGCTGTGCATTAATGAGCAGCAGGACATTGCAAATATTGGGAGATTGATGCAATGCATGATAAGGGTGCACTGGCGCACGCACTTTGAAACACACATGCACATACATGCACATGCACACACACACAAATCACCTTCAGCACCACGACACGGTGCAGCATGAGCAGCAGGGGGTCGGTACAGTGTGTGATGAGGGCGCCTGCTAGACGGCACAGCCAGGCCTCAAACCCAGCCCCCTGCCTGGACCCTGCATTTGCGCCGCTGCTGCCCTGTGCTTGTTCTGATGGCTGTGATGGGTGCACGTGCGTGGGCAAGCAGGCCCATAGGTTGGGATCCTCCAAGTCAGCGAGTGGCAGGTTGGGGGCCTCAGGAACCTCACGTGTCAAACCCTCGACTCCCTGCAGCAGCAGGCAGCAGCAGCAGCGATTCCAGGGGGGCAGCACCAAAGGGACTGTCAGCTGCAACGGCATCATCATATTCAGCACCAGCAAATGCACAAGAAGTGCCTGCCCGGAACTCAGCACGGGCCTGCCTGTTTGAGAGGCCAGTAGCACTCCAGTGCAAGAAGGACACAACCTTGGTTTGTTTAGAAGGGGCGCCTCATAATGCGCGCCAAGCACAAGAAAATAGTGCACGCATAAATAAATCACAGCTTCCATTTACTCTGAGTGTGTCTGTATGCATGGGTGTTAAGGTGCTTTCCACGGAGTGCACGCACAAGCTGACACACACGCGCATGCACACAAATGCACATGCATACACACGCACACACATGCATAACATCACTCACCCCAGCAGCAGCATCTGGTCTCTGAAAGACGGATAAGTGCGTGGCAGCGCTCGTTGCTGGCAGACAACCCTGGTCCTTGCTACTGTTGGGATCAAAACCTGTGGCTGAAGAAGTTTGCATACTCGCCCTGCAGTTGCCAGCAGCTGCCCTTGCACCACCGGTGCTTGTCTCCGAGGCTTGCAACGCAGTGAGCGCATCAGCACCGCTCTTAGTGCCCAGCAGGGCCCTGCGTATTTTGGGTGTGTTGCAAGCGTGATGGTGCAGGGCCCTGTGTAAGTCGAGTGTGTTGCAAGCGTGATGGTGCAGGGCCCTGTGTAAGTTGGGTGTGTTGTAAGCGTGATGACGCAGGCACGCTTCCCGGAACCTGCCTGTTTCTAAAGTGGTTATAAAGGGGGCCCATAGCTTATATGGGTTGCCAGCGCGGATGGCGATGATGTGCGTGTGTGGTGCAGGTGAGTTTGGACGGGCGTATGGGTGCAAGGTCGAACAGGCGTTGGGTTGTGAATGTGGTGTGAGTCGTGGGTATATGGTGCCGATGTGGGTGTAAGGTTGGACAGGCATTGTACGGGCGTTTTGTTTGAGTAAGCTGTGTCTGTCCCTTCTTTTTTATGGGGCAGGTTCAATGCAGGTAAGGGTTAAGGGCAAGGGTTTGGGTAACCCTATCCCTAGTCCACGAACATTCATTTAAACACACACACAAGTTGTGCACCACCATACGCTAAGTTCAATCAAGGCTCTGCTCTGAGGAGGCGGAGGCACCAGGGGCTTAATCGGGAAATAAAGAAAAAAGCAGAGCTGCCGATTGTTGAGCATTGCTGCTCCTTGGAGTCGTTAACAATTGTGGCATAAGTGGGTGGAATACAATGGCGAGCCCATTTTGGCGTCAGTAACTTAAGTGCGCGCATCACTGCCTATACCTGACAGCACCTTGCTTGCCTCCCCCCTGGAGCATGTGCTGGCCTTGGCAAGGCGCCTTGCCGCCCCTTTTTGGCGTAGAACAGATGGAACGTCCCTGCTTCCATGCAGGACACAGTGCACGCACAGAGGCAGCCACGCACCTGGCAGCGTCTTGTGCCGCCGCAATGACGCGTGTGTCCTCCACATCAACAAGACATCCATCCAGGAGCTCCAGGATGAGCAACAACATAGGCTGCCCAACACACGGGCCCAGTCCCAGTTCGGGGCCAGGGCGCGCCCCACTCACGGCTGCACTGCTACCGCTGCTGCGGCCGGCCGCTACCTTGTGCGTGGCTTTGACGGCAGCGCCAGATGTGGCAGCGTGAGCTCCAACGCTGCCACGGCGGCGGCTGGTGGCGGCAGAGGATGAAATGGAAGAGTGGGCTTGTGGGTGGAGTGAAGACGGAGATTGTGGTGCACCTGCATGAGGGAATTCTGAAAAGTGTGGCTGCCTCATTGGTGCCTTACGTATCCCTAGATCTGCCCATTGCACTGAGTGCCTCTGCTGAGATCCGCACTGGGAGTCCCTACCAGATCTGCACAGGAAGCCTGCGCTAGATCTATACTGGGGGCCTCTGCTTTATCTGCCAACTGGACCGGGGACCCCTGCTCTCCTGCGCACTGGACACCTAAAACCAAAGTGACAGATCCCTGCCCCTGGTGCGTCTTTCACACCTGAGGGGGCGTGCCAGTCATGGTGCTGTACAGGAAAATTCAGGGTTCCAACAAGGCATCAGCCACTGAATTTGGTTTAGCTCCACGTCTTTTATGCAGGCCTGTGTGCGCCCTGGGTGCAATAGCGCACCCAAAAACGTGCGTCCAGGGTCACAACTGCCCCGCCAGTGCACGGTTTTGGGCAGGCAGCGGCTTGTTGGATAGGCCTAAACAAGAGGGTTCCAACAAACCATCAACCAACAAATCCCATGATGTTGGTGGCCCACTGTCACCCCAAAACAACATTTCCTATGGTAACTTGAAATACTCAGCACTCCTATAGTACTCCTGGGCAAAAATCCTAAAAACAATATGCACAACCTGATTACTTCCTAAAGGCACCTACCCCAAATTTTCAGCCCGTAAGTAAAAACTTGGCCTAGGGCGTGAACACCACTACTCTGCTGAAAACTTTCACAAGCATTCATCAACAATTCATAAACAGATGCTTAAGCCCTTAAGTGAAGGGCCCCATTCTCTAGCAGTACCCACCCTTGGGCTACTTCAGGAGGAAGCAGCAAGCAAAGCAAGAACAGACCCCTCTGCTTCCAAAGAGTGGGGCCTTGGAAAACAAACACAGGGCCCGGTGATAGATGCCAGGGTCAGCAGTCTCCATGATCTCAGGCCATTTACACACCTGCAGACAGAACTGCCGCGCCAGTGCAGACAGCGCCAGCTGGGCTGCCGAGGGTCAGCCTGTTTGTCTGCTTGGGTGCCCCTGCAGCTGCAGCCGCCAGCAGCCTGCCCGCAATAGTGGCCAAGATCTGGCCACTGTCTGCACGCGCGTCAGCAGGCGATGGCAGCGTGAATTAGTAGAGGCATCGCGTGCCAGCAGACAGGGGCGGTAGCAGACATTTAGCAAACAAAGGCAGCATTTCAGCAGAGACAGTGTGTCTTGACTTATGTGTAAGCTAAATGAGGCAGCGTGCGCCAGCTGGCAGGGGCGTTAGCAGACAGTTAGCAGACAGAGGCAGCGTGTCAGCAGACAGAGGGTGTGTTTTCACTTGGGTGTCAGCGGACGGAGGCAGCGTGCGTCACCAAACAGGGGCAGCATGTCTCTGCTAAGGTGTCAGCAGACAGGGGCAGCGTGAACTAGCAGACAGGGGCAGCGCGTCTCTGCTAAGGTGTCAGCAGACAGGGGCAGCGTGAACTAGCAGACAGGGGCAGGGTGAACTAGTAGACAGGGACAGCGTGAACTAGCAGACAGGGGCAGCGTGAACTAGCAGACAGAGGCCCGCGGCAGGGGTTGACGAGAAAGGGCAGGGATCAAGGCGATGCCAAAAGTCAGGCAGACAATGAGATGGAAGGGCACAACTTGGCCAGCTGCCCTGCTCTGTGTGTTTCAGATCACGGCAATAAGACAGAGCACAGAGGTATAGAGTCAGAGATAGGCATTGACAAGATAAGGGCACTGTGGCCTTGTGGAGGCACTGCGTAAAAAATAAGAAAACAAATTGCTGATATCCCCCAGTGTGGCTGCAAGAAGCCCAGTAGCACACAGCTGAATACAGACAGCCCCACCTGTGTGCTGCTGCTGCTGATGAAGATGAAGATGCTGCTGCCAATGCTGCTGGGCGCTGCCCTGTGCCATGATCTCAGTCGCTATAGTGGCCAGCCGCCACGCTACTCGCACAACATCAGGGCGCACTTGTCGTCCAAATCCTCCGGCTGCTGCACTGCCCCCCAGCCCCCAGCTCTCATCAGCATTGCCGTAGGGCGCCTGCTGTGGCTGCGCTGCCCCATTTGCCTGGTGCACAAATATCTCATGCCAGCGTGCACGCATGGACACCTGGAGGGCGCTGAGGGCACGCGCGCGGGCGGCGGGACTCATGCCGTGCACGTGCAGCATAAGCTGGTGCAGCTCATCTGGCAGTGTCACACGAGCCTTCAGGGCCTGGGAGTCAAAAGGACACGGATTATTGTGTGTGTGTGTGTGGGCTAGGGTGGAGGGGGCGTGTATGTGTGTGTGTGTGTTTGTCTGTGCGCATGCGTGTCCGCACATGCTGTCAGGGCTACGAAGATAGTCAAGTATTTGGCTTGGTTTTCCTTAGAAATGATGGTTCCACGATCCATGGCATGACAAAACTCCCAAGCAGACGCGTGTGCTAAGCTTTGCACGCAGACTGTTGGGGCCCACCATTACCTACATGCACGCGCACCCAGGCACACGAAGGCGCACTACCCGAGCTCGACCTCACCTGCTGCGCCTGCACCACTGGCAGCAGCCCAGGCAGCGCAGGGAGCACATCCAAGGAGGCCACAAGACTGAGGGCAAACGCCCGTATGCCCCCCTGCACCTCCTCTGGCTGCTCATCAGCTGCCAGGTGCTGCGAGCACAGAAGGCAATCAAAATACAGACCAGGCCTGGATGCCTGGGTTGGATTGGGCATGACAGCACCTGGCTTCTGCATGAGACAAGAATGGGTGCCAATGCAGAGCATGCTGCCTGGCTTAGCAAGCCACATGGCAACCCCTATCCCCCAGCACACACACACACACACACACACACACACACACACACACACACACACACACACACACTTTAGGGTGGCCACTTGAGCAAGAGGAGCGTGCACAAAAAGATGTGTAGCTTGGAGCGCCATGGAGCGCCAACAAGAAGCTCTGCATTCTTTCTCCCTGTGAGCAGACATGAAGCCCAATTCAACCCCAACACAGGGTCCTTTGAAGAGGGGGACAACAAAGCGTACCACGGTCATGCTGCACGCTTTGTACCTTGTGGTATCCTCTTCAATGTCCGCAGGGAAGTCATTCTTGCATTTGCTCACCCAAGCCAGCCATGCTTGCTACAGGAGGTGAGCATGGGACTGTCTGCTGACTGCATCCTCCACAAGACAAGCCCTACTCTGAAGGCGACAGAGCTCTGTTGCATAACATGCCTACCTACAGCTCCCAAGGATCCTCAAATCCAACAAGATCGACCTTTCAAGTCTCAAGCTCTTGGAGAATCCAGGAGAGCCATCTTAACATCCGCACCAGCCACTGTTCACTAAGCAGCACATCACGCCTGGCAGCCTGGTGCAGTGAACCACATAAACCGTACCATTGTGAGGCCCCTTGCGCGCCCTCAGATGCACGCAGTTCAAAGCAAGCCTTACAGACCCACCTGCACCATGGTCAACTGCCTCAGCAGTGCTACAAGCGCATCCCTGTCCGCCTCAGCACCCGCAGCCGCCACCGCCGCTGCTGCCGCCTCCGCACTGCTGAGCGCGCAGCAGGAGCGTGCATGGCTGTGTGCGCGCAGCGCAGACGCATCCTCGGCAGCCTGGGCCAAAACAGACGCCATGGGCCGCGCCACACAGCGGAGTGTTGCACGAGCGCCCTGCAGCAGAGTGTTGCACGAGCGCCTTGCAGATTGGAAACAGACTAAACGGTGAAAATGCATTACACCACAACAAGGAGCACAGTGCTGGGTTGAGCCCTCGTGTAAAGAGTAAGGGTTTTGGGTTTAGGCTTCCGACCAAGAACAGAGCATGCAGGAAAGTGCAGCACCTGCGCCTTTACACCCCTGACTTAAGACGCGTGCTCAGTACAGGGCCTGCACTCTGTGCATCAGAAGTGTGGAGCACAGCACAGGACGTGCTTTCATGACAATTATGTGTGCTTTGTATTCACATTGGACTTAGCAGAGCATTCCCACACCGCGCTTTGTGATGAGCCAAGGTTGCAGGCTTGCTCAGATGGCTGTGCGAATGGCTACTTGCAGGGTTACAAGGTTGTGCATCTGCAAGGTGGGTAATCAACATTCCTAGGGATGGCAGAGCTAAAGGTAGACCAGTGGTTTTCTGCGTTTGATTCGGGCCACATGATTTCAATCAGGGTGCGCAGCTGAGGACAAGATCACAGCTTAGGATGAAGAACATAATTTGGGCCCCACTTGCATGTGTTCATGATGATTTCAAGGTGGACATTGCATCAAGCATGAAGATTCATTCTGGACGCCATAAGGGGTGCACTTTCAGACATACTTACAGAAATTGAATTAGGGAAAACAAAGTTAGCAAGAAGAAGAAAATTGAGGATTGCCATCTAAATAGATCAAGGAATGCCAAAGGGCGGCAAGGGTAAAGTTAGCAGCTGAGCTGCGCAGCTGGAATGCTCAGGTATGCCAAAGCAGCAAGGCCAGCAGCAAAAACTCTAGACCCACAGTCGTATCATCAGAGTGCAAACTGGCAGGGCAATTCATGCATACCCAGCCGCACCTCCCATGTGATCTCTGCCCAACCCCCTGTCAGGGTTTGTGCCATGGCAGAGCGAAGACTGCTTGCTTCCGCTGCATCTGCTGGCGACAGCCCTTGCTCATCAGGGTGCGCCAGCAGGAGGAGCACCCTCAGTACGCTGCCCAGCATGCGCAGTACTGCGCGCTGCAGGGCTGGGTGGGGGAGCAGCTGGAGCAAGATGTGCACTAGGTACCTACAGGTTGTGGCGATATTGAATAATTAAGGACAGGGAGCGACAGGACGGGTGTACACCTTGCTTCCAAGAAAACAGTCTGCAAATATATTCCACCACTCCAGGGCAGTACAAACAACAGTTGGCATTTGACCTCTTATGTGGGCAGTCCAGACAGTGGCTGGCAAGAATGGAGGAAGCGACAAGGACAGCTCAAATAATGTCTGGCATATCGTCTTGAAGGGAGCCAGTCCAAAAAAGTGCATGCCTTCAAAAGAAAAGTAAAGGCAGGCACAGGTGGCCCTTCAGAGCAAAACGAGAAAAGCGTAGGTAAGTTAGCTGCTGACCTGCAGGTGGCCGGCTCAGACACACGCCATCTGAGGAGTACAATCGTTGCCCTCAGGCACGCCAGGCGCTGCAGAGGCAGTGCGTGAAAATATGGGAGGGCGCGGATAATGTTATTACACACACAAAAATCCCAAAACGGAGGGGTTGATTTGGTGCGAGCGTAAGCTGTGCATTGATGTCTCAGGTGCTGAGGCAAGTGCTCTGCGCTGATGGGACGGTGCTGATGCACCGTGGGACAGCACAGATCGTAGGACAGCACAGATCGTAGGACAGCACAGATGCACCGTGGGACGGTGCAGATTCACTGTGGATAGTCCGAGGATTGTGGATGACCTGTGGGATAGTGCAGATTGTGGGGACAGCACAGATCGTGGGACAGCACAGATGCACCATGGGATGGTGCAGATTCACTGTGGAACACTAGTGGATGCACTGTGGGATAGTGAGGGGATTGTGGATGCACTATGGGATGGTGCAGATTCACTATGGATAGTCCGAGGATTGTGGATGACCTGTGGGATAGTGCACATTGTGGGGACAGCGCAGATCGTGGGACAGCACAGATGCACCATGGGATGGTGCAGATTCACTGTGGGACACTAGTGGATGCACTGTGGGAACCGCACTTGTGGATGCACTGTGGGAACTGCACTAGTGGATGCACAGTGGGATAGTGAGGGGATTGTGGATACACTATGGGATGGTGCAGATTCGCTGTGGATAGTCCGAGGATTGTGGATGACCTGTGGGATAGTGCAGATTGTGGGGACAGCACAGATCGTGGGACAGCACAGATGCACCGTGGGATGGTGCAGATTCACTGTGGAACACTAGTGGATGCACAGTGGGATAGTAAGGGGATTGTGGATACACTATGGGATGGTGCAGATTCACTGTGGATAGTCCGAGGATTGTGGATGACCTGTGGGATAGTGCAGATTGTGGGGACAGCACAGATGCACCGTGGGATGGTGCAGATTCACTGTGGAATACTAGCGGATGCACTGTGGGAACTGCACGAGTGGATGCACTGTGGGATAGTGCGGATTGTGAATGCACTGTGAGATAGTGCAGATTCACTGTCAAACAGAGCTGGCTTACTGTGGGATAGTGCGTATTCACCGGGACAGTGCAGATGCACTGTGAAGCAGTGTGCACGGATTGTGGGATAGTGCACCTGCACTGTGGGACAGGGCTGGCGCACTGTCGGACTGCACAGATGCAACGTGGAACGGAGCGGATGCCCCAGTTTGATCCTGCCTGAATGAATCTGCAAGTAACTACTGGTACCTGCTGGTGTCTGGAACAAGAGCAATCTGAACTAGATACATGGAATCTTATGAGCACAGTGAGCTGGGCACACTGACCTGAAGTGCGTGTCTTGGGCACGGCAGTGCAGCAAGCACGTGGCGGTGACAATCCAGCAGCACCCGTGCCACATCGGCCCCAGACAGGAAGTCAAATGCAGTCTGCAGGCACGACAGCGCATACATGACAGCAATAAAGCAACACATGGTGCTCATCCTCTGCTTTCAAGTGCACCCTGCAAAGGCAAAGATGATTCCAGAGAATCTGCATGGTGTGGTTGCCAAGGAGGCATTGACAGGAATCGCAAGGAGGATTTGGGGAAATTATTGATCTTACCCAGGAGAACAAGTCTTAGCTTGAGCAAACACGCCAACAAGCAAATGTAGCTTGCAAATTGTAAAGCTTTTCTCAATTCATGCATATAGTATCCTCGTCACCACCACCACCACCACCACCACCACCATCACCATTAGCAGAGGCTTACATCCCATGCTGTGGTAGAGGTAAGGCGCCAACCCAGAGAAAAGAGCGTTTGGTAATTCGCAAGGCCAAGGAAAGTTTGCTAAAAAGGATGTTCTAAAAGAGCACCCACGTGTAACCGATGAAGGAAATCACAAATCCATGCAGTAACGGAGAGTATGACACGACACACCCAACATGTTGAAAAAGAATGAACAGGGATATGCAGTGTTCGCCAAGTCAACAGCCTGAGTCCTTCAAGCAGACATTTCAAGATGGACAGCTAGGGCATAAAAACACAAATGCGTGTATTTGTAAGGATACACACTTGCAAAAGCGCGTGCAGCACACACGGACATACCTGCTCCCCTTGCAGCCATGCATCTTGCTCTGGTCCTGCTGCCACCACCCGCAACAGCAGCGCCTCCACACAGTCCTCCACACCATAGCATGGGGGCGGCGCCCGCGGCGGGCAGCGGCAGCCCAGTTTGTCTGCCTGCCCATCCCCTAAATGCTGCACAGCCAGCTGCTCATCCTGGTCTTGGTCAAGAGGGGTGGCAGATGGGCGCGAAAGCTGCTGCTCTGCAGGTGCAAAGTGTGTCCATTGGTTTGGGGTTGCCGCGTGCGTGCGCTGCAATGTGTACCTGGGGTTACCTGAAACCTCCAACTCACTGGCCCAATTTCCAGTCCACCATTTCTGCAAGCGCTGCACACGCACACATACACACTAAAACGCACTGAAGGACACTAGCACACTCTGACTCAAGCATGCACCCCATCCAATCGCACTCATGCTCAGTAAGTACTCATGCACTCATACACAGTAAGTACTCATGCACTCATACTCAGTAAGTACTGCACGCACTCACTAGAGGGTGTGACATACTGCGACAGCCTGGTGGACTGCCGCTGCTGCTGCTGCTGTTGCGCAGCTGGCTTTGCCAGGTGCGCCAGGTACGAGTCTGTGTGCTTGGCCGGGTAGGTTGCCACACACATGAGCTGAGAAGTAATACTGGTGAAGCAGGCAACAAGCAGCGTGTCCTGCTCCTCGCTGGTCAAGTGCCTGTTATAGCTAGGGCCTTGGATGACCTGCACATTTATACGTGCAGGAATGTGAGTGCACCTGTGTTTGTATGTGTGTACGTATGCACGTATGCATGTATGTATGTATGTATGTATGTATGTATGTATGTATGTATGTATGTACGTATGCATGTATGTATGTATGTATGTATGTATGTATGTATGTATGTATGTATGTATGTATGTATGTATGTATGTATGTATGTATGTATGTATGTATGTATGTATGTATGTATGTATGTATGTATGTA
>LKMJ01006028.1_pt1 | contig 11449 bp, 10 predicted proteins | sample 643391 | NCBI WGS metagenome assembly LKMJ01 (sample SAMN04112250, study PRJNA286221) | soda lake metagenome | biome: soda lake; feature: Kulunda Steppe; material: water; isolation source: sample PL-Br10 brine of Picturesque Lake | place: Russia: Kulunda steppe | collected 2010-07
ACTCGAAATGCGGTTTCGGCGAGTTACGCGTTAAACCAGTGGCCTCGGGTGGAAAAAACCTGGATTGTCGGCACAGAACGAGTAACACAGGACCATAACGAGCAATTGAAGCAATCACATTCCAACCAAAAACTACGCCCTGTCCAAATTTTACACTGAACAACTCGCCGTTCAGGCCAGCGAATATTACGATCTCGACACAATCGCGCTTCGATATTTCAACGTTTTCGGTCCACACCAGGGCCCTGAAGGAGATTATGCGGCAGTCATCCCGAAGTTTATCAAGCTCATGCTCAACGATGAACGCCCACCAATCTATGGTGACGGCACCCAATCTCGTGATTTCACCTATATCGAGAACGTCATCCAGGCAAACCTCAATGCCATCGAATCCGACGCAACTGGCGAAGTACTCAACGCAGGCTGTGGGGACAGTATCACGGTCAACACACTTGTCGAGGAACTCAACGACATTCTCGGGACGGATATCGAACCACGCTATACTGACCCCAGACCGGGTGATGTGCCACATTCGAAGGCTGCTATATCAAAGGGCCAAGAACTGATTAACTACGACCCAGGTGTGGATTTCAGAGAAGGGCTAGAGCGTACCGCCGCGTGGTTTGAATAGTTGACTAGCTGTGTTGGTTCGAACTGATCTGTTTAACAGAGATTCGATACGATATCGTGGTCTCTCGATGGGAAGTATGCAATCCATCCCTAATTTAAGCGGATTTGAATTCCGTGTATTGGGTTCAACGGTATACTCAAATAATCCCACGAAATCTTATAATCTATTCTGTGGGTACGGTCCAATCTCAGTGCAGTTTCTCAATCTTCCCGTGGATCAGCAACAAACACGTAAAGTCCGCGGACTTGTTTGCCATTCTCTTCAACCTGTGATATCCAGCCTGCGGCTTCAAGCTGCCCAATTGCTTCATTAATTCGTTGGCGGGGCACATCAAACCGCTCAGCGACACGAGAAGGGGTTGTATAACCCCATGGCTGATTGGTATCACGACCATCTTTGAGTACCTCAAGAACACGCTTTTCGTGTTCGGTCGGGTCGTGTTGTTCGTTAACCATGTCTTGGCTAACCAAGATACGCCTATGGCCTTAGCGTTTCGATTTCTGCTAATGTATATTCATTCAGATGTTCTATTTGGTGTTCTTCAGTAACGTTTATAGGACTCCAACGTGTTGAAACAAATGAAGAAGTGCGGGATACGGCCAACGAATATTGAATTGGCCGAGCGTGTTGGGGCACGCTCGACCGCGCTTCGGAACCAACCGAAGCATGACGTGCTTTGACCTTCCGGCACAAGAATCCGCCGGTACGACACACGCACAGTCAGTTAACAACCACCGCTTCGACGAGGTGGTCCTCGCATGACGGACGAAGAGCCACTCGAACCGAGCGGCATCGCGCAGTTCGTCGAACACGATCGGTGCCCACGGTACCTGAAACAGCGCGTCGAACCCGGTGACGAACCCAATGTCCGCGAGTGGCGTGAAGCGTTTGGCCTGATGAATATCGCCTTGCTCGGCAAAGGTCAAGAGTTCGAAGCTGAACAACTCGAACACCTCGCCGCCAACGCTGCACAGATCATCGCTCCGGAACTCGACGACCGAACGAAAACGGGCGTACCGGATATCCCCGTCGACGTAACGTGGGCAGACTCGTCGAGGGCCCGCACCGCACAACTCGCCAGAGCCATCGAACACGCCGCCAGCCTCGACACCTCCACCGACGAAATTCCGTACATCCTCCTGTACCAGGTTCCCCTCGACGGGACCCTCGGCGAGGAACCCGTCTACGGTAATGCGGACTCCATCGCCCTCGCACCTGGGGGCGCAGTCCCCACACCAGACGACACGGATCCAGAAGTCGTCGCTCGCGTCATCGACTGCAAGAGTGCGCAGGACGAACAGCCCGCCCATCGCGTCCAGGTGGCTGCCTACTGTGCCTTGCTGGAGCGGACCCTCGGCGAGGGGCCCTGCGAGATTGATTGTCGCATCGAAGCGAGCGTTCTGACTCAGGACGACGAACTACAATCACCGTTCGACCTGTCGACCTTCCGGCGCGCGGAGTGGGAACTGTTCGTCACCCAACTACTGGCCGAACACGGCCCCGTCGCAGACGCACTAGCCGATGACCTCCAAGACCTACCTTTTGCCCTCGATCAGGTCTGTAACAACTGCGCCTACCGGGAGGCGTGTGCCACTCGCGCCGTTGAAAACCCTCGCGGCCCACAGAGCCTCGCCATGCTGGGGCTGAATCCGAGCACCCAGCGCGCGCTCCAGGACGCAGGCCTCACGAGCCTGCACGACATCGCAACACTGGGTCCACCGCGACGGGAGACGACACCGATGGACGACCCACCGCGACTCGAGATCGACGCCGAGTTGCAGCGCACACTCGAAGAGGCGCTCCCGCTCCCAATCCACGAATTCGTCCTCCGCGCACAGGCCCTGTACGGTGAGATCGAGCCCAGGTATCCCGAGTATCGCGTCCCCCCAGCAATCCCCGGTACTGACTGGGTGCCCTTGCCTGACGACCGCTGTGGAGGGTGGGGCAATATCGACAGTGCCGATCCCGGCGAACTGATCCATGTCGCCCTGTTCGTCCGCCCGGATTCGGCGATCAACCGCATCGGTGCGCTTGGCGCGTGCATCACCGCCGACGCACACGACGAATACGTTACCATCGGTGAGGTGATCGATGCAGTCCCCGACGATGACACGCTCGCCTCCGACATCGAAGCAAAACTCTTCGAGCGGTTCCTGACACAACTGTTCGACGCGATCGAACAGGTGGCGACGGATCTCGGCGACCCCGAACAGGCGGTCCTGCACTGCTACACGTACAGCAGGCATGAGTTGGATGCACTCACCGAGGCACTCGAACGCCACAGCGAACTCGATCGCGCTCGCGCGCTTCGTGCGCTGTGTAGTCTCGATGCAGACGGCCACACCGATGTCGACCAGTCGATGGTGACTGCGGTCCAACCGGTTATTAACGACCACTTCGCCCTGCAGTCTCCCTCGCAGGGTCTGCTAAGCGTCGTCGATCAGTTTGACACCGGGTGGACAATCAACGCCTTCGACCCGCTGGATGCCCGGCCCGACGACCCACCGCTTCGGGACATCTTCGGTGAGCAGTTCCTCGCCGATGCAGTCCCCTACCTCAGGGACGATCCCGGCATCCGCCTGCATCTGGCCCGCGAACCCCTCGCCGAGGGGCCGGCCGCCGACGCTGTCGACGCCGACGACCCGGATCCCGATGGCTGGTATCGCATCCGCAAACGCAGCGGCGGCCAGTTCCCGTTAGAGTACATCTGGGCGGCCGTTCCGAAACGTCCCGGCGACGACCAGCCGCGACTCCATCCCGACGTGATCGAGGAGTGGGCCGTTGACGACGAGCATCGGCAGTTGTACCGCCAGGAAATCCGGCGGTTTTACGAGCGAACTCGCGCGGGTGAGGAACCCCTACAGCGCCGAGACGTCGCCTGTCTCGTCGAACGCCTCAGTTACAGCCTGCAACGACTCGTCGAAGCGATCCCCTACAAGGACGCTTTCCACCCGAAGGAACCCCTCGATGCGACGCAACTGGACAGCTTCGCCCTGCCGGTGACAGCGCTGCCGGGGGCAGCGCGAGATTATCTTCGCATGGAGTTCGGTGCGGCCAGCGAGACGACAATCGACCAGTACCGGTCATCACTGCGCGAGCGGGCTCGCAGCGGGCGGTCGATGCCGATCCGCTGTACCGACTACGCACTCGCAGACGACGGGACGCTGACGATCACCGCCGACCTCGCCTACGACGAACTGTTCGAGGATGCCACGGCCACACAGGTGGCTCAGCAAGCCCGCCTTCGCAGCACCGACGGGACGAGTGGCGGCAGTTGGCGAGTGCTGACCCGACTGACAGATACCACCACCGACACCAGCGCTGACTGTGAGTCCTCCACCGCACAGACGCCCCTCGAACCGACCGTCAACAATCCCGAAGACACGAAACACTCACCGCCGGTGTTCGTCGACGAACTCGATCTCGATGCGGGACAGATCGTCCTGACAGCCCTGCCACACCGGTTTTGCCAGCACGGCAGCCGATTCCGCATCGATCACTGTGGCTGGGAGTGCCCGACTGGCAGTAACCTCACCGACTCGGATACTCCGCTGGCCAACCCCAACGTATACGTGGCTGAGCGCCCGCCGGTCTGGGTCGATACAGGCGAGGTGTACATGCTTGACCCGATGATCGATGATTTCGGCGCACCCAAGGCTGATCGGGCGCTCCGCCCGGAGACCATCGAGCACAACCCACTCTGGCACCAGCTGCAGACGCTCCACCAGACAGGCCACCAGCCACAGACGAAGTCGCCAGCGGCTGCGCCAGGCGAAATCGAGGAGTTCTACGAGCAGATGCAGGCGAGCAATGCCTGTCTGACGCCCAACGCTGCCCAGCGGCAGTTTATCGAGGCGGTCGACCGGCATCTCGTGCCGCTCCAGGGCCCACCAGGAACGGGCAAAACGAGCGGCGCGACCGCGCCAGCCTTACTGTCGCGAGCGTATGCACGCGCACAGCGCGACCAATCGTTCACGGGATTCGTGATTGCCCCCTCTCACGAAGCCGTCGATGCTGTCCTCGACGGTGTCGTCGAGTGTCTCGACAACTGGCGAGCGGACACGTCGGGACTGACCGATCTCGACCTGATTCGTGTCACACCGACGCCGCCACCGACCGACACGGTGCGAGCGGATGCCGACGCGACACGGGTCGAGGTCACGTACGCTGCCTACCACAGCGACGGCGGCGCGGAGACAATCGCGGACGTTGCGCGGGTGATGACAGGGGATGAGTCGACACAGCGACTCCTCTTTGCAACGCCGTCGACGCTGTATCGCGTCCTCGGGATCGTCGCCGAGACGTGTTCGGTGATCGACGGAACATCCGGCCCAGCGGCGATGCGGTACGAGCCCGGCCTGGCCGATGTCGTCTGTCTCGACGAAGCCAGTATGCTTGACTTGCCGCGACTCTTCCTCGCCACGAGCGCGCTCAAACCCGACGGACAAACGTTACTCGTCGGTGACCACCGGCAACTGGCGACCGTCTCTGAGGTGGACTGGGCGGACACACGACGCAAACCGGTTGCCGAAACGGGTGCGTATCGCTCTGCACTCGAGTACGTGCAGGAACTCGCCGCGACAACTGCGACCCAAACCACGGTGACGGATGGTGGCTCACGACAGAGTGTTCTCTCACGTTTCATTGTCAACGAAGACAGCGGCCCCACTGGAGGTGCGCAATGACCCGCGAGAGTTCCGGCGAGTCACCCCAACCAGCCGAGTACCTCCGGATCGAACAGCTCACCGAATCCCACCGCTTCGATGAGGAACTCGCCCGCCTGCTCACAGCATTCCAGTATCGTGCCGATGGGATTACTCTCACCGCTGCCGAGCCACGACCGCTCCCGCACCGCTGCGTCCAACCGGCCACAGCAGGCCAAGAAGCCGTCTTCGAGACCGGGTCGTCGCTCGTCTTCGTCTGTTATGACGACCGCGAGCATACGATGGTGAATCCCATCGAGACTGCGCTGATTGACGCACTCGCTACGGCCATCGATCACGAGTCCCGCCCGCGCCCGGACGGCGGCGTGGGCAGGACCCTCGGCGAGGGACCGGCGGCCGACGCACACACGTCGCAAACACTGGACGACAAGCAGTCCGAAGAAGCAGTGAATGACCCGCCGAGCGTGGGTGTCGTCACGCCACACAACGCCCAACGTGGTGCACTCGATGCTGTCCTGCCCAACGCTGTGACGGCCAATACCGTCGAAAAGTACCAGGGTGGCGAACGCGACGTTATCGCCGTCTCGGCGACAGTCTCGGACCCACGATTCGCTCGCAAGGAAGAGCAGTTCATCCTCAATCCCCGACGGTTGCTCGTCGCCATCTCCCGCTCAAAGCGGTTGACGATCGTGGTCTGCAGCACGGCGTTGTTCGAGGTTGCACCCAAGGACAGCGAACGACTTGACAATGGTTCCGTCTGGGCACGTCTGTTCACCCAGGCCGTTGGGCGCGGTGCTTCTCCGGCGTGGGCCGGGCCCCTCGGCGAGTTCGTCGATGGTGAGACTGAGTACGCGGACGTGCCGGTGCAGGTGTATCCGAGTACTATCGACACCAGTGGAGGTGAGCGGTGATGGAGCCGATCAAAACGGACGGCGGTCTACAGATCTCAGGTGACGAAGATTCGGCTGGTGATCACGCCGCTGTCGCCGCGCTCGAACAGCTGTTCACCGGGCTTCGCGTAGGGTTACCCTCGCTTGAAGTCCGCTGTTGCAGTTGTGGCACTCAACTGGGCGACGGTGACCAAGTGTCGGTGTACGCCTACCGAACAGTGGAGACACCACGCTGGCACCTCGCCCGCTGTCGGTGCCCCGATTGTACCTCGGATGAAATCACGACGCCGACGCTCGGTGCGACGGAAGTGTGTCTCAGTGCCCGGTTGGCCGTCGTCTCGGATACAGGAACTCAACAGCATCGACTGTGTCTCGCCGACCCGACTGTCAGCGCTATTTCGTCACCCCAGGACGGCACGCCGCGCTGAAATCCAGTGGCTAGATTCCTCCGTGTTCAAGCGAAGGAGGGGGTAAACCGGCTGGCTCGGACGAACAAATCCAACTGCCGAAGGCCTGTCGCCTACTTGCTGCCTGTGTCGATCTATACGAACAGGGATTCTACGGCAGCGTGTTTGAGATGGCTTCGGTGCAATGGAGCGGTCAGCAGAGACATTCGTGGCCCTGAGACGAGCGACCGACGACGAAGGCGTGAATTTCGCTGGCGAGTGCATACATCGCTTTGGCACGATCGCCTGAGGCGAGTCCATCCTGATAGTACGTTTTTGCTCGATGGTCACGCCAGAGGTCAGCGAGATCCCTAGCCGTGGATTCAGCAAAGATACCAACTGCGGCCGCCTCCTGGTACACACCCGGATGGGTTCCGGGAAGATCTGCTGGCTCTCGTGTACCTCGCTCAAGGAGCCGGAATTCGACTGTTCGTTCGATTGCGACAAACGAGGCTTCGATCACGAGTGTATAGTATCCCGCGTCAAACAGTGCGTCCGCACCGGCAAGCAATCGACATGCCTTCCGAAGCTGGAGTATCGCTGCGTCCGCTACATCGAGGCCGGATTCAATGTCTGTCGGTTGTCGGTCAAATGCCGCCTGTGCGTTATCGAGAAGCTGTTCGATTTGGGTGCTACTCATCGGATATCACCTCCTTTCGGAGTGACTGAAACCGATCAGTGCCATGCACCGTTATACCCTCTGTGAAGATGTCGTGGAGCTTCGATCCTGCCCTCCATGCGCTATCTGTAGATTCGACATACGGTTCGAACTCGAATCGATCTCCATTGAAGCGTTGTTCACGGAGTTGGGCGACTACATCTGTGACGACACGTCGAGCAGTTGTCCGGTTTCCGTTGACAACAACGAATACATCAATGTCGCTTTGTCGGTCAGCTTCCCCCCGAGCGACGCTGCCAAACACGACGATGCCGAGAACAGCATCAATGTCGTCAGCGTCACGAACAGCTTCCTGGACGTGAGTTACGAAGGACCGAACTGGTGCATGGAATTCTGACTGATCGATCGCAAGTATTGGATCGTCTTTACGAAGTCGGTCCGGGTGAACCGAGACGTAATTTCGTTGTGGTGTCTCTCGAATCTGAACTGCCCCGATACTATCGAGAAGATTGACAGCCCGCCAAACTGTCGAACGGGTAACGCCAGTCGCGTCGACGAGATCCGGTATCGTGAACTCCGTCTCGTGGGCATCGACTAACAACCGGAGGACGTCATCCGCAGCTCGAATACGAAAGACATCCACGTCTGGATCCGGGTAGGCATCGATGCAGATTGTTATATCTTGTTTCGCCATTTCAGACACTGTTTGTTTTTGTGCAACGGAATATAAATAGATGGTGACTCCAAGTAAATCTTTCCTGCTTCATTTTGCAACAGGAAAAGTGAGGTATCCCCTCAAACAGCAACAATCGAAACTATACCCTAGCCTTCACAACCAACCAAACATATGCACGTTAGCATTGTCGGGTCTGGGTACGTTGGAACCACAGTTGCAGCGTGTCTCGCCGAAGCGGGCCACCACGTGACGAATGTCGATATCGATGAAAACATAGTGCAACAAATAAACCACGGGAAGTCACCAATCCACGAACCGGGACTGGATAACCTCTTGGAACAGTATGGTGGTGATACTCTCGGAGCAACCACAGACTATGGTGCGATTCGGGAAACCAGTCTAACAATCCTCGCTCTGCCAACTCCCTCCAGAGACGACGGAAGCATTGACGCATCAATTCTGGAATCCGCGGTAAGGAGTCTCGGCGAGGTCCTTGCGTCGAAATCTGATAAACACGTCGTCACCGTCAAAAGCACGGTCATCCCGGGCGTTGTCGAAGAACAGCTTGTCCCAATACTGGAAAAAGCTACTGATGCAGCGATTGACGATGACATTCACATTGCGACAAATCCCGAGTTCTTGAGAGAAGGAACTGCAGTTGATGATTTCCGCTCACCGGATCGAATTGTTATCGGGACCGATTCTGCATATGCTCAGACACAACTGCAAGCAGTGTACGACCCTGTCATCGAGGCAGCCGAGAGTGATATTCCAGTCGTCACGACAGGGACGCGAGAGGCAATGATGATAAAATACGCCAACAATGCCTTCCTGGCGTCGAAAATCAGTCTCATCAACGAGCTTGGCATTATCTGTAAGTCGTACGATGTTGATGCCTACGAAGTCGCGGACGCGCTAGGACTTGATGATAGAATCGGTGCAAAATTCCTTCGATCAGGCGTTGGCTGGGGAGGCAGTTGCTTCCCGAAGGATACGAATGCACTCGTCGCGGCCGCACACACCCAAGATATCAATCCAGTCGTACTTGAGGCTGTCCAGGAGCGTAACCGGCGTCAACCAGAACGACTGCTCGAACTGCTTGATAACCATATTGATCCAGCAGGTAAACGGATAGCCGTCCTCGGACTTGCATTCAAACCCGGTACGGACGATACGCGTAATACCCGGGCAAAACCCGTCATTGAGGGCCTCACTGACCGAGGTGCAACAGTCGTCGCCTATGATCCGGTCGCAATCCCAGATATGCAAGAGCGCTACTCAAGCACCAATTTCACTCCCGCAAACAGCGCAGCAGAAGCGCTTGAAGGTTCCCACGCTGCGGTTGTCGTGACCGACTGGGATGAGTTTGCGGCCTTGGATGACGAGTTCGATCGCATGGAAACCCCTGTGGTCGTTGATGGCCGGCGAATCATCACACAGCGTGAAGGGATTACCTATGATGGCCTGACCTGGTGAATTACCTCGGGGTGATGTCGTTCGAAACACGGAGCATGTCACCGTCGCGGAAATCGGAGAGTTCCAGCCGACCCTGTGGCATCCGCCTCGATTCTTCTCTCAACTCGATATGTCGCCTTGATTTGTTAACAGCGAATGCGCTCAGTTTATGATGGTGACTCAAAAACTTCATGATATGAACATTCTCATCACTGGCGGCGCTGGCTTTATCGGCGGCCACATTGCTGAACAACTCGCTGAACAGCATACTGTAACCGTCCTTGACAACTTCGAACCGTATTACGACCTTGGGATCAAAGAACACAACGTCGAAGCCGGGCGAAAAGCTGCGGAAAGGAACGACGGCTCGTATTCGTTCGTCGAGGGCTCAATCACCGACAAGAACACAGTCACCAAGCTCGTCAAAAACAGCGACGTTATCTATCACCAGGCTGCGCAGGCTGGCGTTCGCAAAAGTGTCGAGGAGCCCGAAACAGTCAACGACTACAACGTTAACGGCACGATCAACATTCTCGAAGCCGCTCGCAAGCACGACATCGACCGCGTCATCGTTGCCTCGTCCTCATCAGTGTACGGCAAACCAGAGTACCTCCCATACGACGAGGACCATCCCACAACACCCGTCTCACCGTATGGCGTCTCCAAACTGGCTACCGAACAGTACGCCCGAGTCTATCACGAAATTTACGGCCTTCCGACGGTCTCACTGCGATACTTTACCGTCTACGGACCAAGAATGCGCCCGAATATGGCGATGACGAACTTCGTCTCTCGGTGTCTCCACGGGGAGCCACCAGTCATCTATGGCGATGGCACACAAACCCGGGATTTCACCTACGTTACTGACATTCGTCGCGTTAACGAACAACTCCTCACTGATGATAGTGCAGACGGCGAAATCATGAACGTCGGCTCGACCGACAACATCGACATTCAGACGCTCGCCGAGGTTATCCGCGACGAAATCGACCCATCACTCGACATCATGTACGATGATGCCAGGGAAGGCGATGCTGAACATACACATGCCGACGTATCGAAAGCGACCGACCTACTCGGATATGAACCGACAGTTGACATTCGATCTGGTGTTCAGCAGTTTATTGAGTGGTACCGAAGCAACCAAGACTGGTATGACCCGCTCGTCAGACAGTCCTGAAGATTGTTAGTCATCAGCCGCCGCCACAGCCTCTTCACGCAACAACTCTTCTGCTTTCTCACGGTCTTCGGGATAGCCAACGTCAACGCGCCACCCATCCAGCCGAATTGCATCGATCGTCCGGCCGGAGGCTAGCAACAGATCAATCGCGTCCGAGAGTTCGTACTCTCCGCGATCGGAGGGTTGCACAAGATGGCAGGCGTGGAAAATCGCTGGCGTGAACGTATAGAAACCAGTCATCACGAGATTCGATGGTGGGTCGTCAGGCTTTTCGACGACGGCCTGGATTTCACCGTATTTATTGGTGTCACACACTCCGTACCGCGACGCTACTTCCCAAGGTACTTCCTCCACAAGAAAGGCGGCATCCGCCCGCTGTTCCTGATGCCGACGCACGACATCGCCAAGGTTTGCCTGGAAAATGTTGTCTCCCAGCATCAGCATGAAGTCATCCTCCACATGCTCTTCCGCAGTTAGCAGCGCGTGTGCTAATCCATTTTGTTCGCGCTGGTGAGCGTATGTCACCGGCACGCCCTGGAACTCGTCGCCGTAGTGCTCAATTATCTCTTCTTTCAGATACCCCACTACGACAACTAGCTTGTCTGCACCTAACTCGACGAGGTGCTCGAAACAGTGGGTCAACAACGGTTCGTCGGCTACTTCCACCATTCCCTTCGGTTTGTCGTCAGTCAACGGCCTGAGTCGCGTGCCTTTACCGGCAGCGAGTACAACAGCGTCCATACTTCACATCATACCATTCAATTGTGAAATTGATATCGGTTTTTCCGAGAGTTGATATTTTGAAAGCGGAGACTGTAGGTGGCTGTGTATGCAGCCGGACTGGCCTCGTTCGATTTCGAAGGCCATCTTCCAACCGTACCCGAAGAA
>LKMJ01006029.1_pt1 | contig 11446 bp, 19 predicted proteins | sample 643391 | NCBI WGS metagenome assembly LKMJ01 (sample SAMN04112250, study PRJNA286221) | soda lake metagenome | biome: soda lake; feature: Kulunda Steppe; material: water; isolation source: sample PL-Br10 brine of Picturesque Lake | place: Russia: Kulunda steppe | collected 2010-07
CTCAGCAAGGGGGATGAGGATGACAAAGAACAGTGATTCCTCAGCAAGGGGGATGAGGATGACAAAGAACAGTGATTCCTCAGCAAGGGGGATGAGGATGACAAAGAACAGTGATTCGGTGCCCTGATCTCATGCCTTTTGGCCTTTGAAGCCCCTCCATGCTCAGACTGCTGGATTACTGGAGCAGTGTGCTACATCCCTTAGATGTGCCACCTGGCATCCAGCCGGTGCCGCACAGAGGTGTCCTAGAACCTAGCAATCCAAAAACCTAATAATAATAAACCTTGGTCGTCCCCACCACTGGGTCACCCCTTTCTTAGGCAAATGTGCCCAATTAGGCGTCTCAAGGCACAACTTAGCATCCACCGCTCCGTTTCCTGACCTGAGCACACCGTTGGATAGCTTATATTTTTTCGGATCTATGGTGATCTTTGGGTCGAAATTGGTGCGGTGAATGGAAGGCAATTTTGGAAAAAAGGTATGTGATGTTGGAAGAGTGCGCGCTGTTTCCCACTCCTAGCCCCAAACTTCGAGCTTGAGATGCCTGCAGATGCGTAAAATTGGCCCGCACATCCTGTGTGGATTTTCGGCGTGGGAAGCTCTCCTGTTGAGCTGTGCACTCAAAAGAGGCAAATGTGATGCAATGTTTTGGCCCGCCGCTGCCCACCCACACCCTCGATCGGCTCCATTTTAAATTTCCTAGATTTGATTTGATTGCCCGCAACCCTCAGACTTGGTCCGGCTTGAAAGCATGCATGTGTTGCGGAGATATCGCATTTCCTGTGTTTGGACCCTTATCCAATCGCGACAGGGTCACCCACGGAACACACCTTCCTGACCGCCTCCCCCTAATCCAACTTCGCAGCATGGAATCATCATGCAAGAGCAGCTAAAGTTCTGGAAAGCGGCAGGATTGGAGCAAGCTTGGGGATGCACCGTTTGCCTACCATAAGGGTGCAAAATGGTGTCAGAATGGCCAAAGGCGTACACGCCGCGCCCCCACCTCGCATTTTCTCACACCGCCTGACTTTTTTATGACATATGTACATGTTGTGCATGGTTGGGTCTGGAAATGGGGCCAGCAAGTGGGCCGAAATGCTAATTGGCCATGTTTGGGGGGGTCCAGTGGTGGGGACGACCCCTTATAATTTAAAAAGAACCTAATAAAGGAAGTGAGCCCGTGGAGATAGAGCAAACAGGAATTTTTAACAGGAGCTGCAGCACCCGGCATCCCACCTGCACAGCGCAGGGTACAGCAGCGTGGTCTTGGGCGTCCACTCAATCTCAGGCTGTACTGGTGCGCTTGGCGCGGTGGCCGCCGCCGACAGCAAAGACACGGAGGATGCAGAGGAGGAGGATGGAGCTGGTGGCAGCATGGGCAGCTGGACGGCGGTATGCAGGGCATCAGGCGCGTCAGGCGCAGGTGCGGGGGTGGCTTGGGCAAGCGGGGAGTGCAGCTGCACCGGCTCAGCAGGAGGCGGCTGCTGCTGCTGCTCCAGGTCCTGGCTGCTTGTCCCCAAGAGGGGGGCTGTCATCTCCTGTTCGCGTGCGTGCGGAGCCGCGGGCGTGCTTCTTTGAGGCTGTGGGCACGTGCTGCTGGATTCCCATTGCAGGTGTAACTGACAGTACAGGCAGCAAGCTTCTGGAGGCATGCACTCATCACACGAGCACGTACACAGCCCAAGAGCTTCTTAAACTAAAGGGTAGTGTTGAAAGCGGGGGCCCCCCCCAAAGATGAGGCCCTTCTATGTGCAGAGGGCAAAGGGCTGTCCGCCATACCTGCTGGACCCCCCCATGCCTTTGTTATGCATGGGCTTGTCCCTGGTTCTAATGCGTGGGTCCCTAAGCAGTGCGCAGATCCCTACTTTGTGATCACAAGTCCTTGCTGTATGCCTCCTGTGTGCATGGCAGGCCCAGCTTGTCAGCGCTAGCACACAGGACATGCACTGGATGGAACCCATCCCTGAAATGAAGGACAACAAGGACAACAAGCGCAATGGCAGCACCACCACAACAAACCAACACCAACAGCAACGACCACAGCCGTGTTGGCCCCACCTCTGCAATGAGACACGTTGGCCCCACCTCTGCAAAAAAACACATTGGCCCCACCTCTGCAATGAGACACGTTGGCCCCACCTCTGCAATCAGACACGTTGACCCCACCTCTGCAATGAGACATGAGACGACCACAGCCGTGTGTTGGCCCCACCTCTGCAATGAAGGAAGGCCTACGACGCACGCTATGCGTGCGCGGCAGCAGGTTGGAGACGTGGTGCTCCCTGAGCACGCGCCGCCGCGTGTGGAGCAGCACGAACACAGCGGCCGGCACGACGGACAGCACAGCAGCCCTGCGCGCGCACAGCCGCGGTGTGCACACAGGGCCCCGTGCTGATTCAGTGCAGACGCATGCAGCAATGCGCCGGAACATAACGCACAGCACCACACCGTCTGAGTACAGATGCGCGCAGCAAAGCACAGCTCTCAGCTGCTTATCCTGGGCAATTCAGAACCCCTCCACCCCCTTCCTTTTTACATCCGCCATTTTTTCCTATATGATGTGAATGAGGCCATGAACACCCCAGCAGGCAGTCCTTGGCTGACGACCTGAATCCCATTGTAAGTATGTTTGTGCAGTGCATAGTATGCGCACCCCAGCAGAGCCCACACCCTCCAACACCGAGCCAATGGGCACGCGCTTGGAACCAAAAGCTCGGAGCGTGCTTCTGCAACAGAGTCTACACACTGCCCGCTGCTCAGCACCGTGAGCACTCCTGTGCAACAGTCTACACACTGCCCGCTGCTCAGCACCGTGAGCACTCCTGTGCAACAGTCTACAAACTGCCCGCTGCTCAGCACCGTGAGCACTCCTGTGCAACAGGCCCCACACTGTGACCGCAACACGGATTAAGCTGCCACTGCTGTACCTGAGCCTGCGATAGACCCAGCGCCTCATTGCCCCATGTCAACAATCAACCACACTCATGGACTTAAGTGCCAAGTGCACAACTATGGAGCCTGGACCATCCACTTGCCATCCTCATAGCTGCTGCAAGACAAAGGGGTTACCCCGCGGGTAAAGCCGAGTGCACAGCAATAAGGACAAAGCCATTGCAGCCCTTCATTAAATTGCACAAGTCCCAGCACCTCCCCCAGACACCTCCAAGCCCCCAACCTCCGACACCCATGAATAAAAGCGTGCACAGTCACGTGGACAGCTGGCCCTCCCACCCACCAGTACGCCAACGAGCCGCACACCACCCAGCGGCTGTTGGCGAGAAGCTGCGAGAGCGCGACCCACACGCTCAGCCCGGCCAGCCACGCCAAGCGGCCCCAGGGCGGCGTGAATGCGTGTGTTCCACTCACACCCGCGCCACCCGTACCCGGCGCTAGGCCAAGTCGGGCCAGCCGGTGCAGCTCGTGCTCGCCTGGCGGCACGGCATGGCGCTGCTCCAGCAGCTTGTCCTGCAAAGTGCGTGGGTGGACAGAGGTGATGATGGCCCAGTGGGTACTCTCTATGGGTTGGTGGGGAGCTGCTTGGAAGCGGGGAGGGGACGCGCACACATGTGCACCGGGAGGTTGGCATGGGTGGATGGCAGAGACAGCTGGAGATGGGGCCGGACTCAAGATGGGTAGGTAGGGGACGGTGGATGAGAAGGATTGACTTGAGAGCGGCAGGGGGGTGATCCTTGACCCTTGACTGAAGAGCGGTAGGGGTGACCCTTGACCCTTGACTGAAGAGCGGTAGGGGTGACCCTTGACCCTTGACTGAAGAGCGGTAGGGGTGACCCTTGACCCTTGACTGAAGAGCGGCAGGGGTGACCCTTGACCCTTGACTGAAGAGCGGTAGGGGTGACCCTTGATTACGCATAGCACTTAGTGGACCCATCAAGAGTGTTCTTTTTGTGCTATTGGAGCCAGTGCGCCCATGATGAGTGCTCCATTTGGTTGACCCATTAGGAGCGGCAGAGGGGCCACCCTTGTGGCAAGGGCCTTCAATCCCCGTTCAGGTTGGTGGACCTCTTTCTCTTTTTCTTCCTTGTTTCTATTCTTTCGTGGACGCCTGGGGGGCTCGAGGGCAGCAGGGATGGCCCCGGCCTACTCCTTTCCAGTATGGCTCGAAGGCCTTGGTTTGCAGGTTTTGGTTTGCGAGTGGGAAACGAGATGGCAGCAGGGATGGCTCTTGCCCCCCCTTGCTCTCTGCCAACATAGCTCCATCTCAACTTGCCCAACATCCTTAGTAAGTTTGGAGTTGGCCAAGATATCGTGCCAGCTGTGCACGCAAGCCTTGCCCACGAGCAAGGGTGAGATCTTGCTAACGAGCACGTCTGAGGTTTTGCCCACAAGCAAGTAAGAGATCTTGCCCATGATAAAGGTGGAATAGCAGCCAGCACAGGGGATGTGCAGCCTACTTGAAGTGCAGTTTGCACTCAAGCAAGTGCGCACTGTCTTGCCCACGGGCAGGAATGCAGTCTTGCCCTTAGGCAAAGAACAAAGCAGCGGGCACGGCCTACCTGGTGCACCTCGCCCACGAGGAAGTCTTCGTGCTTCTCCTCAATGCGCAGCTGGTAGGATAGCCGAAACGGGCCCGTGTCCTCCGCCTCCTGTCCCGGCTGCTGCGCGCCAGAATCCGCCTGCGTGACAATCCAAACGCCCTCAAGCTCTGGTGCCTTTTGACTCACACCACAACCCCAGGGAGCACTGGTGCCTTTTGACTCACACCACAGGGAGCTCTGGTGCCTTTTGACTCACACCACAACCCCAGCTGCACTGCTGGGCCGCCACATACAGGTGCCTTGTCACAGGATGTGCCGCTACAGATTCATTCTGTTTTCTTTCATTTCTTTACATTGTCTGTCAGATGGCTGGCCATCCTAGAGCCAGATTATATGCTGGCAGCAGGAGCAGTTGCAACTTGCCTGCGCACGTTGCTTTGGGCGGGATCGGCCCTTAGCACATGGCCCAGGGCGGTCTTCTACCGACAACCTGCGCACCGTGTTGGAAGGTGAGTTCAGTAGCTGCTGCAGTCGGCAAGCGTGCAATGCAGCCACAATCACTGAGCGCCATCTCACGTGCAGTGTGGCTTGCATCACTAGACACTTTCACGGAGCTGTGCCTACCTGTCCTGGAAAGCCATGTCAACATTGCCGTGTTTATCTCCTAAGCATTTAATGTCAGGGAGCGTACAAACGTTCTCGAAGCCCCTCTCCAGGGGAAAAAATGAAAGCACAAGCCCTTCTCCAGAGGAATTAATGAAAGCACAAGCCCCTCGAAGCGCATCCCCCAAAAAGTGCTCGCCCTCGCCAAGCTCTTCTGGGAAAAAGGCTTCTGGGAAAGGGGCCTTCTTAAGAATGACAGAGCACTTGCCTCTGGCTTTGTTTTGCTCCCATAAATGTTTCATCATCCTGCCTTGCACACCACATCCGCACCTGTAAAACGGCAGCCCATGGCCACCGCGCAGCTCGCACACCCTGCCGCGGGGCGTGACGCGCTTGCTGCTGCCGCCGTTGCCCTGACCACCGCCCTCCCCGCCGCTCTGAAAGCTCGACTCCTCTGTGTACGAGCTGGGCGGCGCTGCGCTGTGCACGGCGCTGTATGCGGCGCCATGGTGCACGGAGGATGCCTCTGAGATGGACTCCTGTGCACAGAGGGGCCGCACGTAAGGAGATGGGTGTACACGGAGGATGGTGTACGGAGGACGCGTCAGAGATGGACTCCTGGGGGGTTCGCATGCGGCGTTGGCACACGCGGCGCTGGGTGCATGCATGCACGCAGCGGTAGGGGGGGCTGGATGCGGGCGCAGGATGTGCCGCAGGCGGGGCAGCAAGGGGGGTGCAGAGCATGAGGTGCAGTGAGGTGTGTGCGTGTGCTGGCGCCAACATGTGTGCACGTGGCTGACCGGTTGTGGCAAAAGCATGGCAAGGCTGAGCAGGCGCAGGGTGCAAATTTCCGTGGGGGCCTCCTCCACGCTGTGTGGAGGGGTCTGGGTGGAGCGGATGCTGCAGTCAGTCCCCGTCTCCAAATACGCAGAGGACAGACTGAATGGCGGGTTCCACTGTGTAAGGACTGAATGGCGGTTCCACTGTGTAAGGACAGACTGAATGGCAGGTTCCACTGTGTAAGGACAGACTGAATGGCGGGTTCCACTGTGTAAGGACTGAATGGCGGTTCCACTGTGTAATGACAGACTGAATGGCGGGTTCCACTGTGTGAGGACAGACTGAATGGCGGGTTCCACTGTGTAAGGACAGACTGAATGGCGGTTCCACTGTGTAAGGACAGACCGAATGGCGGTTCCACTGTGTAAGGACAGACTGAATGGCGGGTTCCACTGTGTAAGGACAGACTGAATGTAATGGCGGTTCCACTGTGTGAGGACAGACTGAATGTAATGGCGGTTCCACTGTGTAAGGACAGACTGAATGTAATGGCGGTTCCACTGTGTGAGGACTGAATGGCGGGTTACACAGTGTAAGGACAGCGATGTGCACACCCAGGGCTTCTGGCAGAGGCAAGACGGGCGGCACAACCACAGGCGGGCAGCGCCTGCACCACCTCCAGCACAGCAACACCTACACCACTGCAGGCAAGGCAATGCCTGCACCGCAAGTAATGCTGCTACCACCGCAGGCACAACAGCAACTGCGGCGCTGCAGGCTGGGCAACACCCGAGAGACCTGCGGCAAAGCAATCGACAACTGGCAAGCAGCGCACCATGGGCATCCAGGCCTCAGAGAAAGGGCTGCTACGAGCCGCAAGCATGAAGTGCTCACGCTCGCGCTCCGCGTGGCTGGTGGGGCCATGGTGGCCGTGGTGGCCCTGCAGCACGAGCGCGGCAGGAGTGGTGCGTTGGGTGAGGGCAGGCGCTCCGCACTGTTAGCGACGGGGTGTGCCGGCAAACACCATGCGTGTGCCCAGGGTGGCTGTGGTGGCCCAGCAGCAGGAGCGGTGCTGCGCAGCGCCCCAGCAACACAGCTGGAGGGAGAGCACTCTCAGTGCCCCTGCCACGTGAGGACAGCAGGACCTGGCATGCTCTGCGGAGATGCACTTCCATGCAGGGCCGCTGCTGTGCACCAGTCATGAGCATCACGGGGGCTAAGGAGGCTGCTCGCGTGGCGGCAGTGGCTGCGCACGCAGCGTGGGCAGTGGATGCTGTGGCAATTTTGCTTTCAGGGACGCGGCACGCTAAGGCCTTAATTGAGCCCAGCAGTGTTGAAATAGTTCATAATACCAATGGTAGCAGCGTGCTATCCTGAGGTCAGCAGAGCTGGTCGGCAGTACAATTTAACATAGACATGATGAGCCTGTGCACACAATTCTCACCATACAGACCTGGACAGTGACGGAGAACGCGCTGAAGTGGGCTGCAACGGCCGCAGATGCAGCTTCCACACGCACGCACACTCATGATCACAAGTGCACACACGATCACAGCAGACCTTGACAGGGATGGAAAGCGAGCCATGGTGGGCTATATTGGCCCAACCAGGGAGCTTGGCACTGCCATTCACGCCGTGGCCGTGGCCCGCCCTGCCGTCCCAGTGCTGCCTGCCCCCCCCACTGTCTGCGCGCATGGAACCCGACATCTGATGATGGAGGGGGCCTGAAGTACTGCGCTGAGGGTAGGGGTGGCGGCCCTGCTCGTAGGCCTTGACTGTGCTGGGCGTCATCGCTTTCTTGACCAGCTGGAAGGCCACGCACAGCAGGATGAGGGCCATGAAGCTGGTTGTCATCCATGTGCCCAGCACCTGCAACGCCCCACAATGGCATTGCGTCAAGTGCAGGAATCGCATCGGAGCTGGTGCGCGGATGAGCCCCATGCTGCAAGCAGCTTGCCAGACATGGATGACCTTGTTTGCTCATGAGACCTAAAATGTGCAGGGAGCTGAAAAGCTGGACATGCAGCAGGTACTTCGACACAAGCAACTCAAGGTTGATGTTATGCTGAGCCGCTTGGCGTTTTCACGTGAGGCTTGTGCTTTTGTACCCCCGTTTCATGCCCACTGCGCTTTTTGTTGCTTGGCTGTGCAAGCAATATGAGATGCCAGTGGCAAGCAGCAACATCTTTCAACAGTCATTCACAGCATTTTGCAGCACAGCTTGCAGCAAACCTTGTTAGCAAAGCTCCCCAGGAGGGCCCCCAACACGGTCGGCGGTTCCTGCACACATGGTAAGTGACACCATGCACATGTGAGATGCGCATTACCCTGCCATCTGCGAGTCAGCGGACACTAAAGGAAGGGGAGAGAGGGAGAGAGAGAGGGAGAGAGAGAGAGAGAGAGAGAGAGAGAGAAAGAGAGAGAGAAGCAAAGGCTGTCCAGCCTTCCTGCAGGGCACAGCGGTCAAGCAGCAAAGCCGCTGACGCCCCTGGAAGTAATGTTGGAGTCATGAGACTGTAAGAGCAGCTCATAATCACATGGCTGGGGCAGCAATGGGGCAGAGGGTGTCCCTTAAGACCAAAGGTCATGGTCTGTGCGTCCAGCAGAGTAGCGAGCGCTGAGTGGATGGGAAAATCAGCAGCTCAACGTACTCACTGGTTGCAAACAGGGATACACGTACGCACACAAGTTGCTTACCATCATGAGGATGAGGTCATAGTCAATCAACGGAAAGGATGTGTAGACGGGATGCCTTCGCTGGATGTTCAGCCTGCAGGGGGAAATACACAAACCAAGCAAGCCCAGCAAAAGGGCTGTGTCCATTATGACCCCAGCGCCCTGTTTTTTCCAGAACACTGCAACTCACTGCTTGCGCACGCAAGGCTGTCATGCAAGTCACTGCGCAGATCCTTCTGCCTCGCCAGCTTAGACAGAGCCACCCTGGCAGCGCAGGCCGCATCATATGCTTGGGGTCGCATGCGGAGCTGTGCTACAGATCATGAAAAGCAGCCTGCTTCATGGGATGCACACAGTTCAGTGTTTGCCTGTGGCCTGGGTAAGGCGCACGTTGCAGGTTGAGAGGACACTCACATGAGGTTGGCGATGGCGCCGCCAAGGATGCACACATTGCTGAGCGCAGCAGCCAGCCTGGGTGTGAAGCGTGCCACGAACACCAGCAATGGCAGCAGGATGCCTCCACCCCCTGCACACATAAGCGCATGCTTGGAGCATGACAGCTTGCCCCAGTTGCAACTGGAATGTGTTAGATGAATGAGGAGGTGTGGCAAGCTTGTGAAGCGCATTGTGCATTCTGGTGCACGGAGCAATTCACTGAAATTGCAGCTTGCTACATTTGCAATACATGTGCAGGGGGAGAGCAAGCCAGAGGGGGCATGCACTGCTCTATGGTGGCTGGCTCCTCCAAAAGATTGAGGCGGGTGATGCCATGTGGTGTGGCATGCTCTATTGTTTTCAGCTCAGCTGTCTGCGCGTCTGGCCTTTTGCAAAGGTGAGTAGGCAGTGTCAGATCAGCAGTGAGCAGCATCCAAATGAGAGCAGGCCAGACCTACCAATCCCAGCATTTGCAGCCAGGAAAGAAGTTAGGACAACGCCCCCCAGCAGCCCTGCACAGGATGCAGGAGGATAGAGTGCGCAGTTCAGCGCGCACATTGAAACGAACACAGGGAGGAAGTGAGCAGGTAAACCCCATATCCTGTGCCCTGCACGCACATAAGTCCCGAGAGCTGAGAGGCCACAGGCTTTCATGGTCATCATCAGGGGAATGCTCGCGTAAGCTAGAAACTGCAGTTTCCTCCACTTCTGGGGCTGCTTGCACAATCCATAGTCCCAAAAACAGCAATAAACATGTTGTGAGCAGGAAGAGGGGGCCCTGCCTGGCCTGTCCTCCCCTAGGGCAAACAGATGGCATCTTTCCTACATGCTTTCACTTTCACGCTCGTGCGTGATGGGATGACGTGAAAAGTATTAAGCGAAAAATTGCTAGTATTCAGCGAAAACCAGGGTCTGACGATTAGCACCCAGACGGGCTTTGGAAGGTAGCTGCAAATCATTCAACAAAACCCAAATTCACTATATGGAAGAGAATGGATTTGCGTAGCGTCCAAGCATTGTGTCAGGGTTTGGATGGGAATGCTAACAACGTCCCAAAGCTCATCACTGTGCTATCTGGCTCTGATAATTCTGAGGCAAGTTTCCACCATTTGATGCAGAAGAGCTTCTGCTTGCTTGTTCCACCCTTGCTCAGCTGAAGCAGACCTGACGGCTCACACTTGGCTCGCATGCGTGCCCACAGGCTGTCCTGAGGACTGCCATCCAGGGCCTCAAGCTATTTTTTGTGGACAACAGCCAGCACCTCTCTCAGAAAAAGGCAAAGGTAGTGTTTGAGAATAAATTTTGGGTGCGGTGTAAGATTTAGACGAGTTGCGAAGTGCACATGTATGTAGTCCTTCTGCTGACTGCCAGCCCATGACCTGATGCTTGCAGGATCAGCAGCATTCTGATGCAGGGCCTGCCGTCCCGGATGTGTTTCGCGAGTGGCTGCGGCGGCAGTATTATGCGTACATCAGTGCCCTTCTGACGCTCATCACTGGCAAGCAGTACACAGCTGCAGTGCAGACCGCAGCCACCACTGCTGTTATGGAGGCCGTGAGGTCTGAGGCAGGAGTGGGCGTGTTTGCGAACGACCTGTACGCTCGCCTCCTTGCGGCGGTGGCCACTGCAGATGGCGTGAAGCCAGAGGTGAGCTGCTGATGCTGATGCTGAGCAGGAGGGCACTGCGCATGTGGCTGGTGCCATCAACACTAGCCATCAGATTGCGGCTGCTGTGAGGGCAGGAATGATTTTGATCTGGAAGTTGCGGTTTCTTTGAATGAAATGCGGGCTGGCTTTGGGATCCAAGCAAGGAGCCTTCTCTTGTTGTATCCTTGACTGGCAGCAACTGCAGCATACGCATAGACTTAAGTACAGGTAGGCTATACTATAGACTAAAGTGCAGGTGCACGCAAATTTGCCAACACACACATACCCACACATGACGTGAGCCTATGCGCTTCATGTACTGAATTCAAGCTTGTGATGGCACACTTGCAGCAACCGCTTGTTTGCGTGCCCAACGGACACTTCCTCCCCACCGCAGGTGTTCACCCTGCTGTTCAATCGCTACTTCAAGTTTGCGGACGTGCGCTACTACAGCCTGTGGTCAGTACGGTCGTTGTCCCTCAAGAACTCCCACTCCCCTGCAGCCCCGAGCACCCTCAGAGACAGCCACGGCCCCCGCGACCGTCTGCATGCTGCCCAGGCCGCCCCTGGAGGCATCCCTTCCGGGAACGGACTGCAACAAAGTGTTACTGCCGCCCCCGCGCTGGCGCACAAGCGCAGGAACAGGGGGGCGCAGCAGCAGGGAGTGGCCAGCGACATGGCCCAACCTGAGCAGCCCCAGGGGGAAGCAGCGGCTGTGGGGCGTGGTGACAGTGAGGGGCACAGTGGGTGGGAGGCTGCAGGCGAGTGTCAGGGGGGGATGTCCCCAGGGGCAGCGGCGGGGGGAGCAG
>LKMJ01006030.1_pt1 | contig 11445 bp, 6 predicted proteins | sample 643391 | NCBI WGS metagenome assembly LKMJ01 (sample SAMN04112250, study PRJNA286221) | soda lake metagenome | biome: soda lake; feature: Kulunda Steppe; material: water; isolation source: sample PL-Br10 brine of Picturesque Lake | place: Russia: Kulunda steppe | collected 2010-07
GCGACGCCGTGCGTGCGCGAAGCTGGTATCGAGAATTCCGTGAAATCGTTCTGATGTGTGCGGTGTATAACATCAAGGGTGCTGTGAACTAGGCAAATCCAACGCCGTGTGGCGATTCACCACGGCCAAATGATCTAATCAAGTCACGAGCACATGATGAATCACGGAATATTTTGGTTGATTACTCGATTTTAAAGCCATGTGGTGTAGACTTTCCACCACCTTCTTTTTTCACGATTTACAGCATTTGCTAGTACAGCCTCGACATCTATCGGCGGCCATTTATATAGATAAATAAAGGTTCGTTCAGTAGGTAAGACGGTTTGGTCAAGAGTCACACCGATTTCATTGTTATTAGACTATAGCGTAAAGGATTAATAGAATTATAATTATACAAACACCAAATGGCTACAAACCATCAACTTGATATTCTTTCCATATTTTATGTGTAAATGACTCATGAACTCAGTTGGGATTGATTTGGGGACGACTAATAGTGCAGCTGCAAAAATGATCGGAGATCGTGAGGAAATTCTCGATATTGAAGGTGATCGGACGATTCGATCTGTCGTGTCATTCGAACCAGGTAATGACGAGGTGCTGGTGGGCAATACGGCTTCAGATTTATTAGCGGCAAAACCTGAAATCACCATCTCTTCGATAAAACGACACATGGTCGATGACGACTACACGATTAGCATCGATGATGATAGTTATTCAAAAACAGAGTATGCTCCAGAAGAGATATCAGCACTCATTCTACGGAAAGTTCTAATTGGTGCCGAAGGTTCACTTGGAGAAAAACCGGACAGTGCGGTTATTACAGTACCAGCAGATTTCCCAGAAAATGCGCGCTCAGCAACACACCGTGCTGGCGAACTCGCAGGCATCGATGTTCTGCGGCTATTACCAGAACCGAGTGCCGCCTGCGTTGCTTACGGACTTCGTGACCGTGATGAAGATATAGAGCGTGTCGCTGTCTACGATTTGGGCGGTGGGACCTTTGATATCAGTATCGTTGATGTTGCCCATGAAGAGGAATTTTACGACGTAATTGCGACTGAGGGTAAACAAGAACTAGGCGGTGACGACTTTGACAAAACTCTTGCTGAATGGCTTATTGATCAAATTGAAACTGAAATAGATGTGAGTATTGAAGAAGGAACAAAGGAGTTCCTGCAAATTAAGTCCAAAGCTAAGGATATCAAGGAACAACTTTCAGCGCGAGAATCAGCTACATTCCGTGATCCTGGATTAATTACTGGTGAGAATATAGAGTTTGAAGTCACCCGCGAAGAATTTGAGGAAATCACTGAGGACCTCGTTGACGAAACCATAGAATTCTGTAAGACCGCACTTAAAAGCCAAGAAATGACTGTGGATAATATCGATACTGTACTGTTGGTTGGCGGATCCACAAAAATGCCCGCAGTGAAGGAAGCCGTTGAAGACTTCTTTGATCAGGAACCGTCACAAGAAGTTAACCCAGATGAAGCTGTCGCTATTGGTTCTGGTGTTTTTGCAGACTCTATTGAATCAAAGAAGGGACTAGAAGATAACAGCGACGGAGAAGATACTGACAATGATAAAAAGGGAATCGGTGTGAGCGATGTAGCCCCTGATGATCTAGGTATTGAACTTGCGACTGGCAAGATTGACAAAATAATTGAAAAGAATACCAACCTTCCCGTGATGGAGCGAAAGGAACGTGAATATACTACTGTCGAAGACAACCAAACACGGGCCAGAATTAAGCTCTACCAAGGTAGCGGAGACACAATAGATGATGACGATTTAGATCTAAAAACTGAGTTTGTTCTCAATAATATCCGTGAAGCTCCTGCTCATGAACCTGATATCACACTTCAACTAAAACTCAATGAGGACGGTATGTTAACTACTCATGCTTGGGATGAATCTGTGGTCGACGGTGAAGTAATTAATCCGGATGAGTCCGATGATGTAGGTAGTGGTGAAGCACATATTGATATTGGTCCCAGTAGTTCAGAATCTTCGATGTCAGTCAAGGAAATTCGTGAACTGCTCCCCAGAGTAACTTGAATAACGTGGACCAGTTGACTCCATGGGTCAGTAATTGATATCCTCTTTTTGAGGAAAACCCGGCAAGCACGCCGAGGAAGATGTCACCCGTGGATCCACTAATTATCCTGACCTATCTGTTCCACGTACCTGTCTATCTCACTGAGTGTGATAATCTTTGTTCTTATCTTCGTTAACACTGTGAGTCTTTGACAGTTGATCGTCGTCCGTATTGTTGTTTCTATCAGTATTCTCAAATTGTGGTTCCCCGGTACCATCACTGACAACGACTTTTGCCTTTTGTCGAACATCACCTTCTATCGCAAACCCTGGCTGTTGCACACTAACAATAGTTTGTTCCGGTCGGTGATCCGTTTTCCTCCCAATAGAATTGTGTTTGTTGTAATCGAATTGGGTTCCAACGTCTGGTTCGAGGACTTGTATTCCCTGATTCTCGAGGACTTCCTCAAGATCAGCTAAGGCGAATTCGGTTGCCTCTTGAATATCATCAGGATCATCATGCGAAACAGCACCAATTAAATCTTGGCGCACTTTGAAAATAATCGGAGCCGCCAGAGACTCAGGTCCATATTTACGAAGCTCGTCAATTTTGTTTTCTTTTTTGTCTATTAATGAATTTAATTGAGATTTCTCTTGTTCGTGCTGTTTCGTAAGTTCGGATATCCGCTCGTTGGACTTAATTAGCCGTGTTTCTAATTCGTCAACATATGCTCTTCGCCGGCGAAAAACCACCTTACTTAGTTTAATTTTGGACCTTAACTCCGTTACGTTGTTTGGGTCAATTTCATTTATTTGCTTTTGTATACGGTCGGGGTCGTACTGACTTGGAGTCACATCTTTTTCATTTTTATTTAATACTTCGTCCACAGCGGCCTCTGCCCAGTTGTTAAGTTCTTTGTTGTCCAGTACATTATGATCCACAATGTCTTTTTTATTAGACAACTTGTTGTTATTAGAATTGGTAGGTGTAGAGGTTGTCTGTCTACTGTTGGCTACGGTTTCTTGTTCATCAGATTTATCATCTTTTTTTGGGGGATTGTTGTTGGGCGATGATCGCTCATCGTTTTGGTTATTATCCCTATCGCCTCTGTCACCACCAATGGGTGGGTCAGCCTCTCTCTCACTTTCAGATTGCTTGCCGCTGGATTCTCCTAGATCTTTACTCTCTTTACTATTATTTTCCATCATGATTCTACCGATGACTCGCATTATATGTTTAAAAAAGGTCATTGGTTGTCCTCTGTAAGGTGTTGTCGACGTCATTCTCTAACTGATATTATATCAGCACACAGTATTATAATTACCTCTTGATTGCTTGATAGTATTTAAATAGTATGAAAAGAGACATAGAGTTATTGATACTCTATATTAATACTGACTCTTCGATGGTGGTACCGACAAAATCGAATTAGACTTTGTGTAATGAGAAGTTGACCCGGTATTATTGATAAAACCAATATTCCGTTATATTTGTTTAACCATTTTTTCAGATCTTTGTTTGAGATTGTGAAGCATTTGTGTGCATATATTTTATTCCAATTATACTAGCAACGCCGACCTACTGCTGGAGTCTGGAAAAATTCGGATGACGTTACGTTTAATATGAATGTAGCCAATAATCACAATAGAAATATCGATTTTAAGTAATAGTTGATACTGTTACAAATGAAGTATTGTATTGACTGCTGAACTGACTGGTTATCAAATTATATCAGCAACCTCTCAGCACAGACTGTTGACGATTGGAATATTTCGCTCATCTTCACATGGAACCAGCTCATCCAAACACTATCACATTACCGTTACCCTAAATTTTTATCATATTCCTACGCAATAACTAAAATATGAGTAGTGGCCCCTCAATCGAACTTGTGTCGCCGAATATATCCAGCGAAACAAAATTATCCCGGTCGGAAAGTTCTGAAAACCCGGTGCCGTTACTTGGCAAACAATCTGGAGAATCCAACCTGGTCTCAGTCAACAATTACCCACACGTTGCCATCCATGCTAATGTCAATACAAAAGCCAATGGGATTACTCGATACGATGCGAGCAATTTTATAGTGCGACATGAAGGAGAACAATCCGACTTAGAACGGGTGTCATTACTTGGTGATAAGGTCGACATTGTATTCGTTTTTGATGACACAGGAAGTATGTCCGATGAGATTGATGGCGCAAAGGAGGGAGTTCAGTTCCTCACAGAAAAGATTGATTCACAGGAGATAGACACACGATATTCGCTAGTAACTTTTAAAAACGAGGTTGATATAAAAACTGAATTTACTCGCGACACTGACCAGTTAAAAACATTAATTAATAATTTGTATGCCAGTGGTGGTGGTGATATCCCCGAAGCAAATTTTGATGCGATTGAGGCGGCTCTTAATCTCGAATTTAGGTCAGATGCACAACGTATTATAGTAGATATTACTGACGCCCCTTCTCATTACAAGGGTGATGGCAGCGGTATTTCGTCGTACACGTTTTCAGACGTGGCAGAAGACATTAACGATGCAGATGTGACCTTTATTTCAATAGCGCCCGATACGGACGACTCGGAGACAAGTGCAAAGTCCTTGACGTCTGAGGTAGGGGGGTTTTGGGCAGATATTTCTGAAACACGTCATGGTCGAAACGAAAATTTTGAATCAGTGTTGCAGCGTATCACTGAACTCTTTACATCAACATACGAAATAGAGTTCCATACTTGTGCCCCTCCTGGCACAGAGCGTGATCTTACAGTGGAGTTCATTGGTGACAATGGCCGAGATGATGCGACGACTAAGCTGTCAGTACCTTCAAGATTCGACTTACCCCCAGAGTGTGCCGAGGATACGGATGATAGCATCGACACCAAGTCAGCAGACACGATTACATCAGGCCCTGAAAAAAAATCTGGGTTTGGTAAATTATATGTTGAAGCAGATCGCTACAAAATTGACTCCGGTGGTTCAATAAAATTCACTGTTCGATCCGGAAGCAACGACCTTGTTCCTGGGTCAATTGTTAAGGTTGATGGTAAGTCATTTGAAGCGGATCAAGCAGGTCGAGCTGAAGTCACGTTTGATGAAATTGGAGTCAAAACGGTTACTGCGACACATCCAGATTCAGATACAGATGCAACAGTGACAGTCGAAATCATCGAGAGCGAAAATGAAGATGTTGGCAAACAGGCGGGAAGCATCGGTTCTAAAAGTCCAGATGAAGCATTAATAATAGAACCAAATTTATGGCGAGTTCGACCCGGTGAAGAAATCTCGTTTACAGTGCAAAATCTTCACGGTGACCGTATAGAAGATGTTACGGTAGAGGGTCCTAACGAATCAAAACAGACGAATGTGGCCGGTACCTGTTCATTTGTGTTCAACGAGACTGGAACTATTTCGATCACGGCTAAGAAATCCGGCTTGAAATCAGACTCTATCAAGATTGATGTAGACAAAGAGTGAAAATAAATGATTGGTTCCGTAACCTGAGTAAGAATTCCAAATTATTTTACTAACGAGAAAATACCAATCACAATAAATAATCCGAATAGAAGCATAGCAAAGTTCGAAATCACAACCAATACTGATACTGCAGTCCCATAGAACGATACAAATGCGTATACAATACCGAGATACGCTAATGCAATTATACCACCATACGCTAGTCCGCCGCCGATACCGGTAGCTAACCAGATTCGTCGCTTTGTTACCTCAGAGGCTGGGTCAACCACATCAAACCTGTCTTCTGTACCATCTTGCATCCTCGCTTCGACATACCCGTGGCCCGGATCGTTTGCGATGAGTTTCGTTGAGTCAAATCCAACTGACTCATATAAATTTTCTAAATTCTCATCCAAGTAATCGTCGTCAGTATTTGAAATGATTTGATCGGCTCTCTCGAGATCATCTTGCATTTCGTTTAGCAAATTTTCACATTCTCTACTGAGGTCACTGGGCCCGTTGGATGTTATGTATGTTAGAGGTTCAATAACATCCACTAAGTTGAGCCTACTATTGATCACCATACTACCAATAATAAATACGACCATCGAAACGAAACCCAGTGGTACCCATAGAGGCACGATAAATGGTTGAACTGAACTCAATGTTTCATGTGATATCCACGGTAGGACAGCGATAGACACAGATGATGATAGTGAAATGAGAAAATCTTCGCCAAGTCCAGACCATCCAAGATATACAGTTGTTGCAGCCAAGAACAGCAGCGTCGTGGCCGCAATAACTATAACATTAGATGAATTGTAGATTCTATATTTAGCTTTCGGTTTAAGTGTTGGTGCACAATCCGCTGCTTCTGTAACTGCATTGGCCAAAGCCCGCTGTTTGGTTTTTTGTTTGACATCCTCTTTTTCAGACCTTTTAATAGAATCAAAAAGTTTGTCACAGGCATTATCAACAACGTTTTGTAGTCGACTGAATCCAATCGTATTGCTTGTTTCATTCCTCGGACTCACTTCTGAATAATTAAGAGAACTTGGCATAACAACTATGTGAACATCCTGGAGATAGTCCGGACGGCCACTCCCAGCAATTGCGACTGTACCATCGACCGAGAATTTGTCACGGAGATACGTTATGAATTGGATGGCATCAAGCGATGATGGCGATCCGAAATCGAGATTCACATCATCACTCAGGACACTATCGAGTTCATCCTCGCTAACCGTTGAACCTCGAAAGTCTGCATCAGTGAGATTATTAAATACTTCTTGATAGTTTCCAGTGTCGCGCATTATAGCCCATCCGTTCTTGTTCTCAAACAGATTTTCCACCTTTTTTTGAAATTCGCTGAGTAGGTCTTTCGCATTTGGGTTCAGATAATGAAGTAACAATTGCTGGTTCGCTCCACCAACCCTCCCGTTTGTGTACACTAATACTTCACCTGCAGCAGGTGAATGATAGAAGATTACATCGTCAAGATACACATCGTTGATCTCATCATATTCTTTATCAACGACTAGTTCGTTCGATTCATCATACACAAGACGTCCGGTCGGACCATCAAACACGGAGAGCCCTGGTGCCGTCGGAAGCCACGATACGGGATTACTATCTTTTATACTAGACTTTTCATCAACCGAAGCAGGCGTATGCTTCTCGTCTGTAAACTTTGAGAAAGGATCAGAATGGAATCCTTCTGATGAGTTCAGTGACTCAAATTCAGAGTTTGGGATGTCCTCTATCTTTTTGTTTTTTTCCCCTACGTCTGAGATACTTTCCGGGTCTTTTTTCTGAGTAGCCGTTTTGTCTTGTTTATATGTTGGGTGCGTATCTTTCTTTGACTCACGATCCACTGGATTACCAACCGACTTTTTATTAATTTCCCGTGGTTCTGAAGCAGTTTGATTATTTGACGTTTTAGTAACTTTCGTATTTATATCTATCACAACGTCAATATTTCTCAATTCATCTATACGGCCGTGTAATGACACAGCAATAGATCTACCACCTAATTTCAGCCCATAATAGGTAGTATCTGCTGCGTTGTGTATGTCTTCAATATTGAGGTCTGGTTTTTTATTATTAATCTCAATTTTATTATTGGCTGGTGGTTTTAAACCTCTATTATTTGATAAGCGAAAATGAAAAGATTGTATTAATTTATGAACATCTAACCAATCTGGGGATGGTCTAGGAATTGGCGTATTTTCACCAGTTGTATTATTTTCTGTAAAATCTTTGACAATATTGAAGTGCAAATCACAACTCACCTCATTTGCGTTTCCAAATTTCGTCACAGCAACCATTCTCCGTCGTTGAACCCCGTCATCAAATATGAACTGAGAACGTAGCGTATGGTCTTTTTTTGGCTCGTATCGGAACAGCACATCGTTTTCGACGTCATTTTTGGCTACTGAGTCGATATTGTGTAGTTTTTCCTCGGTACCGTAAATGATCTCACCGTCTTCCTGGGTAACATGTGTCTCAATCATTGTTCTATTTCCACTTTCTCCCAATTCGTTCAAGTAGGTCCTTGGTTCCGTACAACACAGGTCTGTCTTTGTCAACGAGCTCTGCTGGCGTTTCGCTATCTGTTTCTGACTTACTCACATCGAAATTTACTGGACGGGCGTTGTCTTGATCATATTCTGGTGCAGCTCCGTGGTGCGATGACTCCGCGTATAGTCCTCCCAAATATTTGGTAACATCGTACTCTGGAAGGAACTTTTCTAAAAGGAATTTCGTAAATTCTTTCGGTCTATCAGTGGCTGGTTGTGCAACACGTTCTTTCTCTTTTTGGAATGACGGTATAGCGACGTCAGCGAATGTTAACAGGTAGAAAACGTCGTTTCCTTTCCCAGAGTACTCTTTTCCGTCGTGCTTGTATTTGCCGCCGCCAAGTCGGTCGTAGATTCTGTCGAACACCTGTTCATAATTTCCTCGATCTCGAGTCTGCTTCAGCTCACCATCTGGCCTAACATGAGCCCAGTCTGGGGTTTTGTTTTTAGTTGCATATTTACCGAAGTCGTCCATTGGTAGGACAAGTCCAATACTGTCAGCGTAATATATCATGTCCTGGATTATATACTTCATTACAGCAGATTGATCAAATTCGTCACCGTCTTTTGCATCTTTAGGCCATGAGAATTTATCTTTACTAGGGTCGATTCCCACGGGTTTTGAGTCACTAATAAACGTTTCACCCTTTTTTCCTCCACTGTTATCCATGCTCCAGCGGAGGAACCGAGCGATGCGGAAAGCTTCCTCGTAGCTGTCTGTAATCACTGTTTCCTCAGCGGCGGCAGGCTTCGGTACCGTAATCTGTTGTGAATCCTTCCCTGGAGAAGATTCTATTAATTCACCAGCATAGTCTATTGTACTAAGATTTATGCGTCGGGGGAATAAGAATCCATGTTTGAAAGATAGTTGTATTGGCACATTCTCGTTTTGAGCCGTACTTGTAATACCTTCAAATCCTCGTTTTCTAAGGACATCAGTAAGTTTCTTTAGTGACTGATCAGATTCAACATCAGTATACATTCCAGCACTATAGCCAAGTCCAGCCATCGCTGTTGTCTTTCCACTACCAGTCGCACCAATGAGGATTGTATTCGTGTCAGCAGTGTACGTACGAACGGAACCTAAAATAAGCAATACACACAGTGTTGAGATGACATCTAGACCAATCCCGGATGTATTTAACTCTACAATTTCGAAAGGAGATAGGTTATATATGATAATATATTCGAATAACAAGAATACGAGCAACCCACCTAGAACAGATAAGAGCCGAGAGAGTGCACTGTTGAATTCAATATTCCCTCCAGGTTTTGACTGATACTTAAGATAGTCATGAGTTAGTGAACGATCTCCCCTTGCCCCCGATCTATCCCAACGCAGGCCACCAATGACAATTCCGATGCCTATACCAATCAATAAATAGGGTGCGTTTGCCATCCATGCCCAATCAGTCGGATTGCGGACGGTAGGATCTTGCATCAACGCAAGGAATGCAATGACAGTTGCTGCAAATAGGATATAACCATACAAATATTTGTAATGGTCAAGAGAAATAAGTGACATTAGACCTAGAATAATGCCAATAGGAATCACAAGCGAAGGTTGGGCTGTTGTTCCAAATGCGTTATTAAACAACGCGTCAATTAGTATTAGGAATTCGCTATGTGGGTTAAGTGCAGTAGGGACCATATTATTAAATAGCCGATTTGTAGCAATACCCAGAACTGCGACTAAGACAACCAACAAAAACAGTTCACGTTTGAATGTTGGCTTTTCCATCCACCAAGTGTTCATTAGTAACCAATCACCAACTTAGTGAAGTCACACATAATACAATAAATTTTTGATGTCAGACCGAAATCCATTTATATAAATTGCATTGTTTTAAATTTACAAAAATATATAAATTATACATTATTAATTATACTCGGAGTTTGATTAATGAGTTTCGCTCATCCGTAGGAGATTGTTGATACTGTTGAACAGTCGCTGCGAAGTCGAAGAGGACAAAGGCACCGCGTATAGTCATTAACGCAACTTCTGAACTCGGCTCTGTACGTTTATAAACAGCCTTCAGAGCCCTCGGAATGGAGGAAGAGATGGTCGATGTCCTCCATCAGTCCATCGAGATCACGGTTTGGCTGCTCACGCACCCACGAAAACATGTTGTAGATCGCTTCTTTGAGGCCGTGTTCAAGCTGTGCTCGGAGCGACGAGACTTTCGAGACGAGTCGCTCCGAGACGCTCGACGGAGAACCAAGCCGAAGCAGACTGTAGGTCAGCATCTGAAGGTGCCAGTGCCGACTGGCACCGTCTGAATCTCGAACCTCGCAGCCTCCCGAGCCAAGATCTTCTTTCGAGTCCTCGAAGAACGTCTCTATTCGCCATCGTTTGGAGTAGATTCGAATGAATCCCGGCAAGCGGATTCTACTCGTCTTGGACAACTTCTCCTCACACGTCTGCAAGTACACGCGTAAGCGTGCTCACGAACTCGGGATTAACCTGGTGTTCTTGCCGATTGGTTCCCCGGATCTGAACCCAATCGAACCTGTCTGGAAGAGCCTCAAGTGGGAGTCTTCGCCGCTGATCGTCAACGGAGAAGACGAGTACCGGAAACGCCTTGACCACCTATTCGATCAACTGACCGAGAAACTGAGTTTCGCTGCATCATGGATCGACAACCACCTCAGTGGATTCTTCAATAAGATTCGCTAACTACTAGCCTCACCCGAATATTCTTATCCGTAGAGTGGATTGTTTCGCTTGCGAGATTTTCATAGGAGTACCAAGATTCAGATCGCTACAACCAGTTCTTCAATGAGGTTCTGTGTGAATCAATCCACGAGAAGATTCACTGCATCACCTCAGTTGAGGCTCCCGGAGGTGAAGTCTAAATGGTTCTGAGACGCGACCACAATAAAGAGATACTGATCCTCAATAACTTCCCCGAATCACTAAGGTCTCGCCCCGTTCACGGTGAGGAGGATGTCACAGTGTTGATTGCGGAGAGATTGCGTGGACGTACGCATGATAACCGCCTGTGTTCGCTGATACCTGTTCCGAAAATATATTAATATTATAATTATGTATTTCTCATATGAGACGGTCCGCTACACTCAATCGGCTTGTTATATCTCTCCAGGATAGCGTAACGGATCTCAAAATATTTCTCAAACAGGGTCTGGAACCAACGTACCGAGAGAAGCATTTTTTCAGAATTCAATCTCAAACAACGTTTAATAAAGAAGAATTACAAAATGTTCTTCAGAATGAAATACAAGGAGAAGGGAACATTGAAGCCAGCGTCGTAGACTATTTTTCCGAAAAACACCTGGATCCTAAAGAACTTCATGATCGTCATTTTATCAATAGCTCCTCTACCGTTGCTCGTCGCAATTACAACGTGCGAGCC
>LKMJ01006031.1_pt1 | contig 11444 bp, 12 predicted proteins | sample 643391 | NCBI WGS metagenome assembly LKMJ01 (sample SAMN04112250, study PRJNA286221) | soda lake metagenome | biome: soda lake; feature: Kulunda Steppe; material: water; isolation source: sample PL-Br10 brine of Picturesque Lake | place: Russia: Kulunda steppe | collected 2010-07
GTTTCTGCCTGGATAGAAACCAAATTGCGTGTCAGGTATCTTATTGTTCTCCTGACACCACTCCGTCACGTATACTCTCAGAACATTCACATACAGCCTGTACATTGTTCCGCTCACAGCCAGCATGCGATAGTTGTTCGGATCCAGCACAGGACCCTTTTTATGCAATGGTGTTACTTTGGCTGCCTTCCACATCTCAGGGATCTGAGCTTTTTCCATCATCAAGGCAAAGAAGTGGGCATAGTAAGGTGCCGGCACGTTCATCTTTTTAACACCATGTCCATTAACAGCTGGCACCTCTTTCTCAGCATACTTGATAAAAGGGGCAGCAATACAGTCAAAGCCAGGTGACGCCCGGACATTCAGCTTACGCATGAACTCGCACACAACAGGGCACAGGTCATTAGCTTCTGGAAATTCAAGAGCATCTGGGTCAGGCATCCACCCATTCTGTACACCTTGTTGAAATAGTACCTCAGGTGGTGGGTGATTGCCTGCTTTCTGAACGGCCATGTCCCGCGCAGAGGCTCCACAATTCCCAGTCCAGCGCGCCGCAACCCTCTGTGCTACCCCACGGACAGCTCCCATGAAGGACTGCACTCCGTGCCATTCAGAAAGAAAATCAAAGACAGTCTGACTAGGCAAGGCATGTAAAAAATAGGGGGCCTCCATAGAAAAGGATTGGCAGAAAGGGAAAAAGTACTTTCTTCTGAGAGAGCACGCAAACATGTCTTGACAGTGAAAAAGAATATGCACCTCATTTTGAACTGTTTGCTAGAGACCTCCAGCTGGTGTCCAGGCCTGGTGTCTTCACAGTCTATAACCTCTATCAGGTGAACCTCCCTCTTATTAGCTTCAGCTCATGAGCTCTGCGCAATTCCCCATGGGATCTAGTGTGTTGTACCTGTTGCAAGTGAGGAGTGGAAGGTGGTTTGGATTTTATGGGTGAGGGAGTAACCAGAATGGCATCAAAGCGACTTGAGGTTAGCCTGCCTTGACAGATTAACGGGAATCGATACTAGTAGCCAGCTGGGTAATGTCCTATTTTTAGCATGCTCAGGAATTTGAAGGTTTTGCTGGGCCAAACAGTCAGTGCTGCCGGCATTATTCAAGTCTTTCCTCAAGACGTTGCTTTTGAGTTTCTTGAAGGGCGGCCCTTTGAAGCAGTCTGCACCTCATTCACCTCTTGAAGAATTGTTGAGCTGTTGACATATTGCACGCCTTGATTGCAGGGCTGTAGTACATATACACGAGCCCTCTTGCAGGGTCACCCTATCTGTTACTTAGATTTCACTGCTGAGATTAAAGATGAGGAAAATGTTGAGGGACCTCAGGGACCTCAAGGCTTGCTGATATAAACCCTCAGGAATGCTACAACCAACTTGCAACTTATTCTTGGTTTACCAGTGGCACTCCTAGATCTTCAAGCTAATTCGCACACTCATGCAATGTGTTGACAGTGTGCAGGACGGAGGTGCTCCTCTGGTACCACTTCACTATTTGTACTTTGATCTCCCTATTATGAGCATATTAAGAGTAAACATTCAATGAGGAAGTTCCATCACATCATGAAATCTTCTCTTTGGTGCTGTGGAAATTGACATTGTGACAAGTGCTCTTGTGCTGCTGTGCAAACTTTGCACATTTGGAATGAGCTACTGCTCTCAGAGAAAAACGTTTATGGAGGCCCCCCTTTTTGCTGCTCGTCTTCTGTGGAGGCCCCTTGTTTTGCATGCCTTGTCAGACTGCCTTTGATTCCCTTCAAGCAAGTTGCTCAGCGGCACAACAAACTTGCTATTTCATCTCAGACAAAATGGTGTACTTTTTGGCTGGCAATGGTCAGCCACAAACCAATCAGCATAATGGCTAATGGCCAGGCTGGTGCTTTACCCTAACTTGTTAGTTGTTGGCTAGCGATGGTGAAGCCAATAAGCCAAATGTTATGGCTTGTGACTCACAAGCGTGTAAGCAGGCCTAGTGTCCACGGCGTGAACCTCAATCTTGTAATATTGTTGGCTGGCGATGACCGGCCACATACCAATCAGCCTAACGGCCAGGCTGGCAGTTAACCCTACCCTGTAACTTGTTCTCATCTATCCCCAAGCGAGGCAGGATGTCTTTCCTGTCACGACAGATGAGTGCCGTGCCAGATGTAAGCTGCACTGAGACAAGCAAGTTCAATGAAAGTTGGTTGACTCAGAGTCAGTCAGCTGAGCAGTTGACCTTGGTTAGTGGTGGCCCAAAACAGAAGAGCTCTATTTAGAGCGCATCCCAGAGTATTTTAGAACTTGGCCATGGTATTAAAGTGAATTCCACCCAGTGGTGCAGTGTCCAACCAGTAACGCGCCTTTTTCCCTTTCATTGACACAAAGTGATACAAAGATATTTGAGCAAATGACTGGCTGCGGATAGCGACAGTGTTCACCGAGCAGACAACAGGTTGCCCGCGATGAGACTGCGACGCACTGCGGTGTCTCTGATATCCTTATCCTACCCTACACCTCCTCCCTCTCTGTTCAGCCTGTGGACAGGCAAGGTCAGCGTTGCATACAGCTTGGGGTAGCTGCTGCGTCAAAAAGTTTGAGCCAAGGGTACAGTTGCACCTAGATGTTTTGCATTGGGTAGAGTGTCTTACGGGATAATCTAAACAAGTTTTGTTGCTAGCCAGAGTCCACTTTCTTGATGTCCAATTGCTATTTTGCTCTGTGTTTGGTTTGGTTGCCAGTGGTTGGGGTGTGTGTTACTTGTTGTGGATGATCTATCTGCTGTGTCTATGGGTTCTGGGTGGATTTTTTGCGCACGGGGCAAGGTTCCAGGTTGGCTTCAAGATGTGTGCTGTTCTCGTGTGCAGTCTGTCTGCATTGATTCTGCGGTGCCATGGTCCAAAGCAGATTTGGATGAAGGGGTCAAAGCACGAGGGATACGGCATCCAGCAATTTCAAGTCTGTATTGGGAAGCAAAGCGAGGCTGTGGTGGAGGCACTGTTTGAGTGGGTGGTATGATCTCTGTCTGAGGTTGCATCATAGTAGGGATGAGTATTACATTCAATGTACTTCAAGTTGAAGTGGTTGCTACTGATAGTATCAACTGCTAGGCTTTACGTAGAGTACCTGTCACTCACTCTTTCCTGACACTTCAAGTTGGAGGGCTGCGCATAAGTCACACGGTGTTTCCTCAAAGGTGTGCTTGGTGTGAAAAGAACCACGCCGCTTATAAGCGGCCTTAATTAAGGCGACCTAACTGGGCCCACAGATATCTACAGCTGCAACTGAGCCAGCATGTACTCCAAGCGGAGTCCGTAACATTGCCATAAGTGCTCGTTTTTGCTAGCATGCCCATACCCTGAGAGTTGAGACTGGAGTTGGGAAATCCACAATAGGCACTGGTGGCACCATGACAAATGTGGCGTGCATGAAGTCCAGGACGAAAAGTATGTCCTTTTTTCATGCCCTTGTTTTCCTTTGTGCTATTTGAGAAAGAAATTTGCAACAATTTGCTGATTACATTATATCTTTTACTGTGGCTAATAGAATTTACGTTGGAGACACTGGAACCTTATATTTTGACAACATCAGTGTTGAGAATATGAAATTGTCTCTTGAAGAAGATGTACAAATCATTTCTTTTGCTTTCTGAGACTATGGATATTTTTTGTCTGGTCAGCAGGGCCCTGCAAGCCCAGCAGTCAACCCATCTGGCTGAAGGTCTAAATTCATCGTAACTTAAGGCAGGGGTGGCTATAACCACGTCCTCCCACTTGGAGCCACCTGAGGAGTGGTTCCATGTACAAGATGAACAGGAAGGGGGACAGGGTATCTTCTTCTTTTGACGGGAATCTAATTCAAAACCCAAGTTTGGTTTGTGTGTCCTCCTTGGGGTACGCGGACATGGGCTTTTGAACCCGCTACGCAATCAAGTCATGTAAATCTGCCAGAAATTGACCAAACACATGATGTATTATACATCCACACGAAGTGCATAACTCCAGCAGAGTGATGAGGACCACTTATGTACCCCTACAGTAACTCAACCTTCCTTGCACCTAAGAAAATGATCGATGAGGGCATGCCTGTTGCTAGCATCAAGCTTGCCCCTCTTAGCTGGAAAAAAAATCATGCTATAAACGTTCTGGTATTGAATAGGGCAAAGCCTCTGATTAAAAAGGGGCAACTTGCATTACAACTCAGGTACAAGAGAAGGCATGGTGCATAAGCTAATTGTGTTGAATAGTAGCACTATCGCTACTATCGCTACTGGTAAGCAGTGCATCTGCCACACAAATTAGTAGTCCCAGAAGCCTACAACAAGGTTGAAGAGTGGTTAAATTATTATTGTTGCACATGCATGGGAGGGTCGTCAACAGAAAATAAAGACCTAACATTCACCTCTTGAATATGTGCAGGCAGAATTGCAACAGCTGAGCACCTGCTCTCCTTTGTGTTAAAGTTCCAAGTAATTGCCAGCTCAACGAGTGTGAACAATTGGGAAGAAAGATGTTCTGCAATGTTAACATCTCCAGCAAAAGCTTTCATTATGGTAGAGGAGCAGCTTAAGCACACGCCACTCCGGCAATCTAGTATACTAGGCGAGACATAGGACAGCAAAGAGAAAATGATGGAAAGCAAAAAAAACATTAGTTAGTGATCAAGATTCTTGATTTTTCCTGATGCGATAGTCAAGCAAAAGGTAAGGATTGGGGAAAGTAGCATCAACCTCCATAAGCCCCTTATGTGGTGTAGAAAGTTGGAGTTAAGCCAACACTCTGCACTGCAGCTGATAGCAAAATGTGCCTTGTCTGCGCTTCACACTGACGGCAATTTTTCATACACATCCACTCAACGCCACTAGAACACCCAAGCTCCACAACTTCACACTAACCACCAATCTTCCTCCATGGATAACAAAGTTGAAAACCATCATATCATGATAGCAATTGTCTGTAAATGGCGGTATCCTCGTTCTATGCTATTATTAATGGCAATGCTATCAAGTGCTCATCTATTAGCTCATTAGGATTAGGCCAAACTAGTGCACAGTGCAGGGTGTGGCATACGATCCCACTCTATATGCCATGCTTTGTTATGTGATCACCGGCAATCACTCTCCCATAGCTAGCGATGACCAGGATTGAGAAACAATGTATCATCTGACGTCTTTGTTTTTCCTGCAATGCCATACAGATGTGCTCAGTGCAGTTCAAAGCAACCACGCCAACCCAGACAAGCCCTCTGACATACCGTGCCTAATTTATTTTGAAGACCGTACGCAGATGCCTGTTTCACAGTGTGAGTGAACCCCAAGGCAATTTTGGGTGGACCAAGGTGGTAATGGGAGCAATGCTCAAACATTTATGGCGGGCAATGTACAATGTCCCTAAGCAAGCCTTCGGCTGCTCTGGCCTTCCTTGAAGCATTGTCACCCTTCCAATCATTTTGCTTGTGGCACACCGCATTTCTGCTGCACGGGGAATGTGGAGCCTTTATCTGAGGTTGAAGACTGGAACCTAGAAGCACAGGGCAATCGGCCGTGGCGCCCGTGCAGGACTCCTCTGGGCGCTCTACCTCCAGCGCCCTACCTTAAATTTGGGTGCCCTCCCTCTTCAAAGCCTCCCTCAGTAGCAGGGCTCCTTTCCGCGCCCAGGCTTTCCCGACTAGCTGCCTGCCTCTGAATCGCCTTCCAGTATTTACAGTTGCGCTCAGCTCCAACCACCAGGGGCTCCGTCCCTGGCAGCGCAGCTGCGAGCGTCTGTGCAAGCACAAACAAAAGCATCCTCTCTGTGCAAGCATACAGGCATGCAGGCAAGCATGTTGGCTTGTGGGTCTGTACATGCTGGCTTGTGCTGCACGTGTCACTCAAGCACCAGCCAGCATGTACAAGCAGGCAGGCTGCACACCCGGCTTGCGTGCGTGCGTGCGTGCGTGCGTGTGTATGTGTATGTGTGTGTGGTGTTGTGTGTGTGTGTGTGTGTGTGTGTGTGGCGTGTGGTGTGCGTGGTATGTGTGTGTTTTGGTGTGCGCGCGCACGTGTGTGTGTATGTGGTGTGTGTGTACGCGTGTGGTGTGTGAGTGGTGCGTGTGTTGCGTGTGTGTACGCGCGTGGTGTGTGAGTGGTGCGTGTATTGTGTGTGTTATGTGTGTGTTGTGTGTGTGGTGTTGTATGTGTGCATGTGCGTGCATGCTTGTTTGTGCGTGTGTGTGAGGGCAGGCATATGTGTGAGCGTGGGCACATGCGTGAGCGTGGGCACATGTTTGAGCTCGGACAGTGTGCTTGGATGTGTGTGACCGCAGACACATATCATGCAAAGGTGAGTAGGCATGCACACAGATGAAGACACAGCCCACTTTGTCTCCGAACCTATGCTCACCATCAAACAACCTGTTGCCCACAGGCATGTAAGGTAAGGTTGTTTTGAATTCAGCACAACCCATGAAAATTATCACATAACCAGCAAGGTCAGCAAGGGTCAATTATAGGAATAGCTGAATCGTGATCAAGGGACTAGACTGCCTGGATTTTGTTCAGACAAGGCCTCACACAGCACTCAAATTGTGCTTAGCGCTCAAATCTGCCCACCTCATACGGAGCCTCACACCTACTCATACCCACAGGGAATGGGTGTGAGGCAGGGCAGCAGTTTAGATGCAAAATGCACAAAGCAGTTGCGCTCAGTGGCCAGTGCATCCAAGCACCCAAGGGAGCTGGGCAGTCCAGATCCTTAAGGTACATGCTGGCTGGAGGAGCACTAGGGGCAGTGGGCAGCAGCTCTCGCGGCCTGGCCCCCTACAGCTCTTGCAGCCTGGCCCCCCACGGCTCTTGCAGCCCCCCAACTCTTGGGGCTTGCCCCCTTTAACTCTAGTAGCCTGGCCCCCCAAAGCTCTTGCATCCGCCCAGCTCTCGGGGCTTGGCCCCCTATAACTCTTGCAGCCTGGCCCCCCATAGCTCTCGCAGCCTGGCACCCTAAGGCTCTAAGGGTTCCCTAGCCTGGCCCCCTAGCTCTTGCAGCTTGACACCCTCCCAGGTCTTGACAGGCACCTCGTCCTGTCAAGACCCCACCTTGTCTGTCCCAAGACAAGGTCAGACAGGCGCCCAGGTCTGTGGGTTGGCACAGGATGCTGCAAAGCCAAGGCATGTGCGTGGAGGTAGGAGGGGTGGTGGTGGTGCCCGGCCCTTGCATGTGCCCCTTGAGTTTTAGCGTCTGAAGAAGACGGCTGCGTCTGAGGTAATGGCCGTCTGAGGAGACATGCAAGGGTAGCATATGCAAATTTCGGTGTCAGGTCTAAACATTGACAACAAAGCAGCAAGTAGGCGCAAAGCACGCCCACACCGCAGGCGGGTCAACTTAAACAGCGTCAACATTCACCTTAAAAAGGGGGAGAGCAATAACCTCCAGGAAATCAACTTGAGACTTTGTTACTCCAGGTTTGTCTCTGTCAAACAGTGGGCTCAGGGGCAGGTTGGCAGCCTTTTCTTGGTCGCCCTGCCTCCAGAACTCCTCCTCCAAGCGGTTGACCCACCTTTGTGGAGGAAGGGAACCAGCAGACAGCGGCATAACTAAGAGCAGTGACACCTCTAGGGCTTATGTATCAGCATGCCTACATACATGCACGCAAAAGGAGGTGCATGCTGGTTCTACAGGCATGCTGCACACTGCATCCTTGCTCCAGTGCATGCCTTGTCACGTCCATACCAGCATGGTCTCTCTCACCATGGATGGATGGGATAATGCCCTAGAGGTACAGCACATGCACCACAACGCACATGAGATGAACGTCTAGGTCTTCCGCCACGTGCCCCAGGTCGGCGCTCTTTAGTGCAACTTGCAGCAGGAGCATCTTGTGCTCTGGGCTCAGCTTCAACACCTCCAGGCCTCGCTCCTGAGAAGAGCGGGCATACAAGGCAGCGGGCTGAAAAATGATCCCCTTGCCACGATCACCATGCCACAACCAGCAATTGACAGCCTCAACACCTCCAGGCCATGCTCCAGAGAAGGGCAAGCATACAAGGCAGCCAGCAGAATGAGAGGCAAACAAATCCCTTGCCAGGCTCAGCTTTGACAGCCAGACCTCTTTACAAGAGCGGGCACATGAGCAAGAGGCATTGTGGAAGGCAGGCCTCCCTTGTGCAAGGTGATCTCGTGAGCATGCTTTCCAGCGTTGCAGCCGCAATGCATTCCAAGATAAGGAGCAAACTGATAGGGCGTGGCAGAGCCAAAAGCAAATGTTGGTGTCGCCCATCAAGGCCCCTGTGTGTACTAGTCTGGTGCATGCTAGGGTGAGTACGCGAACCTAAGCATGCTTGCTATGACAGGTGCACGCGTCAACCTTCTCATGCGTGCACAAGCACTTGCACTCGCGCGCGCATGTGGGGCGCAGTGTGCCCGCCAGGGAGCGTGCACGAGCCCCAGACCAGGTCCTCAGCGTGCCTGCCTCCAAGTGTACCCTATACCTTGTTCTGTGCAGGGGGGGGTGCATGTGTGGACCCGCAATCTGAGCCAGGGCATGTTGCGCAGGGGGGGGAACCTCCCGCACGGGCACTGCGCGCGTCTTCATCCATGCCCTGCATCCTTATGGCTCTGCAGGTGTCACCCTGCGGGCCATGCTGACCCTGCGTGTCGTGCTGCAGCTGCTGCCGCTGCAGCACGCAGCAGCCTTTCACGGGAGGGTAGGTCTGAGGGCCTTTAAGCGCCGCCTCGTCCCCAGCTTGCGCCTCAAGGTCGCACAGCGCCGCCCTGCGAAGGATCTGCGCCATGCTGGGCATGTGTGTTGTGCTGTGGGGGCGCTCGGCGGCCACTTTTAGGTCTGGAACCATGAGGGAGGGCAGGCTCGGGCTGGCCAGTTGCAGCCCTTTGGACTGCCGGGCATCACTGTCCCTGCGGGTATCGCATGGCGGGCATCGAGTCCTCATCCTCTGTAAGGCTCAAATCAGGATGCCCTAAACACTGCCAGGGCAGCCACAAGGCAGTTGTGCAATGTCCCTCCTTGAAGTGACCCAGCGGGCATTTCATCTGGAATGAGATGGCATAGGATCAAGCATGGAGCTGCAAGCGCAGTCACCATTTCAAATGGTTTGCTTCAAATGGCTCACTAATTCAAATGGTCCAGATTCTGGGAATTGGATGGCAGCAGCAGGGAGAGGCACATGAGCTTGGAGATAATGTGAGTGCCATGCGCTGCACAGCTGTCAAATGGACGATCACGATGCCTCTGGTTTTCCAACCTCAAATAAATAAGGATGGGTAAATAGGGTGTCTCAAAATTCCATGGAGGCTTGTCGAGCCTCTGCAGAGCCTCGGCCTACATAGAGAGGGCCTCGCCTGCATTATCGTTAGAAAAATGCCTTTCACAGACGCACTCAAACGCCCGAGTCTTCCATGTGAGTTCGATAGTATTAGAAACAAATATTTCTAGTTGGACCGGCCCTCCTGGAAGCCGGAATGAGTCAGGAGAAACCTGAGCAGTTGGTCAGCACCCCCGCCTGCCCATCCCCAAAGCTATCCACGAAACGTCTGTTCAATCTAGAATTCCATATTTATGTTTACGCTGCTGCCTAGTTGTCCTCCTCGAAGAGCTGCAGGTTGCTTGCCAGCTGCCTGCAGGTATGCCTCTAGGCTCTTGCTACACTGCCTGCTGGTGCAACGCACGTAGTTTAGCTTCCGTGCACACTCCAGAGTGGGTCTGAATCGAATCTTGCTGTACATCAGCCCCCACGCTGACATGTCACGCTCGCTGGCACAGGCTGTTCAGTGCACGCCATAGCAAGCGCACTGCTACTCCTGCCAAAGCTGGGAAGCTCAATGAAGGGTCACAAGCTGCCATCTTCTTTTGGGGAGGAGCCCAGCGGCCAGCTCACCAAGTCCTTCTCAAGGGCGTCAGCTTGGCACGCCTGCATGGACCGCACAACACCCTCCTTATACGCATGGAGCCCACACTGGCAACAGTCACTAAAGCTACACATAGACACACCCTTTCACTTGTTTCCATGTACATGCACATTTTCATTTATGTGCAAGCCTCCTCTCACCTGAACTCCTTTGGGGCAGGGCCTGCGTCTCTTGCCAACTGTGCAGCTGACCTTGTGGTAGCTTCGCCTGGCGTTTGAAGCTCATGCTGCTGCTGCTGCCTCCCGTCTGCCCGGTGCTGCTGCTGTTTGGGAATCAGACCTTCCTTCACTCCCAAGTGATGAGCCTTGCACACTGTGCTTTAAAGATGCGTCTTCCAAGCATCAGGTGTTGTATGGGCTAAGCAGTTGCTCGCTCCGCTTGCACTGCAGCTTGCAGAGGATGGGGTCTGCATCTGACTCAGTGACAAGGACCACACTAATGCATTGCCGCCACCAAGACTTTTCTTGATATATCTTATTTTTTGGGCATGTCAAAGCGCTGTTCCAGCGAAAGAGGGTCAACGAGGCTTAAGCAATTTTGGCAAAGAGGCTCCCCAAGGCTCGCCCCCCTTACAAATAAACAAGAGAGGGGGAGAAAGTGCAGGATGCGCGTTGTCCGGGCATGCAGCTCATGCAATGTGCACGCCGCATCCAGGCATGCTAAATGGCAGAAAATTCCAATAGCATGAGGTAAAGTCGCAAGCGCACAGCACTTACAGCATGTCAGCGCCACAAGCGCTCCTTGCTTCAAACCAGGCAACATATCCCAGGCCGATGCCAACGTGCCTTCATCACAACAAGTGAGCTGCCTCAAACCTGGCAGCCATGCGCGCGCTTGTACTGATCCCCCACCTGTCTGTCTTCATGGTCAGACCTCGCACGCTGGACCTCCGAAACGATGCTTGGCCCTCCTTGACTCTCATGTGCTTGAGCATCTGCAGCAGGGATGGGTCATTCGCACGAATTGAATCGTCTGCAAATTCAAAATTTACTGAATCATTAACGTATTGTAAAATCCAAACTAGGCGCAGCTGCCAAGCCGCGTTTGAAAGGATCATATTGCATAAATTTCAAGCAGCATAGGTTCCGTGCAGGAACTTTGACCGGAAGTTTGTATTGCACTCCAGCGCATTCCGGAGCTCATGGATAATTAAAATTTAGAACATGGATTTCGGTTCATATAATATGGGTTCCAAGCAGTGCTGGTTCCGTGCTGAAGCTTCGACCAGAAGCTTCGCGATTGTCATCTCAGCGTATTCCGCATTCGTGGACATAATATACATTTGAATGCTGGACTTTAAATTGTTTTACTTGTGATTTTACTTGTGACACAGTTTTCCGACCGAGTCTCAGGGTGCCGGTCCGTGCATTATCCGTGGAATATCCATCCACCGTCCCGCGGAGCCCAGGTCCCGGACCTCTTCCAGAGGGTGTCAAAAACTTAATCCTTCGTTTCCGTGGAATTCTTGCGGCGTCAGGGCGCAGGGCCATCCGGAGTGTGACCGAGATGTGTGGGCAGGTTACGTATGCCTGAGGCCGCCGCGGGCTTCGCCCGCGGCTTGGAA